>Ga0163179_10001881_pt1 | contig 14730 bp, 6 predicted proteins | sample AtlANTMetagenome_FD_109643 | JGI IMG/M metagenome (GOLD analysis project Ga0163179, IMG submission 109643) | Marine eukaryotic phytoplankton communities from the Atlantic Ocean - Atlantic ANT 2 Metagenome | ecosystem: Environmental > Aquatic > Marine > Oceanic | place: North Atlantic Ocean...
CATCTTATACTTTAACTTTTGATGGATCTTCTGCGAGTATTGTCAATAGTTCTGATAAAACAATCGAGTCTGCGAATCATCGATTTATTCAGGGTCAAAGAGTAGTATATGGTGCTGGTGGTGGTACACCCGTCGCAAATTTAACAGGTGGTACAGCATATTTTATTATCAAACAAGGTGGCAGTCATTTTCAACTTGCGACCAGTGCCACAAATGCATCGAATGGAGTTGCCATCTCAATCTCAGCAGCGGGATCAGCAACAGGTCATACATTAATTGCGAGTTTTGATGCGGTCAATACTCGTTTTATGGCATCGCACAGTGGTGGAACGAAGGTTAATATAACTCGAAGTGCTCAACTTAATATATCAATCAATGGTGTTATTCAGGAACCACAAGAAACAGCATCACCGACAGCTGGATTTGGTCGTGATTCTGGATCTGTAATTGTATTTTCAACTGCTCCAAATGCTGGTGATGCATTCTGGGGAAGTTTAGTCGCAGATAATGTACCAACGTTTGATATATCAGATAATGATGTTGATAATTTTACTGGAGACGATAGTACAACTGATTTTACATTATCAAAAACTCCACCTGATAATAGAAATATTTTAGTTACTTTAGATGGTGTAACTCAACACCCATCCGATAATACAACAACAAGAGCATATAATGTTACAGAAAATATTTTAAGTTTTACAAGTGCTCCAAATACCTCAGTTTCAATTCAAGTTAGACATATTGGTTTTGCTGGAGCAACAACTGGTTCTGGTGGTGTATCAGCTTTCTATGGTCGTACTGGTTCTGTTGTACTCAAAAATACAGATACAATTAATGTTGCGAATATAGTAGACGAAGGTTATTTGGCAGTTGGATCAACAGCATCATTTGGAGGAGATGTATCGATTGGTGGAACACTTACTTATGATGACGTAACTTATGTTGAATCGGTTGGTATTATAACAGCGAACAAAGGAGTAGAAATTCCAAATGATACTTTTAAATATCGAGCTGGAGATCAACTTGAGATGCAGGTGTTTCATGACGGAACAGATAGCATTTTTAAAGATACAAGAGATACTGGAAGTATAAAAATACAAGCTGATAATTTTGCGGTAATTGATAAAGATGATAGTCAAACTATGATTGTTGCTGGAGTAGATGGTTCAGTATCTCTACGTCATTCTGGTAATGAAAAATTTAAGACCATAGGTTACGGAGTCACGGTTGTCGGTGCCATGCAGGTTTCTGGTATGACAACCATTTTTGATCAGACAACCATAAGTACAGATGATAGCCAATCATTATTATTAAATCATCCTGCTACTAATGGACAATCGAGTATTGCCTTTCAAAGTGGAGGATCAACTAAATGGATTGTTGGAAGTAATAAGGATAGTCAAGCTGATCAAGATTTCTTTATTTTTGATAATAGTAATTCAAAACATAGATTTAATATAAAAGCAGATGGTAATATCGGTATCGGATCTGATAATCCAGGACAAGATCTTCATATCTACAATAGTGGTTATGCGGGACAAATTTTTCAATCTCAAAGAACTGACTATTATGATAATATAGGTGGTCCATTATTTCATGATCATACTGGTGCTGTAAAAGCAAAAGTTCAATCAAATGTTGGTGGTGATCTTAAATTTAATAGTGGTGGAACAGATAATAGAATGGTTCTCGTATCATCTGGTCAACTCGGTATTGGAATTACAAATCCAGAGGACTATCAATCGTCCTCAAATGATTTTGTTTTTGGAAAGACATCTAATACTGGTGGAATGACCATCAGAAGTGGAACAGGTAATGGTGGTTATATTCGTTTCGCAGATGGAACATCAGGTAATCAAGCATATCGTGGCACCATAGCATATTTGCATGATGGTGATTTCATGCAGTTTGCTGTGGATTCAGAAGAAAGACTTCGCATTACAGGAGCAGGTATCACAGTCACAGGAGAAGTCGCAGCAACACAAGACTATCCAAACTTCCAACCAACATTAGATCTTAATTTTGCAGCAGAGAAAAAATTAGATCCAAGAATTACATATCAAAGATCAGGACCAGCATCATTTACAGATGAATTTGGTAAAGTTGTATTAGTTGGTGATAATGTTCCAAGATTTGATCATGATCCAGTGACAAGAGAAAGTAAAGGTTTATTGATTGAAGAGAGTCGAACCAATCTATTTGCAAGTAGTGATCCTTCTAATAGTGTTTGGATTTTAGATGGTAGTATGACAAGAACTGCAAATACTACTGACACTAAAGATCCTGCAGGAACTTATACCGCAACTAAGTTAATGAGTGCTGCTAGTGCTAACTCAACTAGTCAGATTTATGATGGACTGTCTCACGGTAGTGGTGGTGTTCAAAGTTTGTGGGCAAAGAAAGGAACTCATAATGTTCTTGGTATTTTTGATTATGGTGGTGGTAGTGGTGTAAGAGGATGGTTTGATCTTAATACAGGAGAACATCGTTGTGAAGGTGGTACTAAAGTTGCTGCTGGTGTTCAATCAGGTGGTAATGATACTAATAATACTAATATGATAGAGTATCCAAATGGTTGGTATAGGTGTATATATTATGAAGCTGCTAATATGACCTATGCTCACTTTAGAATAGTTGATTTTGATGCTGATAATGAAGCATCTGCTTCATCTAATAGCATTTATGTGTGGGGATTGCAAGCAGAAGGTAGTGGTGTACTATTTGCTACTTCTCATATTCCATGTAATACTGGAGTCATGCCTGGAACAATAACTCGTGGAGCAGATCTTACAGAAATAACTGAAGAAGAATTTTCTGAATTTTATAATCAAACAGAGGGAAGTATTGTTAGTGAAATTATGTTACCATCAGTTTATCCAATATCTGGAAAAGCATCAGTTATGACAGTATTCTCTGATGGATCATATAACAACAGAATAAATCTTGCAAGTTCTACAGGTTCAGCAGTATTTAACGCAGATATTAATATTGGTGGAACTCTTACTCGTGCTGCTTTAGGAAGTTACACAGCAGGATCACATAGTATTAAAGCAGCAATGGCATACAAGGCAGCTGATACTGCTGGTTCTCTTAATGGTGCAGCAGCAGGGACTTCTTCACCATCAGGAACTTTACCACTCTTAACTCGTGCTGATATTGGTAAGGATCATATTAACAACAATCCACTTAATGGACACATAAAGAGACTTATGTATTATTCAAAGAGACTTCCAAACTCTCAATTAGTCACTCTGACATCATAATAAATACCACAGGAGATATATAACCAATGCCTAATCTAGTCGGAATCGGAAATAGTCAAATACCAACCAACGCAATGTTGGGTGGATTGGCCTACCAAGATTCTGTTGGTGAAATTAATATTGAAAAGATAAAAGCAAGGACAGGTGATACAGCAGTAGATATATTTGTATATGATACTCGTAAGGATTCTGATGGTGGTGCATGGAGACATCGAACACAAAATCTCTCTTGGTATAATGAGGGAGCAAATGCATTCAGAGGTGCTCGAAAAGAATTTCCTGCTGTTGCTGTGATTGTTTCTACGTCATCTAATACTATTATCTACGATGGAGATGATCCAAATCTTAGTATGTGGATGGAGTTTAGTGGTTCTGCAGGTTGGCTTGGTGGAGCAGCACCCGCAGCTTTATCAGCTAAAAATGGCATAATAACAGTGGGTAGTAATACAACAAATCAACGGTTAAGGTTAGTTTTCCTTCTTAAAGATTATTGTGAGGATTGGGCACACGTTGCTGGTGGTGGTCATAGGGCGAGTAAAGGTAATTTTTTAGTTAGAAACTCAGATTCACCAGCAGGTCGCACATTAGACTCGACCATAGGAATTGTTAATCGTACAATCAACGGTGTAGCAATGACAGTGCTACCAAACGCACCGATTGATGCTTCTACGGGACTTCCAGTCCCCACCATTGCTATTGCGACTGATGGTGGAACAAATATTATTCAAGATGATGGAGTTGTCGCACAAGGATATCAAACAATAGCAACAGAAAATGTAGATCTTCATCCAGATGGATTTATGACAGATGGAATCAGTGGAGCAACTAATGACAGTTTTTCTCTCTATAATATAAATTTAAATGAAAGAGAAAGAATAGGCACATATGGCCATAGAGCAGGAACCCATCCATATAATACATTTCTCAACGAAGCAACTGGTGAGTGTTTGTTTGAAGGAAGAAGTAATAAACTAGCAATAGCACAATCATTAGGATTATTGAGAATTGAAGAACAATTTTCTGGCAATGGTTCGATAGGAATTAGTACCGCTGGTGGATTACACAATAAAACCACCTCCTCCTACAACACTGGATGGATGCCAAACAATCTCAAAGGTGTTTATCTTTCTGATACAACTGCTGAAACGATGAGTAAAAGTAGTAACACAGAATTACTTACTAATGGTTCAGATTGGACTGGTGCTAGTGGAACAACTGCACCGAATGGATGGACTAGTTTTGGGCATGCCGAGAGTGCATTTACTATTGATAGTGGTAGATTAAAAATTGGTAATGGTGCTGCCAATAATGCGACAGCACTACATCAAAATGTTACCACAGTCGTAGGTACAACATATACACTTTACTTTGATTATGAAAGACATTCTTCTGCTCAATATGTAATAGTAAGAGTTGGTACATCTACTTTAAACGGAAGTTTAGGTTATTTTTATGGAAGTTCAACCTCAAGTACATCTGGATCAATAACATTTGTTGCAACAACTACATCAACTAATATAAGTGTTCAAATGCAATCATCTAGTGGTAATGCTTATGTTTACGTTGATTCCATGTCTGTAAAAGCTGTCGGTGCTGCTGATCGTTCAGCACTATCACATGTACCTCTAGGTCAGAATGGTGCCAATGGACTTGCACTATATGGATCACTCACTAAAACTGCAGTTGCCACTGGTGCAGAATTGGTTTACTATAGTGGATTTAGTGATACTGACTTTCTACTTCAACCATACAATTCTGCTTTAAATTTTGGCACTGGTGATCTTTACATAATGTTCTGGGCATATTTTACACAAGATGATGCTTATGACCTTTTAATGGCAAGAAGAGCACATAATGGTAGTGCTTATACTGGTAATGGATGGTATCTTGAAATGGGTGCCAGTAATAATATTACATTAAAGGATTCGGTATCTAATGCATCAAGAGCAGTTATGGATGGTGATTCAACTCATAGTGTTTGGCAGCACATATGTTTTGTGAGAAGAAATAATGTTGGATACTCATATAAAAACGGTGTTCAAGGATCTGCAACTACACCCGCATGGACTGAGAATTTAGACAATACTTCATTAGTAAATAGTCTGTACACTGCTACTCTTACGATTGGTAGGGGAACAATTAGCGGTCATGGTGATGCAGATAAAACAAGACTCGCACTTGTTCGTATCGGTGCAACAGCACCATCGGAGGAACAAATTAAAAAGATTTATAATGATGAAAAGTGTTTGTATCATGAAAATGCAAAATGCACCTTGTATGGAACATCTTCCGCAGTAACAGCACTTGCACATGATGATACTAATGATACATTACATGTGGGAACATCAGGAGGACGTAGTGACTTCCGTGGACTTAATAGAATAAATAATACAACTACAGCAGTGACAGCTGCAATATCGGCATCCAATGGACTTGTAGCGGAGCAATAGTATGACAGTCAGAATTACAAAACCAGAATTTAATTTAAGAGAAAAGTTATCAGAACTTGATAGACCAGTTGGACTTCATGGGAATGAGATATTAAAGTCAGAGACACCAGAAAATACTTTTAACCTCGTAGGAACAGGAAGAAAAAATATGGTGAATAATGGTGGTATGACTATTAGTCAAAGATATGGAGGAAGTTCAAGTACTCCATCAAACAATAAACACACATTAGACCAAATGCGTTATGACATGAGTCAATCTGATAAATTCGCTGTAAAACAAGTCACTAATTCTCCTTCAGGTTTTTCCCATTCTATGAGGGTAACTTCAGCAGCATCAACATCACCAGGTTCAAGTGATTATTTTTTATTACAAACTTTTATAGAGGGAACTAATAGTGCAAGATTAGGATGGGGAACCTCTAACGCACAAACTGTTACTTTATCTTTTTATGTTAAATCAAGTATTGCAGGTATTTATGCTTGTGGAATAAGAAATCAAGCTTATGATAGAGGAATTACTCAGACATATGAAATTAAATATCCAGATACTTGGGAGAGAAAAACAGTAACATTTCCTGGTGATACATCAGGAACTTGGCTTACAACAACAAATTCAGGATTAAAAATTAACTTTGATTTAGGAAGTGGTAGTGGTTTTGAGGCTGCTTCAACAGGCACTTGGTTAGGTACAAATGATTTTATAACAAGTAATTCAGTAAAACTTCTAGAAACAAATGGTGCTCAGTGGTATATTACGGGAATTCAATTAGAAACTGGAAGAGTGGCCACACCGTTTGAGCACCGTGGGTTCCGTGAAGAACTTGCCCAATGCCAGAGATATTATTGTAAGTCTTATAATTATGAAACATCTCCTGGCACTGATACAATGATAGGATCTAGATGGGGAAGAAATTATGATCCCACCGATTCTAGATCAGCAAACGTAGCAGTAGTCCCCTTTCCTACTACAATGAGAGCAACACCTAATGTAACTTTTCGTGGTATTCATACAGGTACCACTGGTAAATGGACTACTGGATCATCCAATCCAAATGCTTCAAATACTGATTATGATGTTAATAGTATCTATGATTTAGGTCAAAATGGATTTAGTTCCATTTCAAGTACTAATATTGCAGCTGAAACATTCTTTGGTGGTCATTATGAGGCTGAAGCGGAGATGACTTAACATGTATAAAATTTCTCAAAATGATAGTATTATTATAAGAAAGTCTGACAGTACGTTTATACCTACAGATCCTGATAATAATTCTTATCAACAATTTTTACAGGACGTAAAAGAACAAGGTATTGGTATTGTAGAAGGTCCTGATATTATTGAAGATTCATATGTTGAACTTCGTGAAAAAGAATATCCTTCTTGGAAAGATCAACTAGATAAAATGTATCATGATTTCGATGGATGGAAAAATGACATCGAAACAATTAAAAATAAATATCCAAAGTCAATCACAGGTGGAACATCAATTGGTGCTGTTCCAGACTGGGTACAGACTGAAGTAGACAACCTAAATAGTTAGAAAAAATTATGCCATATCTTGGTCGAGGACTTGAAAAGGGAAATTATCTAAAGTTAGATGACATATCATCACAATTTGATGGTAGTAAAACAACATTTAACTTAACCGTTGGTGGATCTGCCCATGTGCCAGGATCATCATATTCTCTCCTTGTGTCTTTGAGTGGTATTGTTCAGGAAGGAGAGGCAGCATATACCTTAGATCAAAATGAAATTACCTTTGCGGCTGCTCCACAGGCAGCTGATGATTGCTTTATAGTTTCTCTTGGTACTCCTCTTGGTATTGGTGTTCCGAGTAATGGAACCGTGAATGGTACTCAACTTGCGAAACCTCTTAATTATGATAATTTTTTCCACTTAGATCATACAAATGATCGAGTTGGTATTGGAACATCACTTCCCACAGAATCATTAGATGTATATGATGGTAATATTGCGATAAGAGATCCAGCAACCGCTTCACAATCCTTGGGTTTTTATCACAATCGTAATGTATTAAAAGCTTCAATTGACAAGACAGGAAATAATTTAACGTTTGAAAATGTAGATGCTGGTATTATTGATTATAAAATTGGTGGATCTTCTAGAGTATCAATCGGTAGTACAGGTAAAATATTTTTTGGGACAGATGATAATACATATTTTCATCGACCTGGTGCTGACACACTTGAATTTATTAATGCGGGAGTTCAAAGATTTCGCCTGAACTCAAGTGGTAATGTTGGTATCGGAACTGATATAACACCTCAAAAATTAAGTGTTAAGGGTACCATCTCTAAAATAAGTGGTGCAAATGGAACACAAATAGTAAACATAACAAACGATGGTTCAAATAATGGACATATAATAATTAATGATTCATCTGGAGTAACGAGAACAAAATTAGATTCAGCTGATGTAAGTTATATCAGGGGTGGTAATCTTGGTATAAATGATATGACCCCCAGACATAGACTCACTGTAAATTCTGCAGCAATTAATGTAGCAATCGCAGTTAGTTCCACAGATGCTGGTTCATACATTGCATATTCGGATAATACAACTGGTGATACAGGAACAAATAGTGAAGTGTATGCTGGTGCTCTTGGTGGTTCTTTTGTAATTCATACAGACGCTCAAACTACTCCAAGAGTTGCTGTTACTAATGGTGGTAATATTGGAATCGGAACTACTAATCCTTACTATAACCTTGAAGTTAATTTTAATAATTCAACTACAGCATTATCTGGTGGAGCTAGTGGTAATTGGGGTGGTGCTGGTTTAAGACTTGAAAATGAGAATACTACTGTTGGTAGTATGTCTTTGATTCATTTTAGAAGTGGAAATAATGCTGATTGGCATATTGGAACAAAGTTTGTTGGAACTGGTGATTCAGATATTGTTTTACTTCAGGAAGGTGTTAACGAAAAACTTCGTATAAAAAATAGTGGTTTAGTTGGTATCGGAACTACCAATCCTAGTCAGGAACTGACTGTATATGGGGCTGATCCTATAATTTCGGTTCAAGAAGCAAGTGTTAGTTCACAAGTTGATATAGGAACAGGAACTGTACAAGGTTTTATTAATATTCAAAAAGCTGATGGAACAAGAACTGTTCAAATAAGCAGTAGTGGTGATAGTTATTTTAGTGGTGGTGATTTAGCAGTTAATGGTGGTAATTTAGATGTTAGTGGAGACATAAGACATATTGATGATACAGATACAAAGATAGCATTCACTGATAACCAAATTGATTTAAAAACTGGAGGCCACAGTAGAATATACGCATCGAATTCTGCAATATATGTAAAATCTGGTCTTCCACTGGCATTTCTTTCTTCTTCAGGTGCCACACCAAACATAAAATCTGGTGGAACAAATAATCAAGATTTATTATTCACAACTGGTTCAGGAAATCCTACAAGACTTCAAATTACATCAGATGGTAAAGTTGGTATCAATACTATTACTCCAAATGCATTATTACATCTTAGAAATATCTCAGCAGCAGGTGTTGTAGCAGGTGTTAGATTTGAAAGTTCAGGAAACGGTAATAGTGCTGGAGATACAATAGGTCAACTTGAATTTGTTCATCAAGATTCAAATGCTGCAGGACTATCAGCGAGTATTAAATGTGTGGCTTCGGATGAACTTGGAAACGTTTATTTTGCATTTAATACTGGTAAGCCTGGTGCTGTAAGTGAAAGACTTAAAATCGATGAAGGTGGTAAATTATGGGTGGATAGAACTCATGCATCAGCAACCACTGGTGATCATCCAGTATTAGATCTTGATACTTATGCAAATGGAACTGCTGGTACAAGTTTTGCAACTGGAATTGATTTCCGTGTGGCAGGAGTCCATAAAAAGAGAATGATAGTTACAAATGGTTCTGGAGTAGGTGCTGGCGATTGGGCATTTTATCGTGATAATGGCACTAACAGAGCTCTAACTATTGCTGGTGATGGTAATGTTAAACTTGGACATCATACAGACATTACGAACAATGCTGTAATCGGCCAAACTAATCTGTACATGATTACTGCCTCTGACATGACTGCTGTTGATACTGGTATTGGTGCTGCTGCAAATGGTGTGTTTAGAATTCATGATCGGGGTGGTAATAATAACAGATATCATGGAATTGATCTAAGAAATACTAATGATGGTGATTGTAGAATTCTTAATAAAGACCTTGGAACTACCAATTCTGCTAACATGGTATTCAGTGTTGATGATCCAACAAACGGTCAGACTGCAAGAATAATAATAGCAGGTGCGGATAATTCAGTGCAGATTTATGGAGCAACTAGTCCACAGACTGGTTCAAAAAATACTCCTTTATATTTTGAAACTAATACCGATATGACTGGTATTGACAATCCTGGTGGTGGAAATGCATCAACTGGTTTGTTTAGAATTGAAGATAGAAGTAGTAGTAATAATAGATATCATGGAATTGATATAAGAAATCGCAATAGTGGTGATATTAGAATACTAAACCTAGATGGTGGAGCAAGCAATAAATGTGATTTTGTTATTGGTGTTGATGGTGGCCCAACTTTCAGTGGTATTAAAGAAAGATTTAAAATAAATGGTGCAAATGGATCCACTTATATAAATGGTGGTGGTGGAAGAACTAATCTTCTTATTGCATGTGCTGGTACTAACACAGCTTATGGAAGAATAGCATTTTCTAATCCCGATTCTGATAATGCTGCAAATGCTTATCGTATTGATTTTTGGGAAGGAGCTTACAGTGCCAACAGTAACTCTGCAAATGGTTTCATTGAATATGATGCATCAACTGGTAGAGGTGGTGATGGTGCAGTTGTTATTGGTGGTAATACGACCAGTGGTGCTAATAGTGCTATTGCAGATTTTGCCAGAGATCAAACAGTCCACATATATGGATCATTTTCTGCTGCATCTAACAAAGGATTTTTAATACCACACCCAATTGTTGGATTGTCAACAACAAAGGAATTATTCCACACTGCAATTGAGGGTCCACAATCAGACTTGATATATCGTGGAAAGAATCAACTTTCTGCAGGAACAACAAGTATAAACATTGATACTAAGTCGGGAATGACAGAGGGTACATTTGTTGCACTCTGTAGAGATGTTCAGTGCTTTACAACTAATGAAACTGGATGGACAGCAGTAAAAGGTTCTGTATCTGGAAACATAATAACAATTACTGCACAAGATAATACTTGTACTGATATCATTTCTTGGATGGTTGTTGGTGAAAGACAAGATCCTTCAATTAAATCTAGTGCTAATAAGTACACTGATACTGAAGGTAATTTAATACCTGAACATGATATGATTCCAGCACATAGGTCAACTGAATAAATAACTAAAAAGGATAATGCCGATTGATAACCTCTCCAAAATAACCTCTCGATCTGGAATCAACACTACGATTCTTTTGGAGGCAGGTAATGCAAATGTCACTGGGATTGTTACGGCAGCGGGATTTGATGGACCTTTTACTGGTGGTTCTGGTAGTGATATTAATGCAGGAATCGTTACTGCAAGGGATGGTTTACATGTAGGTGCTGGTGGAACTATAATTCATGCCTTAAGTAGTAATGATGGTAATATTGGTATTAACAAGACATCGGACATATATGAAAAACTTACTATCTTAGATGCTAATCAATTTCAAAACTCAAGATCAGGTGGATTATTACTACAATGTTCTGGTACTTCGGGTGCAGATATTGGTGTACCAATAGCTTGGAGAGGACACATAGGAGATGGGACAGAAGGAGAGACGTATGGTTTAGCTTCTATTTGTGGAAGAAAAGAAAACGCAACATATTCTTTTGATGCCACATCAGCGAAAGGTTATTTACAGTTCAATACAACAAATAATTCTGCTAGTGAAAAGATGCGTATTACATCAGATGGTAAAGTTGGTATCGGAAGTACTGATCCAGGAGCAGCATTAGAAGTTAATGGAGGCACTAGTTATGATGTTGCGATATTTAATACTGAACATGCTGACGGACCTTTAATTCCCATACAAAAAGCTGGATCTAATATAGGATTTTTAGGAAGTGGTAAAAATTGTGCTCCTGCAACTGGAGTTGCTACTGATTTAGCACTAAGATCTCAGAATGAATTAATTTTTACAGCTGGTGGAGGAGTAGAAAGACTTCGCATCAAAGCAACTACTGGTGATTTACTTTTAGGTGCTCACGGATCAAGAATTTTTGATGACTCAAGTGGAACTAACGTAGTTGTTGATATCTATGGTGGAACGACTGCTGGTAAGAGAGGAATACTTGCATTAGGTGGCAGAACTGGTAGTGATGATGCCGATATCGGAACTATTCAATTTGTAAATGAAAATAATAATCTTGCTACTGCTGCAAATCATGTTCAATCAAAATTAGTTGCTTCGATTGATGTCAAATCAGAGACCACTGATGGTAATGCAGGATCTGATTCTGGTGGTCATTTACTCTTTAGCACCAAACCAGAAACAGGATCAATAGATGAAAGACTTCGCATCACATCAGACGGTAAAGTTGGTATAAACAGTACATCACCAACAAATACTTTAGTAGTACGTGAGCCAACTGATAATAATTCATCATTACAATTATTCAGAGCATCTACTGGTGGTGATATTTCTTCAATAATTTGGGCAACTAATCAGGGCAATCAAGCTTCAATTAATTATCGAGGTGGTGGTGGATCAACTGGGATGCAGTTTTATACAGGTGGCACTGGATCTTCTAACTTACGTGCGATCATCGATACAAGTGGTAATGTTGGTGTTAATACTAATTTTACAGGAAGTCAACTTTGGAGAAATGGACAGAAAATAGAAATATTTGGTGGTAGTGGAAATGTAACAGGAGAACTTCACTTAGGTGCAAATAGAGGTGATGGGCAACAATCAGTTGGTTCTATCAACTTCTTTGATAATACACAAGATTCAACTCATAGACATATTGCTATAATTGAAGCAGATAAGAGTGGTTCTACCTCTAATAAGAGAGGTGGTGATTTATTATTCTATACGAAGACTGATAATGTTGCTGCACCAACTGAAAAAGTTCGCATCAAAGCAGATGGAAGATTAGGTCTTGGTGTTGATACAGCTACTGCTGGTGATTTGGCATCAGGTGATTCTCAAAACCACCCACTTTTTCATGTTAAAGGAACCACTGTGACTAGTAGTAACACTGGAGGAGAATATAATTTACTTGGAAGATTTGAAGCAGGTGGTGATGCTAATAGTACTGGTGCGATGATTGTTCTTAATCACTCTAATGATAGAGGAATAGCATTGATAGGTGGAAGAGAAATAGAGAATCGTGCATTTGGTGCTATTAAAGCAATTGATAATCAAGGAAGATTATCAGATGGAATAATAATTGAAGGTGGTAATGGAGCTGGAATTGGAACCATGAAATTTTTCACAGGTGAATCCACAACCACAACTGAAAGACTTCGCATTGACTCAAGTGGCCGAGTCGGTATAAACACAACCACTCATCCTGATACATCGTCAGCATTATCAATTATGAATGGTGCCACAGGCAGCGATCACTGTATTCTTGATATTAGATGTAATGATAATGAAACTTCCAGAATATATTTTTCAGAGGTTAGCACCTCTGGAAAAGGAAGTATTCGTTACAGATATACAGGTGATGATAATTATATGTCATTCTATACAGATGGAACAGCATCATCTAATGAAAGACTTCGCATCACAAAAGATGGTGAGTTGATAATGACGAATGCTGCCACTACAACATTCTTCGATGCTAGTACCACATCAAGTGGAGCTAATACTAGAGGACTTATATCTCTATCTGGTAAAAAAGCAGATAATACTGTAGTTACATTGAAAATGGGTGGATTTGGTGATACTGATAGAGGAGAAATATATACTCATTCAAATCATGCATTGGGTTTTGCAACTAATAATGCTGCTGCCCAGATGATCTTAACAACTAACGGTCATCTTCAATTAGTCAGTGGTAATTTAGAATTCGCAAATGGTTCTGGTATTGACTTTAGTAATGTTCCTGATGGTAGTAGATCAATAGATAGTGATGGTAATAAATTAGACGATTATGAAGAAGGCTCATTCACTCCATATTATTACACCCAAGATTCACTTCTAACTGCTGGATATGTTACTCAACACGGAAAATATACAAAGATAGGTAGATTCGTACATTTTCAAATTTATTTAAGACTAAGTTCTAAAAGTGGTGGATCTGGTCACTTACGGATATATGGATTACCATTTACAGCATCATCAGCAAGTGGTGCGGCTTATGGTGGAGGTGTTGTTGCTTATACAAACAATTGGGATAATACCGATATTGACAGAATAATGATAGGTTCTGGATCTGATCAAGTTCAACTTTTTGTTGGTACAAGTAGTGGTACTAATGTTAATGCTGGTGCTGGAAATCTTAATAGTGATACTCAATTAAGAATTTTTGGATCATATCAGGTGTAAACATAAATACAATTGCCTAAACCAGTTTAGTTCGGAGGACTTCCCTAATGGCACTTACAGAATCAATCGAATACGACAAAATTGAAGTCGTTGGTCAGTACAAACATGTGCAGGTCAGAAAAGCTACAGTCATCAAGAAAGATGGCACAGAAATCACAAGATCTTTTGAGCGATTTGTATTAAATCCAGGCACACTTGATGGGTCTGATAATTTAGTTGATAATCCATTAACAAAAGAACCTGATGGTACAACAGATATTGCGGATGAAGTCAAAGCAATATGCAATGCTGCGTGGACATCATCAATCAAAGATACATGGAAAGCAAAGTTGATTGCCGATAAGACATCATAATAAATAACTAAAAAAGATATAAATGGCATTTACTAAAATTACTGGTCCTGGAATTCATACGTTGTCTAACATCATGAGTCACAACGTGAAGTCTTCTGGTATCATTACTGCGGTAAATGGAAATTTAAATGGTTGGTTA
>Ga0163179_10001882_pt1 | contig 14727 bp, 18 predicted proteins | sample AtlANTMetagenome_FD_109643 | JGI IMG/M metagenome (GOLD analysis project Ga0163179, IMG submission 109643) | Marine eukaryotic phytoplankton communities from the Atlantic Ocean - Atlantic ANT 2 Metagenome | ecosystem: Environmental > Aquatic > Marine > Oceanic | place: North Atlantic Ocean...
ATTGGAATGAAGTAGGTTTTTATTCTTTTTTGTTTTTGGGGATATGGATTATACCTGCTTTTTTGGAAAAACTAAATAAAAAATGAAAAAACTAATTCTTGTATACAGATATGAAATGGGTTAGAATAATTTGGTATATAGTTTTTTTAATCGCCTCAATTTGGGTTATTAGGAACATCATTATTGGGAGATTTGAATGGTTGGACCTACTTCTAATTGCTTTTCTAATATCTTTTATGCCATTTCGTGTACCGAGCGACTTTAATATTTTTAAGAAAAAATGAAAAAATTTTTAAAATATATTTTGATATCCTTAATTGTATCAATATTTAATGTTGCGCTTTATGGATATAAAGATTCTGATGGACATGAAAGTACCAGAGAATTACTTTTTACTCTTTTTTTTACAGTTATTATTTATAACATATTTATACTAATTATTCCAACAATTATTTATTTGGCAACTAAGTCAATGACAGCATTTAAGGTTTCTTTTTTTATAATTTGCGGTTTTTTTGCAATATTAGCTCTAGCATTTTTTACAGACCCTGAGAATTTAATTGAAATTTTAAAATAAAATATTTTATGAAAAAAATATTATTCTTTTTGCTGTTTTCTTTTTATGTTTCAGCACAATTAAATTTTAGTAAAAATCCTCTAGAATCTGTAGGATTCTCATCCGCTAAATTGCATGTCCTAGATTCTGTTATGCACAACTATGTTGATAATAATGACTTTTCTGCAATTCAAACTGCAATTGTTAAAAATGGAGAAATTATACATTATAATAGCTATGGTTATTCTGAGATTGAAACTAAAAAAAGTTTAAAAGAGGATGACATTTTTAGAATTGCATCTATGACCAAGCCCATTGTTTCAGTTGCCTTAATGAAGCTTTATGAAGAGGGTTACTTTAAATTAAATGATCCTGTTTACAAGTTTATTCCTGAGTTTAAAAATTTAACTATTAAAAAAGGAAAAAAACAAAAGCCAGTAAAAAATGATATAAAAATTATAGATCTTTTAAGGCACTCTGCAGGCTTTGGGTTTAAGGGTCCCGATGAATATCGAAAATCCCTTGAAATGAGTTTGGAACAATTTGTTAAAGAATCTATTAAGACTCCTCTAATGTATGAACCTGGAAGTCAATGGAGATACAGCTATTCTACGGATATCTGTGGCTACCTTGTTGAAGTTATTTCTGGTATGTCTCTAGATGTTTATTTAGAAACAAATATTTTTGATCCTCTAAAAATGAAAGATACATTTTTTGAGTTGCCCAAAGAAAAAATAGATAGATTCACAACCTTATATAATAAAGATAAAAAGGACAGTCTTAATGTCTATGATAGCCCTAACAAATCTCCATTTGCCAAAAATGTAACTCTTTTTAGTGGAGCAGGAGGTCTATTGTCAACCACTTATGATTATCTCACTTTTTGTCAGATGCTTTTAAATGGAGGAGAATTTAATGGTGAAAGAATAATAGAGGCTTCAACAATAAAGCTTATGCTAGAAGACCATGCTGATGGACTTAAATATAAAGCATTGGTTTTTGGTAAAAAGAAAGGGTTTGGATTAGGTTTTCAAACAGTAAAAGAAGAAAATACAAAATTTGGGTCTAAAGGCACTTATGGATGGGGAGGCATGTTTGGAACTTATTTTAGAATTGATCCCAAAGAAAACATGATTTTTATTTACATGACTCAATCCTTTGAAACCTATAAACTAAAATTGGCAGATAAGTTTCGAGGGCTTGTTTATGATTCCCTTTTAAAATAATATTATTTAGACTACTGCTTTCTAAATGAGAGAATTATTATTAATCAAAAAAAATTAAATGAAAAATAAGAAAGTATTAAAACGGGTATTTATATTTGTTAAATATATATGGAAAAAAAACTCCTTTATAAATGAATATACTAATCTTTTTAATAGGTGTGATTATATCTCTTACCTATTTTATGTCTTTTGTGTGGGAAATGAAACAAGAGAAGAAACGAAAGGAGAAAGATTTATTGGATGATAAAAACTACTACACAAGAAACCTACTACCTAAACCAAAGAAAAGTTATCAAAGCAGAATAAAAAAGTATGATTGGAAAAAATGAAAAAACTAATTTTTAATAATTAATAAGCGCATGAAAAAGACATACAACAAGCTCATCTATATTTTAATAATAAGTTTAACTCTAAGTTCTTGCTCTAGCGGAGAGGAAGAAGCTCCGGGAGATACATCATCCGCAACAATCTGGACAGGTAGTAATAAAACCTTTTCTAAAGCAGACGGAGCTGATCATACTCAATCAAGTAATCAAGATATGCTAACATCAAATGTTTCGATTACTAGAGCTAATGATGGTGGTCAAATTTTTAATATAACAAAAGAGGATGCAGCCAACAAGAACTCAAGCCCTGCTGGCACAGCCTGGTCTATAGGAAATATAAATAACATCAATAGTTTGACATTTACAAATTTCAGATCAGCAGTTGGAAAACCAAAGGATGTTGTCGGAAAGAATTTAGTAATGCATTTGATTGATGACAACATATACCTAAGTGTAAAATTTACATCATGGTCAGAAGGTCAAAAGGGTGGCTTTGCATATGATAGAAGTACTCAATAAAAAATAATCTTGATAAATCTGAATTTTAATGAAAAAAATAATTCTAATTTTTGGATGTATTTCAATATTACTTTCTTGCTCTAGTAAAACTGATTCTAAACCAAATGTGATAATCATTTTAGCTGATGATGCAGGATACTCTGACTTTGGTTTTATGGGAAGCGACGAAATTAAAACACCTAATCTTGATCAGTTAGCTTTGGATGGTGTTACTTTTAATAATGCTTACGTTTCTGCCTCAGTTTGTAGCCCATCAAGAGCTGGTTTATTAACTGGAATGTATCAGCAGAGATTTGGACATGAGTGTAATTTAGATAGCGATGTAAATAATTCATTTGATCCAAATCAAATTACAATTGCAGAAGCATTAAAAACTGAAGGATATAGTACTGGACTCATTGGGAAATGGCACCTTGGAGATAAGAAACAAAATCACCCATTAAATAATGGTTTTGATTATTTCTGGGGATTTATCTCAGGCGCTAGAAATTATTTTTACGACCCAAATGAAGTGAATAGAAATAGCATTAGGAATGTAGTTGAAAATTATAGTCAGACAAAGTTTGATGGATATTTAACAGATGTTTTAGGAGATAAAGCAATTAGTTTTATTGATAAAAATTATCAATCAAATAATCCATTTTTTCTTTTCTTATCATTTAATGCCCCCCATACTCCAATGCATGCAAAAAAAGAAGTATTGGAAAAATTTAAAGATAATCCAAGAAAGGTTTATGCATCAATGATGTGGTCTATGGATGAAGCTATCGGTAATGTTATAGAATCTTTAAAAGAAAATAATCAGTATGATAATACAATCATATATTTTTTAAGTGACAATGGTGCAGCTATGTCAAATGATGCATCTCCTTTCCCATTTAAAGGCTGGAAAGGAAATCAGTATGAAGGAGGTATAAAAACTCCAATGATAATGACATGGAAAAACAAAATAAAATCTAACACTCAGTTTGATGGATTTATTTCAGCCTTAGATATTTTTAAAACAAGTTTAGAAGTTTCAAACGTTAATAAAGATTTAATGATTAAGGCTGATGGAAAAAACATTATGAACCATTTAAATGATAATACTATTACAAATGAAAACTTATTTTGGAGAAAAGATAAAATGGCAACTGTTCGATCAGGAAACTATAAACTTATTCGTTTAAATGATACCTCAACTGTTCTTTATAATATTGAAAATAATTATTTTGAGGATATAGATTTAAAAATGAAAGAGCTTTATGTTCATGATTCTTTATTAAATATGTTATCCAAATGGGAAATGAGTTTGATTGAACCAAATTGGATCGAAAATAAAAACTGGAATGTCGTTACTGAAATGATTTATCAAGATTTAATGGCAAATAGAGATATTAGAGCAGTATCGCCAAGGGATATAAATTAGCTTATTGAAAGTTCTAATATTGTAAAGATTTAGTTATAATTTAAAATGGAAAACTTTAATTTTAATGATGATTTTGATTCGATTCCAAAATTAAATAAGAATCAAATGAAAGTTTTTAAAGCCATTGTTTTAGTCTTGTTAATACTTTTAATTATAGGAATGATATTTGGATGATTTGGCAGAACATCCAAACTGAACTATAGTTTTTTCAAGTTGCATTAAAAGCGAAAAGGTTCAAAAGAGAGCCAACCATAGCAGTCAATTGAACCATTTCATTTAGGAAGTTCGAAAGTATAATAAATATTACAAATATCCAGGACAAGTCTAAAAAATTTAGAATATAATTTGTCTTAAGTCCAACAGAGTTTAAGTATATTTAAAACAAAAAAATTATATACTATGAAAAAAATATTTTTATTCTTTTCCCTTTCAGCACTTTTTATTTTTAATTCCTTTTCACAAGATTTATCTGAACCTAAAGGAGGTGGAACTCTTGACATAGCTTTAATTAGCCCTGGTGATGGATATTCAATTATGAATTTTGAAGGTAATATAACAGGCTATGGTTTGGTCTTTGTCAAAATGAAAGTTTCAGCTATAAACTCTTCAAAAACTAGCGGGACTTTAGATGGAGATGCTAGAACTATTTTAAATGACGGCACCCTTCTTTCCAGTCCAATTAAAGGATCTTGGAAAAGGACAGACGCTCTAATGAAGTTTTATTTTGTAGATGCTATTAATAATGGAGCAATGAACTTTGTAATGTGGGATGTAAAATTATTGGAGAAAAAAGCTGAGGTTAAATATTTTGAATTACATAGCGCTGAGAATTAAAAATGAAATTTAGTTGGAATGAAACTCTTGTATGGCTTTGCTTGTTAAGCAATCTAATTTTTGCTGGTAGCGAATTAATTTCTGACTATACAGGTATTGATTCTTGGTCAATATTCTATTTTGGAATTGGTCTTTTTTCTGTATCAGTACTTATTTTAATTTATCAAATAATTTTAAAATTTAAAAAAAATAAGAAATGAAAAAACTAACTCTGCTATTACTGTTTATACTTTTTAATTCTTGTGATGAAAATGGAGATGAAATAATTGGAGATTGTTATGTTTCTCCTGACCCTGAGATAATCTGCACTGAAGAGTATAATCCAGTATGTGCATGTAATGACTTGGTTTATTCTAATTCATGTAAAGCAGAAAAAGCAGGAAATCTTAAATGGAGATTAACGAATCAGGATAGTGGTGAAGAGTGTAGCTTTTAATTTAAATAAAAAAAGGGATGGTAAAACCAGCCCCCTTTTTTATTAAATGGATTAAAATATTTTCAATTAAAATCCACCATATTGTTTAAGAATTTGTAAACTAAAATTTCCTAGTTCCTTTACTTCACCTCTTGAGCTGAAGTATTCTGTCATACCTTCAGTATTTTCTTCAACGTAAAGTTTCCATTTCATTAATGACGCTAAATCATCTGCTCCAAAGGCAGCCCAATGAGTCGCTGTTCCAGGATTTCCTACATCATAAGAACCGAAAAGCATTGCATTACCCTCAAAACCCCAAACATTTTCTATAGCTTTTATATGTGCTTCAGTAAACTTTGCTGGATCAGAAACTTCAGCTTCATACAATTGAAAATAACCTTTGCTAAAAGGGTCAACTCCATTGGTATATGCTATTCTTCCTGAATAACGTGGCCCTCTTTCTTCTATAAATTCACTTCTATCTTCCCAAAACTTTTGCCATTCTTCTCTAGTTTTTGATCCATCAACCATTCCCATATTTCCAAGCTCTCCAAAATAAACTATTCTATGAGTACCTAAAACATCTCCCCGATCCATTCTTTCTAGAAATAATCCACCAGATTTAAATTCTACGCCCTCAAAAAAAGAATCATAAAGAGCAGCAACATCAGATTGAGTTCCTGCTTTAAAATCAAAATACTGTACAGTAAAGACGCTTGTTTGAGATAATGATATGTTGACAAATAAACCAACAAATAATATTGTAAATAATTTTTTCATAATTTAAATTTTGATTTCAATGTATCAATAATATGTAGAGTTATTCTAAAAAATCTTAAAACTAGTTTATAAATATGAATAACGTAAATTTTGATAAAAATTTTAATAGAATTCTTAAATTAAAAAGGAATTAAAAGAAAAAATGAAAAAAACATTTTTAATACTTATAATAATTGTGTCTATAATTAATTTCCTATATACTTTTGGATATCAAGGAAAACCTATGAGTCAATTAGAGTTTCTGTGTCGATCTTATGCCAGTTTAATTTTTGGGGGAATTTCATTAATAATATTATTTAGAAAGAAAAAATGAAATTTAATCACCAAGCATTGTTAGTAAATGATTTAAACAAATCAGGAAGCTTTTATAAAGATATTTTAGGTCTACAAGAAATTAGTGTTGGTGCCAGTCAAAGCCCTCCAAAAAGATGGTTTAAAATTAAGGGAGGTATGGAGATACATTTGATATCAACTAAAAAAAAATTAAAACCTATTCCAAAAGGTGTTCATATGGCATTTAGTGTTGAAAATTTTGATTTGTTTATAGATAATTTAACTAAAAATCAAGTCAAATATTCTAATTGGATTGGAAATGAAAATCAAGTCCAAATAAGAAATGATGGATATAAACAAATATTTTTTCAGGACCCTCAGGGATATTGGTTAGAGGTTAACAATATTAATTAATGAAAAAATTTTTAATTCTTTTTATTCTATTTATCTTTTCTTGTACATCAAAAAAAGATTGTGGGGATATTGCTCAAAAATTTATTGTAGATGGAATTTATTATTTTGCACTAACAGCATTTGGAGGAGATGACCTTGGAGATGTTTATGGAGATGTTGAAGTTTCAAAAGAAGTATATGATTCTTTTAATATTGGTGAGCAATACTGTATAAATTAAAACTGTATCTATGAAAAAATTATTATTTACATTATTTGTATTATTTTCTATAAACTCAAATGCACAAAAAAAAGTATTAGATCATCCAGACTTTGATATATGGAATTCAATTCAAAGGTCTAGTATTAGTGCAAATGGAGATTTTATAATTTATTCTATTGTTAAAGGTGAAAAGGACAGTCAATTAAAAATCAAAAACAATAAGGGAGATTTAGTATTTGAATATAATAGATCTGAAAACAACAGATTTACTTATGATTCAAAATTTGTAGTATTTAATATAAAAGCTTGGAAGGACACTATTGTTGAAATGAAAAGAAGAAAAGTTAAGAAGGATAAAATGCCTAAGGATACTTTAGGAATATATAATTTAGATAATGATACTTTTCAAAAAATTGCTAATATTAAATCATATAAAATTCCAGAAAAGTGGTCTGGTTTTTTAGCATATGACTATGATTTAAAAGCTAAAAAATCTAAAGACAGTATTAAATCAAAAGACAAAAAAAAGAAACCTAGCGCTATAAATGGATATCCACTTGTAATAAGAAATTTAGATACATCTAAAGAGGATACAATTCCATTTGTAACCAATTATATATTTTCAAAAAAATCAAAAACTTTGGCATATACAACAACTGGTTTTGATGAAAAACAAAAACCAGGCGTATATGTAATTGATTTAAAAAATAATAAAACTAAACTTGTTTTTGAATCACATAAAAAGACTAAATACTTCAAATTAAACTTAAGTGATTCTGGAAAGAACTTAGGATTTATAGTTGATAGTGATTCTACAAAAATTCAACAAAGACCGTATGAACTTTATTCGTGGAACACAAAAGATGACAATGCTAAATTGATTTTAAATAAAGAAAAATCACCAAAAGGATATCAAGTTTCGTCAAACGGATCAATTACATTCTCAAAAGATGACAATAAATTATATTTTGGTTTAGCATTACCTGAAATCATTCAGGATACTTTATTATTAGATGAAGAAATTGTTAATGTTGAAGTTTGGACTTATGATGAACCTAGGCTATATACAGTTCAAGAAAAACAACTTAAAAATGATAAGAACAAATCTTTTAAAGCAGTTTATCATTTAAAAGAAAATAAAACTATACAAATAGAAACAGAGGAATTTCCAAATTCAATTTTATCTGATGAAGGGAATGGTAATTATGCATTAATTAGTAACAGAAAACCTTACCAACTAAGTTCACAATGGACAGGAAAGTTTTCTGCAAATGATTTAGCTGTTTTAAATATCGAGAATGGTAACTCTAAAATGGCGATTAAGGCATTGCCTAGCCCTGCAAGATTTAGTCCAAAAGGTATTTATGCTTATGGATATAATGAAATTGATAGCACCTGGTTTACATATAATGTTAAAACTGAAAAGTATACTGAACTAACTAAAGGCAAAAAATTTTATAATGAGCTTAATGACACTCCTAATCATCCTAGATCATATGGCTCTGCTGGTTGGACAAAAAATGACAAAAGAATTTTAATATATGATCGTTATGATATATGGGAATTTGATCCAGAAAACATTAGTTATAAAAAGCTAACGGATGGTCGTAAAAGTAAAACTCGCTTTAGGGTTGTTAACTTAGATTCTGAAAAAAAGTTTATCGATTCTAATCAAAAAATTCTTATGGTGACATACAATGAAATTTCTAAAAACTCTGGCTATTATGAATACAATTATAAAGCAAAGAGTGGTACACAATTATTAGACGGACCATACAGTTTCTCTTATCCTAAAAAAGCAAGACTAAATGATAAATTAATTTATACAAGACAATCATTTACGGAATACCCTAATATTAGAGTTTCTGATTTAAGTTTTAATTCAAATGTTGTAATAAGTGATGCAAATCCTCAGCAAAAAGATTATAATTGGGGAACTGCAGAACTTGTAAACTGGTCTTCATTAGATGGCATAGATTTAACAGGAATGTTAATTAAGCCTGAAAACTTCGATCCTAATAAAAAGTATCCAATGATTGTAAACTTTTATGAAAGAAGTTCGAATGCTTTGCATTCTCATAGAGCTCCAAACCCAGGAAGATCTTCAATTAATTATAGCTTTTATACAAGTAGAGGTTACCTGATTTTTAATCCAGATGTACATTATAGAGTTGGATATCCAGGTGAAAGTGCATTTAATTGTGTGATTCCGGGTGTTACATCTTTAATTGAAAAAGGCTTTGTAGACGAAAAAAATATTGGAGTTCAAGGCCATAGCTGGGGAGGATACCAAATTGCATACTTGGTTACAAAAACCAACATATTTAAAGCAGCAGAATCTGGAGCTCCAGTAGTAAATATGATTAGTGCTTTTGGAGGAATTCGCTGGGATACAGGTTTAAGTAGACAATTTCAATATGAGCACACACAAAGTAGAATTGGTGGAACTCCATGGGAATACCCACAGCGCTATTTTGAAAACTCTCCAATTTATAATATAGATAAAATAAACACTCCTTTGCTAATTATGCATAACGATGCAGATGGACATGTGCCTTGGTATCAAGGGATTGAATTTTTTGTAAGCTTGAGAAGGTTAGGAAAACCATCTTGGCTATTGAATTACAATGGAGCTAGACATTGGCCACTTAAAATGCAAAACAGAAAAGATTTTAATATTAGAATGCAACAGTTTTTTGACCATTATTTAATGGGTGCTCCAAAACCTATGTGGATGGTTAGAGGTGTCCCTGCAATTGAAAAAGGTATTAATCAAGGTTATGAGTTAAGTAAATGAAAAAAATATTATTTAAATTATTTGTTTTAATTTCTATTTCAATGAATAGTCAAAGTATTGATTTAATAAATCCTGAAAAGAATGTTGGTATAACAAATTGGTATATCGTCAATGATGATGTTATGGGTGGTATTTCAAAATCATACCTTTCAATAAATGAAGAAAAAAATTTGATTTTTAATGGATATTTATCATTGGAAAATAATGGCGGATTTGCATCATCAAGATTAAGTTTTAATAAAGAAACCTTGACTGGAATTAAATCTTTTAAAATGATGATAAAGGGTGATGGTAATATTTATAAACTAAGACTCAGACAAAACAACAGACGTGCATCTTACTCTTGTGATTTTAAATCTTTGAAAGACAAATGGATTGAAATTGATATTTCATTAGAAGATTTTAAACCATCATGGAGAGGTTATACCTATAGTGATTACCCTGATTTAGAAATTGAAGAAATAAATTCAATGGGAATTCAAATTTCTGATAAACAAGAGGGAGAGTTCGAGTTAGAAATAAAATATATTAAGGCTATATATTAATAAATGTCCAAGCCAAATAAAAATGAGTACACATCTTTTTTTCAAGGCTATATCTCATTAGTTAAAGCTGAATCTCTTGATAAAGCTAGAAATATGTATTCAAAAATAATTTTGAAATATTGGGATTCAATTCCTGAAGAAAAATGGACTTATTCATATGCTTCAAAAAAATGGACACTGAAACAAGTTTTTCAACATATTATTGATACAGAAAGAATACTTGCATATAGGGCATTATGTATTGTTAGAGGCGAGAAACAAACTCTTAATGAGTTTGATCAAGATAAATATGCAAATTCTGGAGATGCATTTTTCAGAAATATTGAAGATTTAAAAACTGAGTGGAAATTAATTAGAGAAAGTAATGATATTATGTTTAGATCCTTCACAAAAAAAGATTTAAGTAAAGTAGGTGTTGTTGGTAAAAAAAACCTATCCGTTAACGCTATTGCTTACATAATTTATGGCCATGTTCTTCATCATATTAATGTAATTAATGAAAAATATTTATAAATTAATTTTAGTTTCATTATTACTCTTTTTAATTGAATAATTTATATATCTAATTATGTGGAAACGACTAAAAAAAGCTGGTATTGTTGCTTCAGTTTTTGCTGTAGCTTTTTTTATTATTAAAATCATTTTAAAAAACGCTTATATAATGAGCATAATCTATAGGTGGTTCGAAGATTGATAAATCAATCTTTTTTCAATAAATTTAATATATGAAAGAAAAAATATTAAGATCTTTAGTTGTAGCTCTTCTATTTTTATTTACTATTATCATAGTACAATACCTAAGTCAAAGTTGAGAGATTTCTTCATTAATTATGGTAGTAACTTAACATTATTATTTAGTGTTTTTATAATGATTGGTTTTGAGCAGATTGATATAGATAAATATTTGCCTTTTTCAAATGAGTGGCTAAACTTTTCTTTGATTTTAATAATTGCATTGACCCCTGTATTTCTCAGTATTTATTTTAAAAATAAAAAGTCTAACTAGTAATTTACTTGCAAAAAGTTTTTATAATTTTGCACTGTGAATTATAAAAAACTCCCTGTAACAGTATTAAGTGGTTTTTTAGGTGCTGGTAAAACAACATTACTAAATCACATTTTACACAATAAAGAAGGTATTAAAGCAGCCGTTATAGTAAATGACATGAGTGAGGTTAACGTGGATGCAGACCTTGTAAAGAGTGAAAATACACTTTCAAGAACCGAGGAAAAACTTGTTGAAATGAGTAATGGTTGTATTTGTTGTACCCTTCGTGAGGATTTAATGATTGAAGTTGAAAAACTAGCAAAAGCTCAAAAATTTGATTATCTAATTATTGAAAGTACTGGTATTTCTGAACCAATTCCTGTTGCACAAACTTTCAGCTTTGAAAGTGAAGATGGCAGTATTGATTTAAGTAAGTTTAGTTATGTTGATACAATGGTCACAGTTGTAGACTCATTTAATTTTATGAAAGATTTTTCAAGCCCAGAATATTTAACTGACAGGAATTTAACTGATATTGAAAATGATGAAAGAACTATCGTTAATTTACTTACTGATCAAGTTGAATTTGCAAATGTTATTCTTCTTAATAAAACAGATTTAGTATCTGAGTCAGAGCTACGAAATCTTTATGATATTATACATAAACTAAATCCGGAGGCTCGCATAATTCCAAGCAATCACTCAAAAGTTAATTTAAATGAGGTTATAAATACAGGCATGTTTGATTTTGAAAAAGCTGAATCTTCTGCTGGTTGGATTAAGGAATTAGAAAATGAACATATTCCAGAAACAGAAGAATATGGCATTGGATCTTTTGTTTTTAGACGAAAAGAACCATTTCATCCTGATCGTTTTTTAGATTTCATAAAGAATACTTTTCCTAAAAATATAATAAGAAGTAAAGGTTTGTTTTGGATTGCATCCAGATCTGACCAAGCACTTATTTGGAGTTCAGCTGGCGGATCTCTCAAGACTGATCCTGCTGGTGTTTGGTGGGCATCCATGCCTTTTTCCGAGAGAATTAATTATGCAGCTTTTGTCAATAATCAAGAACAAATTGAATCAGATTGGGAACCAAATTTTGGAGATAGAAAAGTTGAGCTTGTATTCATTGGCCAGAAATTAGATGTAAATTCAATAACAAAACAATTAGAAGAATGCTTATTAAATGATGAAGAATTAATCGAATGGAAAAATGGTGACTTTAATAAAAATGATAACTGGCCTGTATCAAAAGTTTAAAAATATTACTTTTTAATTTTATTTCCTTTTTGTCTTGCTAAAACCTGTAAGTCTACTACGGTATCAGACTCATCAACAATTTCTAAACCAAAAACAGTTTCAATAATATCTTCTAATGTTACCAATCCCATAATAATCCCATTCTTATCGGTTGCTAATGATATATGTTCTCTTTCTCTCAATAACCTATCAAAAAGTATAGGAACTTTAGATTCATAATTCACTTTAATTATCTTTCTTTTTATATCCTTAAGTTTAAGTGTGCCTTTTTTTTGAATTATTTTCTCAAGAATAGTATCCTTTAAAACATAGTAATCAATATTGTTTTTATTATTTAAAAAAATAGGGATTCTAGAGAATGGTAGATTATTATTTTTATTATAAAAATCGTTTATTGTTGAATTTTCATTTGCAATTTTCATTACTGAAAAAGGAGTCATAATTTCTTTCAATTGAACATTTTCAAACTTCACAATATTTTGAATAAAATCAGAATCCTTTTCTTTAAGTACCCCTTCTTCTTCAGCAATTTCAGCAATTGTAGAAATATCTTCTCTTTTAAAAATTGATGCTTTTTTTTCACTGAAACCAATTCTTGTAAAAAATTGTAAAATCCAAAGCAATCCAGAGTATTTAAATAAAGGTAAAATAGAGGATAATAAAATAGTAGTAAATGGAGCTAATTTATGCCAATAATTAGCACCAATAGTTTTTGGAATTATTTCAGATAAAACTAAAACTAATAGAGTCATTATAGTTGAAACAATTCCTACCAATAAATCTTCAGAAACTGAAGCTCCAAGTATTGAATAACTGTTTTCAACATTCAAACTTGAGTAAGCAATTTTTGCTTGAACACCAACCATAATTGCACCAACTGTGTGGGCAACCGTGTTTAGTGTCAAAATTATTATTAAAGGTTCATCAATTGAGCTTTTTAAGGTCTGAAGTTTTTCAGCATATTTTTTACCTTCTTTTATTTTAATTTTTATGAAGGTAGGATTTATACTTAATAGGACTGCCTCCAAAATTGAACATAAAAAGGAAAGACATATTGTAAGAAATCCGTAAAGAATTAAAAGACCCAAATAAAACTGTTAGTACTTTAAAGTTAGCAAATCAATATCATTCATGGAAGTTTAATAAGTAAAATTACCAATTATGCTTTATTTTTACTAAATAAATTATTTGACCATGATTAATTGTAAATTAAATTATTGTATAAATCTGGCACTGTTGCTCATACTTTTTGGATGCAGTAGTGGAGAGATAAATGATTCAAACGATAATGGAAATGGAAATGGAAATAACGGAAATGGAAATAATGGAAATGGAGGAAATGGAAATGGCGGGTCAGGTGGAGATAATGATGATGAAACTAATTTTTATCTAAGCTCATTAGGTAGTGATTCAAATTCAGGATCACAAAATAACCCTTGGAAAACACTTTCAAAATTAAGTGCTAAAGAACTATCAGCAGGTGACACTGTTTTCTTTAAAAAAGGTGACTCTTTTAATGGACAATTAATTGTAAAAGGTTCAGGTTCTTCAGACCAACCTATCGTTTTTACATCATATGGCACTGGAGATAAGCCAATAATAAGTGGAAGTATGGGATCTGGTGGCGGCGGCGATAATCAACAAGCCATATATGTATTAAATAATGACAATATGGTTTTTAACGACTTAGAGATTCAAAATAATAGAGTGGCAAGTAAATCAGATGTTGACGACTCTGATAGTTTCGGTATATATATTCATAATACGTCTAACGAACCTATGAATAATTTTGTTTTTAAAAATATGACTTTTAAAAATGTATATGCTATAACTCAGGTCGATCCAAGCAATCAAGAACAGTTTAATTCATTTGAGGTTGCTGGGTTGAGGTTTTTTACTGACTGGAATAAAAGCAATATAAATAATGTATTAGTTGAGGATTCTTTTTTTACTGATCTTCAAAGATTTGGTGTTCATGTAAAACATTCAATTGGTGGAAATTCAAATGATAATAGGCATACAAACTTTGTTTTTAGAAATAATGAATTTAAAGAAATTGGAGGTACATGTATACTTCCCTCTCGTGTTCGAAACTGTCTAATTGAGAATAATATTTTTGATCAACCTGGTGCAAAAACAAATTCCAGAATGATTGGGAGAGGAAGTGCAGTTTGGAATTGGTA
>Ga0163179_10001883_pt1 | contig 14725 bp, 13 predicted proteins | sample AtlANTMetagenome_FD_109643 | JGI IMG/M metagenome (GOLD analysis project Ga0163179, IMG submission 109643) | Marine eukaryotic phytoplankton communities from the Atlantic Ocean - Atlantic ANT 2 Metagenome | ecosystem: Environmental > Aquatic > Marine > Oceanic | place: North Atlantic Ocean...
GAAATGAGCTAAAGCTCATTTAGTTTTTCGCTTACGCTCAAACTATATATGTAAAAGCAATTTACGAAGTAAATTGTAATTGCTTCATGTAGATTGTTTCAGTCAGACGGAACCTAATCGCTGGTTCCATCTAATCTTGGTCTTCATGTGAGTTCGTCACAGCCGAGATTCGGAAGTAGGTGTTTGACTTTGCTACTGGGCTCTGACCTTTCCCAACCTACGTCGACATCACGAAAAAATTTGCTAAACCGTTTTCCGCTTCGCGGATTTCTTCGCTATCCCTCGCTTCGTTCCTATTGCTAAAGGGTTTTCGTAGCATACAGCCTGTTGAACGGCACCAGAATCTGAACATATGTGATATGTTCTCAAGGTGAGTCGAGCGTCTCGACCAATCAGTGTTCTATAGTTTGCCTAAAGTGTTTTTAAGATGTTCTTTTAAGATTTTTGAACTGCCTACTCGCACATTAATGATACCGTTATAGTATTCATCTGTTTCTAATACCCTGCGATCAAACTGTTCCTTTGCCTCTATGTAACTTAATACGCCTCTGCTGGGACAATAATGCAAAACTTCTCTAGTAAATTTGTCTTTGCCTAGTCTAAGCACGTCTGCATTCAAATGATCTGATGATCCCCAATAGTCTCTCCAGTCACTTTCTTTGTGTCCTCGCCTTTTATTCTTTTTGCCTTTAAGTGGTGGCTTAGTTGTTTTAAATCTTGCTAGTTTTTTGCCTATGTACTTTCGATTATTAGTAAGATTTGTTATTAAATATACAAATCCTTCGCAATCATCTGGTAATTGCTCTATTTCTTCTCCTCGGTAAGTCCATTGCATTCTGTACTTACCTACGCCTCTTGATCGTCCTGACCTTTCTTGACTTTGAACGTAGTATGTATTTCTTCCATACGCTGTTTTGCTAAACTCCTAATTTCTCTAAGCCAGCGCCTACTACTTGCATGAGTTCTGTGAGAACATCTAGATTCAAATGCATCGTTTGCTTTATGGTACTCTAAGTATGCTTTTATTAGTTTATCATGGATATCGTCTTCCATTTTATTACCTATTCTACAATTTCTATGTCGTTCGCGTAACTAGTAAACCCGTTTTCCTTTACAACTCTAAGTACATGATTAACACGACCAACAAGTTCATCCTTGTGAGATATAAGATATACATTTTTCTTACCCTCACGCCCCATCTTCTTAAGAACTGCAAGTGAACCTTCAACACCAGCAGTATCCATTCCGCTATCAATTAACTCATCAATAAACAATAAGTTAATTTTTTGGTATAAACTTTCCCATACATCACGGAATGCAAAGCTCATACCTAGTATAAGCCTATTACGTTCACCTCTACTTAGATTATCAAAGTCTAAGTCTTGTCCTAGTTGTGTAATTTCAACTGTTAAGTCATTTTGAAACACAACTTGATGCGGAAGACCTAGTTTATCCAAGAAGTAAGTAAGTCTATTATTAAGGTATGCTAAATTTTGATCAATAATCTTTTTTCGTATAAAGCTATCTTTATTTGTTAACAACTTTAATAAAAATTCTTGATGTTCTTTAAAATTATCTAATCTATTAACAGGATCCCAATTAATTTCTTGCACGGCACTATTGTTTAGCTCGTCAATTTGTGTTTGGTAAGGATCAATTTCCTGTTCTTTGTTAGATAAGGATTGTTTTAAGCTATCAACATTCTGTCTATGCTCATACGCTTCTTTAGCTGTCTCGTAAAATGTTGTAGGCTTTCCATTAATCTCACCAATACTTTCAAGTCCTTTTGAAACATCAATAAGTTTATCACCTACTTCGGTTTGATATGCTATAGCATCTTCAAGTTCTTTATTTTTTCTATCTAAAATTTCATCTTTTTTGTCATCATGTAGTGCTTGTCCACAAGTATAGCAAGTAGCATTATCAAGATCTGCGATATCTTTAGATGCTTTTTCTACAGTCTTGTCAGCACGTACTAATGCAGGCTCAAGTGTGCTTAATTCTTTTTTAAGAGCCATAATTTTATTATTATGTTCGTTCCATGTACTTAATTTTTCATGTAAGTCAAGTTCAGTATTAATATCAACATGCTCTAGCTCGTCTATGCTACTTTGTAGTTTTTTAATATCTTGATCTTTCTTAGACATCCATGCACGTTGCGTACCTTGTAGATTTTCAATAGTTGCATTTATTTTTTCATTAGCAGTTTGTATTGCTTCAATTTTTAAAGTTTCTTCAGTAACTAATTCTTTAGTTTTTTTAATTTGTTCTTTTAAAGACTCTGCTTTTTCAGATAGTATAGTAATTCCTAATAGTTGTTCAATAATTGCACGTTGATCGTTTTGCTTCATAGCAAGAAACGGCTCAGTATATGTATTAAGTGCAACAATATGCTTGAACATATCATGACTCATGTCTAATAAGTCATTGATAAACTCTTGTGTTTTACGACTATCGCCTTGACTTTCGTCAATTAGCTCTTGTTCTTGATTGTTTATAAAAAATTTAAGTAAGTTAGGGCCTCTACCACGCTCAATCCTGTAGTCTACGCCATTTTTTTCAAAATGAAGTGTAACTAACATACCTTTACTGTTAGTTTTATTAATTAAGTTGTTGCGTTTAATGTTTGTAAGTGCTTGACCGTATAATGCATAGCTCAAAGCATTGATAATAGTAGTTTTTCCTGTTCCGTTACGTGAACCGCTATCATCACCACCTTGATCTAAGTTTTCACCTAATACTAAAGTTAGTTGTTGCTGATTAAAATCTACAGCCTGGGTTTGATTACCCACACTCATGAAGTTCTTTACTGTTAAATCTTTAATTTCTATCATAGGTCGCTATAAATGTCCATAAGTGTCTTTTTGTTAAAGTTATCGGAGTCAATTGCGGCAATTTCGCCTGCAACTATTTGGTCAACAGATTCAAACTGTTGAATATCTAGTTCAGTAGATATTTCTTCAACCTGTTTTTGTGGAATTAAACTAATTTCTCTACATTTGTGTTGGCTAATAAATGTTTCTTTAATAAAACTAGCTTCTTCATAACTGATGGGAACATCAATAGTAACTCTCAAATACATTTTACTTTTAATAATGTTTTGTTTAGGGTCTAACAATTGACTTAAAGTTGTTGTTCTATATTTAGGACAATCTACCCAGTCAATATACTCTGGTTCTTTATTGTTTTCTCTATCTAGTATCATCATTCCTCGTTTGTCATCCCATGCATCTGCATAGTTGTGAGGAAATGCATTTCCTATGTAATAAATTTTACCTTGTTTTTGTCTTTTATGAAAGTGTCCACTAAAAACATATTCTTGATGTTCAAAATGCGAAGCCTGTAACTCTCCTGTATCAGGCATCTGTACCATAGCGTTCATATAGAAACTAGGAAGTTCAAAATGACCAAACATATATTTACTTTTAATATTTTTAATCTTCTTCCACTCTTCACCTACAAGCCAAGGAACTAATGTTACATCTTCTTTGGTAGTAATTTTATCGATAAAGGTAATACCTGGAATGTGTTTAGCAAATGCTGTTGAATTAACATCTCTTTTATCTTTATAATAAAGATCGTGGTTACCATCGAAGAAGAAAAACTGTTCAAATGATGCACCTAGCTTTTCCATTGAACGTATAGTTGCATCCATAGTGGTTAAATTTAATGAATTTCTATTGTGATGCCAATCACCACAGAATATTCCGGTTTCGCAACCGTTATCTTTTGCATTTTGGATAAACCAATCTACAAACTCTTCACAATCGTCGTTGTGTACTTTACTATTCCCTTTTAACCCAAGGTGAATATCAGTAAATACTGCCGCTTTCTTAAACAAAATTACTCCTTTTGTATCTCATTGTTATTATACGGTATTTTACGTAAGAAGTCAACAGTTAATTTTGTTTAGCTCTAGCTTCTGCTTCTCTTTTCATGTAGCTTTCCCATTCACCTGCGTGTTGTCTGGTATAACTAGGATCCATTCCGTTTTGTTCTAATATATCGTCTCTAATGTTTTGATTACGCTTCTCTAAATTTATCACTCGTACAAAGCTATTAGTTACAGCCGCCGTGTAGTAAGCAAATGGATTATTAGATTTTGATTCGTCAAATTGTAAACCAATTTGTGCTAATTGCAAAATCGCTTGACCTTTCATTTCGTCGTTATATGTATAGCCTCTTACGTTTCCTCTAGTAGCATATCTTTCGCATAATTTGATCCACATATTTGCTAGTTTAGGTGTCGCTTGTCCGTCTGATTTAGAAAAGTATCCGTTTTCCATTCCTCCGACCCAATGACTTTTTCCTACACACACTAGTTTGTCATTTTCATCAAACTTATAGTGTTGAAATGGTGGAAAATTTAATTTAACTTTAGTATCAGCTATTGTTTTAGGGTTTTTCTTTCTACCTTTTTCTTCAGGAATATGATCAAATGTCATAATCCTAAAAATTAGTTCATCTTTAGTAATCTTTCGATAATCCACTTCGCATTCAGCAAGTTTTACTTTAATGCCTTGTGCTTTTTTATTGTCATAATCAGCTAACCCAAGTCTTTTGGCTTTGTTACGTTTAGCTTCGGCTATAGTTCGTATGTTAATTCTATCCAAACTTGGTAAAATTATATCAAACTGATGGTATGAATCATCAGTAAAACTACTAAACGTGCCTTTTGATTTATGTATTTCGGATAATATATCCTTATTGTTTAAATAATTTACTTTTTTCATTTTTTCTCCAGGTTATACTCTATTATAATGTATGTAGTTAATTTTGTCAACTAAATAATGTATAGGAGTTACCAAAACTATGGCAACAAGAAATTCAACAATACGTACTAACGCCGCAACCGACGGCGGACAATTAGCTAATGCGGCTGCAAGCGTATCTGCAACAGTTGGTTCAGAAGCGTTAAACGTAGGTAAAGGTACAACAGGTGGTGTGGTCCAGCGTGTAACTGATTTTTTATCAGATACAGGATTTGGAAAAGCTGCGAGAGCCTTAAATTTATTACCAGGTGCAAATCCTTTGGCAAAGGGCATTGTAGGTGCGACATTTGGGTCGTCTTCAGAATATGATTGGCGAGTTAAATTAAGTGTTCCATCCACAATGGCAAGTAGTCCTTTATTAGCACCTTTAGTTGAAACAGGCGGTATGGTTTTTCCATATACTCCACAAATTATGATGCAACATGATGCATCATATCAGGCTGTTACCCCTGTACATAGTAATTATCCTTATTTTGCTTATCAGAACTCAGATCCGAAAGCAATGGTAGTAACTGGACATTTAATGATAGAAAATTCACTAGAAGGATTATATTGGATTGCAGCTGTACACTATTTACGTTCTGTAACTAAAATGGCTTACGGTGATACAAGTAATCAAGGTGCACCTCCGCCGTTAGTAAAACTAACAGGTTATGGAGATTATGTTTTACCTAATGTTCCAGTAATTATTACAAACTTTACAGTTAACCTTGAACCAGATGTTGATTATATGAAAGTTGACATAGGACCAATGGGTTCTTGGGTACCTATTTCAAGTATGGTTTCGGTAACATGTCAACCAATTTACAGCAGACGTAAAGTTGCAAGATTTAGTTTAGATGATTTTGTTAATGGCGGAAGTCTTACAGATCAAGATGGATTTATTTAATGGCTACTTATGACAACGAAAGTCCGTATGCTAATACAGAAGTTGTAAATGGACAATACTTAGATATTTTAAGTATTAGACCAGTACCAGCATACGATGATGATATTTTATATACTATTGAATCTCAATATCAATATAGACCAGATCTACTAGCATACGATCTATATGGATCTACTAAACTTTGGTGGATATTTGCTCAACGTAATATGAATACAATCAAAGATCCAGTTTATGATATGGTTACAGGTACACAGATATATTTGCCACAGGGATCAAAATTAACAGAAGTCTTAGGAGGATAAAGTGGATCCTTTATTAATTTCTCCAAACATAGATGTTAATGCTGTTAGAAGTTCAATAGAAGGTTCAGCTAATGAAGTTAAAGGTGCTATACAATCAAAAGCACTAAATGTTCAGACATTAGCAACTTCTTTATCAGGACCAGAACTATTTGCAAGCAATTTTACAAGTTTTTTTAGAACAACACTAAGTAGAATAGTTGGAGCACCTCCGTTTCCAAATCCATTAGAACCTTATGCAAGTGTAAATTACATTTGGACATTATCTTGTTTAACAGTTGATGAATTAAACAGACCTGACTCTACTTATAGACGATACGGACCAAAAAAAATTATTTGCCGATCTGGCGGATCCGGCGCACAAAAAGTTAAAACAGCTACAGAATTAGCATTAGGAGGGGTTGAATTTTATATAGATGATGTAGAAGTAAACACAGTTATTACTCATAACAAAGGCACAAAACAAGCTGATGCTATTAATGGTAGTTTTAAAATATTTGAACCTTACAGCATGGGGTTATTTTATGAAACATTACAAATTGCAGCACTAAGCTGTGGTTATAAAAATTATATTGATGCACCGTTTATGCTTACACTACATTTTAAAGGATATGATGATAACGGCAACGTAAGCCAAGTTCCGGGAACAACTAGATATTTTCCTATACACATTATTAATAGTACATTTAATGTAACAGAACAAGGAAGTACATATGATGTAGCATATGTTAAACATAATGATCAAGGATTTGGTGATAACCAACAGGCAGCAAAAAACGATTTAAATTTATCTGGTAGTACAGTACAAGAATTATTACAAACTGGCGGAAAAAGTTTAACAAGTATTTTAAACGAAAGATTATTAAAAGGTAAAGAAGCCAAACAAGTAAGCAAAACAGATCAATACATAATTATGTTTCCTAAAGAAAGAAGTAGTGCTAAAGAAGCAATATTAGGAAAGCCAAGCGAAGCTGCAACAGGAGCAACTACTTCAACACCAGCAGAAGGAGAAGTAAAAGATCTAAGTCAAGAACGAAAGCAAGAAATTTTTGAAAGTATTGCTGGAATACAAGCAGGTGATGTACCTAAAAAGTTTGATGAAACTATAAACAAACTATTAGGTATCACAATTCAAAGATCTGAAGTTGGTGAAACTATTAGAAAATATGCAGAAAATCCAGAAAACATAAATTCAATTGGTCAAGCAAAGATTGTAAAATCAAAAAATGACACTGGAACTAAACCACAAACAGAACCAAATGTTGCTACAATGAATAACGGAGTTGTATGTAGAGCAAAATGTCAAGTACCAGAAACACTTAGAACTTTTCAATTTAAAGCAGGTACTAAAGTACAAGATATTATTGAAGAAATTGTTATTGCAAGTGAATACGGCAGAGGATTAAAACAACGCTTAAAAAATACTGATAAAAATAATATGGTTGACTGGTTTAAAATTGAATCACAAGTGTTTGAATCTAATGATTCAGCTACTGTAGATTCTACTGGTAAAAATCCTAAAGTATTTTTGTTCAGGGTTGTTCCTTATAAAGTAAATGCCGCAAGATTTAATTCACCTAGTAAAGTAACACCAAAAATAGAAGAGTTAAAATTACAAGCCGCTAAAGAATACAATTATATATACACAGGAAAAAATAAAGATGTATTAGATTTTGATATACAATTTAATAATGCATTCTTTGTTGGTATTGGAGCACAAAGAGGGCAAGCATCAAAAGATAGTAAAACTGGGTCTCAAGGAGCAGCTGTATCTAAAGATAAAGAAGCTCCTAATAAACAAAATGAGGGTGATGCAAAAACACTACCTGCAGAAGGTATTGCTAAAGTTTCTGAAAAAGCAAAGAAAACTGTTGCTCCGGCCGGAGGCGGCGGCCAAGAGTGGAGTGAAACACAAGTTGCTAGACAGTTTAACGAAGCATTATTAGATAGTCCGGTAGACTTAATAAAAGTAGATTTAAAAATTTGGGGTGATCCATTTTGGCTTAATGACAGCGGCGCAGGAAATTATACAGCAGAACAAACAGAATTTATTAATATTACAAAAGACGGAAGTGCCGATTTTCAAAGTTCTGAAATAGATTGTGTTTTAAATTTTAGAACACCGTTTGATTTAAATGAAAACGGGTTCATGCAGTTTAATGGAAAAACAATACCGACAAAAGCATTTAGCGGCTTGTATCAATGCATAGGAGTAGCAAGTGAATTTAGTGGTGGCAAATTTGAGCAAACACTAAAGTTAATTAGACGTAGAAATCAAGAAGAACCTAAGAAAGCTGAAAGTCCAGCACAAGCAAAGAAAACTACAAAAGGCATAAAAATTGATAATCCACAACAAGCTGCAAAATCTGATAATTCACTTTATATTGAAGGTGGCGAAGAAAATCAAATTGATCACGGAGGCTCTTAGTAATGGCAGTAGAATCAAGAACCAGTACTGTTGATTTAAAAGGCGATCCAGGTCCGTTCTTAGCTAGAATAGTAAGTCATCTTGATACTAGCTATATGGGCGGGTTAGAAGTTGAACTTTTAAAACTTACCGAAGAAGGAAACAATACAGCAACTACTGGACAAACTGCACAGGTAAAATACCTTCCAGGTTTTTATGGAGTTACTCCTTATGCTGGAAATAGTGACAATGAAGGATATAAACACTCACAACAAAGTTACGGTATGTGGGCAGTTCCACCTGATGTTGGAAATTTAGTTTTAGTAATATTTGTTGAAGGAAATATTTCAATGGGTTATTGGTTAGGATGTGTTCCTGACGAATATATGAACTTTCAAATTCCTGGTAATCCCTCTACTACATTTAACGATAAAGATAAAACAAAAAATCTTCCTGTAGGAGAATACAATAAAAAACTTAAAAAACACAAAGGCCAAGATCCTACAAAATTTTTAAAGCCTACAAATCCTGATCTTGAAACAAGACTCACAGCTTCAGGATTAATCGGAGATAATACACGAGGAGTAAATTCTTCTAGTGCTAGGAGAGAATTACCTAGTATGGTATTTGGTTGGAATACACCAGGACCATATGATCGTAGACCAGGAGCACCTAAATACAAATACGGCAATAAAGGTTCGCAGACACAAGTGCCTTCATCAAGACTGGGCGGCTCTTCATTTGTTATGGACGACGGAGATGCTAACTTTTTACGAAAAGGACCAGCATCAACTTCTGGACCAGAATACGCAAATGTTGAGAGTATGGAAATGGATGGAGATCCTACTATTCCTCAAAATGAATTAGTACGTTTGCAAACAAGAACCGGACACCAAATATTATTACATAATTCAGAAGATTTAATTTATATTGGAAATGCTAGAGGAACAACTTGGATTGAACTAACATCAAATGGAAAAATAGACATTTATGCAAAAGATAGTGTAAGTGTACATACTGAAAATGATTATAATATTACAGCAGATAGAGATATAAATTTAAAAGCTGGTAGAAATATTAATTTGACAGCCGCAACAGATATTAAACAAACCGCAGTAGCCGGTAATTGGGAAATAATGGTAGGTAAAGATGGTAAGATTACATGTGGAGGCACAAGTAATATTACAAGTAGTCATCATCTTGAAACAGCAGGTAAAATTGATATGAACGGTCCAACAGCGGCTAAAGCATCATCAGCGAAAATACCAACAAGACAACCACAGGCAGAGCCATGGGCAGGACATGAAAATTATCTTCCAAATGCTCATACTCCTGTAAACACCGATGCTGCTCTTGCTATTGTTGATCCTACAACAGGTACAACGTCTACAAAAGTTAAAGATACAAGATCACAAGCTGAATTAAAAGCAGCCGCAAATGACACAATGAAAAAGAAGTGTGTTGAGCAATCTGGATTGGTAACTTAAAATGTTTACTATTAGTGGAGGAGTAGAAAATTTAGCAGAAGCAACTCGCGGAGTAGACTTTACTTTAAATGTAACTTTTGCTGAAGGCACAGGAGGAACTATAAATTCTGTTTTAGCAACTCATGGAACTGCCTTAGACGATACAGTAACAATTACAAATTCTAGTACAGGATTTACTGCTACAGGAAAATATATTTCTGGGTGGAATGATGTGTTTACTTTTTGTGATGCAAAAACAAGTGATAAAGAACAAACTCCGCAAACAGTTGTTGGAGCTCATAAAATGCCAGATAATAAAAACTTATTTTCATTAAGTCAAGATCTTAGTGCTTTTAAATATAAAATTTATAATGTTGATGTAAACTACACAGAATTAGTTGGAGTACCTCCTGCTGTTACTCCAGTAGTAAAACAAGGTACAATTACAATACAACATAAGTGTCATAATAATGAGCAAGCAATTAGACAATTTATGGATAACGACAATTATGATTATAATGATAGGAGATAAGTGTGCCAGCAGTTACAAGAATCGGCGATGATGATGTGCCACATTGTGGTGGTATGGTAAGAGCTAAAGGATCTGGTAATGTTTTTGCTAATGGAATCGCTGTGTCTAGACAAAGTGATCCAAATACTGCTCATTGCGGAGGGCATTCAGACGTAATAACAGTTGGTTCAACAACCGTATTTGTAAACAATTTAGGTTGTGGTAGAATAGGTGATGATGTCGGCGGACCAAATTGTACAAGTGTTAAAGAAGGAAGTCCTGACGTATTTGCAGGTGGATAAATATTGATATGAGTAGTAGAGAGAAAAAAATATACGCAGAAATAACAGTTCCTGGTAACAAAAGTATGGAGTCTGTTAATACTAAAACAACATATAGAGGTATGAGTACAGTTAATCCTGACAATAATACTGTAAGTCTATATGACATATCACTTATTAAACAAGATTTAATTAATCACTTCCATATAAGACAAGGCGAAAAATTAAGTAATCCCGAGTTTGGTACAATTATTTGGGACGCATTATTTGAACCATTAACTGAAACCTTAAAAGATGCAATAATACAAAATGTTACAAAAATAGTCAACAGTGATCCAAGAACAAATGTAGACAGGATAGTAGTTGATCAATACGAACAAGGAATACAAATTGAATGTACTATTACATATCTTCCGTTTAATATCTCAGAAACATTAAGGATGAGATTTGACGAAGATGCGGGCTTTTTAAAGTCCTAATTATATACGTACTTTACTATATGCAATAAATAGTACAATAAGGAATATTACATATGCCGGCAACAGATAGACAGAATAGATTATTACTTGCAGAAGATTGGAGACGCATATATCAATCTTTTCGTAATGCAGATTTTCAGAGCTATGACTTTGATAATCTCCGCCGCACTATGATCAATTATTTGAGGGAAAATTATCCTGAAGATTTTAACGATTATATTGAATCCAGCGAATATTTAGCCCTCATAGATTTAATAGCATATATGGGTCAAAATATTTCATTCCGTATTGATCTAAATGCAAGAGAAAATTACTTAGAATTAGCAGAACGTAGAGAAAGCGTTTTGCGTTTAGCACGTTTGCTTTCTTATAATCCAAAAAGAAATCAAGCTGCTAACGGCTTACTTAAAGTAGAAAGTGTAAACACTACAGAAGAAATCCTAGATTCAAATAACGTTAATTTAGCAAATCAAACTATTGTATGGAACGATCCTACAAATCCAGACTGGTATGAACAGTTTGTAAAAGTAATGAATTCAACATTACCTGTAAATGCTAAATTTGGCAGACCAATTAAAAAAGATACTGCTAATGGTATTCCTACTGAGCAATATCGTATGTTAAGCACAAACTCAGAAGTTCCTGTATATAGCTTTGCTAAGAATATAGATGGACGTTCTGTTAGATTTGAAATTGTATCAACAGACGTAGTTGACAAAGTAATTCAAGAAGAAGCACCGTTTCCAGGAAATAACTTTGCATTTTTATATAGAGATGACGGAAGAGGTAGTGCAAGTAGCAATACAGGATTTTTTAGTCACTTTAGAGAAGGAGCAATTGATGAAGGAGTGTTTAACATAACAACTCCTAGTACAAATCAAGTTGTTTCAATTGATGCTACAAATGTAAATAATTCAGACGTATGGCTTTATAAATTAGATTCTTTTGGTGCTGAACAAGAACTATGGACAAAAGTTGATTCGGTAGAAGGTAACAATGTTGTTTACAATAGTTTAAGTAAAAGTATTAATAACGTTTATGCAGTTTTAACTAGAGTTGATGATAGAATTAGTTTAATGTTTTCAGATGGAGTGTTTGGAAATTTACCTAAAGGTAGCTTCCGTGTATTTTACAGAGTAAGTAAAAATGAAAGAGTAATAATAACACCAGACGATATGAGAGGCATAACTGTTTCTATACCTTATTTGTCAAAGACTGATAAGATTGAAACACTAACACTTACATATGAATTAAAGTATACTGTTGATAATTCAACAGAGAGCGAATCGAATGCAAGTATTAAACAAAACGCTCCGTCAACTTATTACACACAAAACAGAATGGTAACAGGTGAAGACTACCAAATTTCACCTTTAGGTGTAAGTCAAGAAATTATTAAAGTTAAGTCTATTAACAGAACATCAAGCGGAATATCTAGATATTTTGATCTAATTGATGCAACTGGAAAGTACAGTAAAACAAATCTATATGGAACAGACGGAGTTTTATTTAAAGAAAATCTAGAGCCAAAAACAACATTTACTTTTACTACAAAAACAGATGTTGAAGGAGCAATAGTAAACACAATTCAACCTATCTTAAGAGATAAGAAAGTTAGGAATTATTATTATAATAATTTTCCTAAAATTTCAACTGTAGACTTAGGAGTAACTTGGGTACAATCAACCAAAACTACAAACCTAAGCACAGGATATTTTAAAAACTCTGCAGATGTAAAATCACAATTAGGAACATTTACATCATCATTATTAAAATTAATAGTTCCAGGATCGTTAATTAAATTTTTACCACCAACAGGACAAAGTTTCTTAAACACAGACTTAGTAAGTAATACTGGTTATCAAGGTAAAAAAGGAGTAGTTGACTATAAATGGGTTAAGATAGCAGCGGTAACAGGCGATGGTACTATAATAGCATCAACTGGACAAGGTCCTGTATCATTAAATGATATTATTCCTACAGGATCTAGATTAGCTGAAATTATTCCTGGCTTAGCAGGTTCTCTTGAAACTGATGTTGCAACGCAACTTATTGATCAAGTGTTTGCTTATAAAACATTTGGTTTAAGATATAGCACTGATTCTCAGTCTTGGAGAATTGTAACAGAAAATAACCTAAATGTTACAGCATCATTCAGTACAGGTAAAACAGGAGATATATCAAATCAGCAATTAGACGCTAGTTGGATGCTACTATTTGAAACTAACGGCGAGACTTACACTATTAAAAATAGAGCAATGAGATATATCTTTGAAAGTAATCAAGAAATGAGATTTTACTTTGATAAAACAGACAAAATTTATAACAATCTAACTGGTAAAATTGTTAAAGATAAAATTAGTGTATTAAACATTAACACTAAACCAGATAGTGCATTACCATTTACAGTTAATTATGATTGGGAACTTACTGAAGAATATAGAGATGCTGAAGGTTATGTTGATAGTAAGAAAATAGAAATTACGTTTTTTGATAGCGATGACGACGGAGTTGTAGATGATCCAGATATTTTTGATACTATTGTTGATGAAACTACAAACCCTTTAACAAAATATATTTTCCAACAAAAGAATACTACAACGGACGGAGTAGAAGATTTTAACTATATTTCAGCAAACACATTAGGCATGATTGTATTAAGTACAGAAGGTTCTTTATCTGCTTTAAGCACGTATACTAACGGACAATTATTTTACTTTACATCAACAAATATTTTTAAAATTTATGATAGTGTAGAAGGTATATTAAAACAGACAACAGATTATAGAGCAAGAGTTGGTAGAGATGATATTACATTCCACTACATTCACGGAGCAGATGATAGTTCAAGAATTGATCCAAGTGCAAGTAACTTGATTGACACATATATTTTAACCAAAAGCTATGATACAGATTTTAGGTTATACTTAAACGGTGCAGGAACATTACCTTTGCCACCAAGTTCTGATGCGTTAGCTTTATCATATGATACACAACTATCTAAAATTAAGTCATTATCAGATGAAATAATTTATCATCCAGTTAAGTACAAAGTATTATTTGGAACAAAGGCAGATACAGATTTGCAAGCAACATTTAAAGTAGTAAAAAATCCTGATTTAGTATTAAACGATAATGATGTTAAATCAAGAATTGTTGCCGCTATAAATGAATACTTTGCATTAGAAAACTGGGACTTTGGAGATAAGTTTTTCTTCTCAGAAATGGCAAATTACGTTATGTCGCAAATGACTCCAGATTTAGTTACATTCATTATTGTTCCAACCCAGTCATCACAGGTATTTGGAAGTTTATATGAAATAAAATCAGAAAGTGATGAAATTTTTATAAGTGGTGCAACTGTAGATAACGTTGATGTTATAGATGCAGTTACAGCAACAAGATTAAGAGCAAATGACGGTGCCGTTGTTACGTCCAGTACACGAGTATCTGCTGGTATACAAAGTTCAACAACAACTGCTGCATCAATTAGCTCGTCCACCTCGTCAAATACAACAACTTCATCAAGTAGTAGTTCAAGTAGTAGTTCAAGTAGTAGTTCAAGTAGTAGTTCAAGTAGCTCAGGTTCAAGTAGTAGCGGAGGTTACTAATGGCTTTTGA
>Ga0163179_10001884_pt1 | contig 14725 bp, 14 predicted proteins | sample AtlANTMetagenome_FD_109643 | JGI IMG/M metagenome (GOLD analysis project Ga0163179, IMG submission 109643) | Marine eukaryotic phytoplankton communities from the Atlantic Ocean - Atlantic ANT 2 Metagenome | ecosystem: Environmental > Aquatic > Marine > Oceanic | place: North Atlantic Ocean...
CGAATAAATCATGCCATTACCTGAAATTGTTACGCCAACGTATACGTTGACGGTGCCTTCTACTAAAAAGAAACTGAAGTACAGACCATTCCTTGTTAAAGAACAAAAGACTTTAATCATTGCATTAGAGCAACAAGATTCTGAGCAGACGTTAGAAGCAATAAAAACTGTACTGAATAATTGTATCATCACCAAGCATAATCTTGATGATATGGCTCTGTTTGATATAGAGTATATCTTCCTTCAAGTTCGTGCTAGATCAATCAGTGAAGAAATTGAAATGAAAGTCACTTGCCCTGATGATGGAGAGACAGAAATCAATGTGACATTCGCTGTAGATGATGTCAAAGTCAACTTCCCGAAAGGACATAAGAACGTATTTAAAATCAGTGATGATATCACTGTAGAGATGAAGTATCCAGACATGGAATATTTTGCTGCTATTACATTCAATCAAGATAAGGTTGATCCTTATGAGTTGGTTGGTAAATGTATTAAGAGAGTATATGTCGGTGAAGATGCAACAGGATCATTTACAGCAGAGGAAGCGAGAGATTGGGTAGAGACTCTAACCAATGCACAGTTTGGAATGATACAAGAATTCTTCAACACCATGCCTACACTTCGTCATGTACTTAAGGTCAAAAACCCTAAGACGCAGGTTATGAATGAGGTGGTAATTGAAGGTCTTGCTGATTTTTTCGCATAGCCCTCTTCCATGAGGGCATGATGAACTTTTATCAGACGAATTTTTCGTTGGTTCAACACCATAAATATAGCTTGACTGATATTGAAAACATGATTCCGTGGGAACGGGATGTGTATGTAAACCTTCTATCCTCTCACCTACAGAAGGAAAGAGAGAGAATAGATGAAGAACGTAGAAGACAACGCTGATGGCAAACGCAACTATAGATGACTTAGCTGAACAGCTCACCGAAGTGAGTGATAAGTTTGTTGCGTCTTTTGAAACAAGCATGGAGACTGAGGATGATTTCTTCACATTCCTTAGAGCTAGAGAGAGATGGTATGTTGGAATGCAAAAAGTTGCACAACCATCACGAGATTACGAAGTACCTGCTGATCTGTGGAAAGATACTATACCCGTGGAGCAGTTCAAACCTGATGATGGTGAGATATTAAGGGGAACCCATTCGCTTCATGGTACGATACCAGATCCAAATGCATTTAAGATGCCAAAGATGCCTGACTTTGGTAAGATGGCAGCATCATTCAAAAAAGGATTTGGAAAAGCAAAGGGTGTTGCAAAAAATCTTGGGGCAAAAATTAAGAAAGGTGCTGCAGCAATAACTAAACCAACCAAGGCACTCATAGGTGAAGCGGGTCCAGAAATAGTCGTTCCTATGCAGAAACTAGGTGACGCTATCAACAGTATATACAAGCAAGGATCAAAGACCATGTTGGAAGCAACGTCTGGATTCTTAAATTCGTTACCGAGTAACCCGTCGAAAGCAAAAATAGCAGCATCTATCAATAAAATAAAAAATATGTTCAATCTAGGTGCATTAAAGATTAAAGGTGGAAAGTTTGGATTGAGTGCACCAATAGCATGGTGGAATAAAGGTAGGAACGATCGTATAGAAGATGAGAACAATGCATCATGGAAAGATTTAATGGAAGACGATCTGGCACAGAGAGGTCAGAGTGATGAATCATTTGAAGCAGGTGAAAAACCTCCATTGTTAGGTAGACCAGACCAAGCATTTAATCCATTTCGACCTGCAGAGAAGGGAGGACCGAGTTCAGGTCCGACACCTGCAGTCAGACAAGCATTTGAAAGACCTGTTAGAGGTATGATGAATCTTGGTAAGAGAGCAGCAGGTGCTGTTGGTGGTGCAGTTAATAAGTTTAAACAATCAAGAGGTGGAGGTAAGAAACCATTACCCGTGCCAACTGATACAGGTAGAGATATGTTTGGCCAGAAGATTGTATTGAATCCTTCAGCAGAGTCTGGGTGGAAAAAAGCAGTTAGGGCTGCTGCATCTGACGGTGTTGACTTACCAAGTGCAGTTACATCAGCATTTAGAAGTGCAGAGGAACAGCAGAGTCTTGTAAACAACGAGGATGATCCTAGTGTTATTACACCAGCTCCTGTTGGTATGTCACCACACCAACAAGGATGGTCACTTGATATAGATCAAGGGTCAGCAGCAAATGAATGGATGAGAAAGAACGGTAAACAATATGGATTTGAGTGGGAAGGTCCTACAGACCCAGTTCACTTTGACTTCAAGACTAATGAAGATAGAGGAAAATTTCTACAAGGTGATAAGTCTGATTGGAAAGAGGAGAAGAAGAAAGAGGGTGCTAAGACTCTTGGAGGTAAGATGTTGTCTGTTGTTGGAAGTTTCCTTAAGGGTAAGGTTGGAGATCCTACCAATTTAGAAGCACCAAATACAACTAATCCACCTGAACCAAGTCCTTCTCAAACTATGATTAGTGAACAACCAGTACAACAGGCCACTAAAAATGGTAACGGTGCTGTTATCCCATATCCAGTTGTTGTACCAAGTCCAGTAAGAATTATACCAGGACCTCCACAAATTCAGAAGTTAGATCCTGAAGTTCAACGTCATTATATTGTGGATCAGTTCTCTAAGGGAACAAGAGTAGAGGTTGCATATGTATAGAGATAAACTGCTAACGACGTTTAGGAATCTAAACCATAAGTTTGATGGTCTAGCTGAGTTACTTGATGACCGTAACCTGTTACTTAAGGTGCTCATGCGTAAGGAGATGCGTGAGGACTTTTTACTATCTGAGAGAATACAGTCACTAGATGAAATTGGTGGGTTATCTGTCAGTGCAATGACCCGTAACGTGGATCTTAGTCCCGTTAATGAAATGATGCCACCATTGAGTATCAAGCAAGAAAATGATGATGCAGATAAGGAAGTGCCATTTAAAAAGGGTGGTGCTGTTGGTATGAACCCTATCATTGATATTACTGCAGAGAGTTTAGGGTCAGAACCAACCGACGAACCATATCAGACATTAGAAGAGAGTAATGCTATCGTACCCATAGACAAGGCAGCTGCTGCTATTGTTCAAGACTTTGAGATAGATAAGAAATTTAAGAAGGCATTCCAAGAAGCAATGACGTTGCCATCTAAGGCAGCTGCATCTAGTTTGATGGATACAATGTCTAAGACTCCATCAGAGGGTAGTGGTACTACAATAATTAAAAAGAACCTGTCTGTATTACAGTCAGCATTTAAACTTCCAACACCTGAACCAACAGAAGATGAAGGTGAGAAGGAGACACTTAATGTAGACGAACTTAAAAAGAAGCGTGACAACTGGAAGAAAACTGAGGAGAAAGAAGAGAAGAAAGATAAGAGTAAAGGTCTATTTGAGTTAGGTCTGAAGTTCTTAATAGGTAAAGCAGCTTCATCAAGAGCAAATGCACAAGCTGGTGGTGCAATAACTGAATCAGTTGCTACGGGTGATCCATTAGTACCAGACTTCTATTCTGCACCTGGATATATGCCTGGTTATATTGGAGATGGTGAGAAAAGTAAAGGAGGATTCTGGGACAGACTCAAGGGAGGTGCTAAGAAAGCATTTGATTATACACCTATGGGTATGGGTATGAAAATGTTTGGTGCTGCTAAAGATAAGTTTAAGAACGTCACTGCAAATCCAAAGGTCAAAGGTTTCTTAGGTGGTGTTGGTAACTTTGCTAAGAAAGCATTCAAGTACACACCAATGGGTATGGCTGCATCAGCTGCAGGTGGTCTTATTAATAGATTTAGAGGTGGTGATCAAACAACCAACCTCAATGAACTAACAGAAAATGTTATTCAAGAGAACCAACTTAAACAAGAAGAGCAGAAACAGGCTGCTATGAATCCAATTCCTATAAAAATGAAAAATCCTGCACCTGCATCAGTTGGTGGTAACAGTGGTTCTATGGATCAAGGTAGTGATGAAGCCATACCTAAAGTAAAGTACAGTCCATACTTTGATGAGTATACCATAACGAGTCAATTCTAATGCAAGAAACTAGATCAAATTTTTCTCTAAGGCATTTCGTCATCAACTCACCTATGGTTGCTGATCCTATTCCTTTGACTATGAATCATATACTATATCTAAAGTATACTGAGGATATTAGAAGTGCATCAATTAGGTTGGAAGCTCAGATAACTGACAGTGGAACTGGTATCATATCTTCACTACAAGGTATGGAACCTGTATTCATCGGATGGGAAGATACAGAAGAACCTACAACTAATTTCTATCAGATTAACGGAGTCATATATGACATACAAGATAGATCAACTAAAGATGGGAAGTCTAAAGCTACCTTATTAATATGCACATACGATCTTATTAACAACGGTGCTACTAAATTATCCAGAAGATTTGGAAAGGGCGGAGGTCGTAAAATCAGTGACATTGTACAGAAAGAGATCTTAAAGGACGTACTGCATACAACTTATCCTATTAATATAGAGAAGACACAAAATAAATTCTCATTCATATCACCTTACTGGTCACCATATACTATTATTAAATGGTTGTGTGCTAAATCAATAGCAGAGAAGAAGAAAGGAAGTAAAGCTGCATCTGCTGGTTATTGTTTCTATCAGAATAAGAGAGGATATAATTTTGAATCGTATGATAGATTCTCCCGTAAAGATCCTATAAAAAAATTAGTAGTAGGTCATTCTCCAACGGACAATGAAGAACCTGATAAGGATAAGAATATTCTCCCAATTGATAAGTTCCAAGTGACATCAAGTTTTGATGTATTGAAGGGTCTTAACGTAGGATCATTTAATAGTATGGTCATGACTTTGGATGTTAAAGACATGAAATACGTAGAGCATCCTTTTAACATAACTAAATATTACAAGGATGTACCCCTAATGAATCCTAGTTTTACTCCTCCAGATTATTACAAGAAATTTGATAGGGACAATGCACACACTCGTATTATGTCTAAAGTGATGGATACTGCACTCTTTACAGAAGGTACCTATAGTAAGGGTATGACAAGACAGTTATCCCAAGCATCCCTCAGGGAAAAATTATTTTATAGTAAGACAGCAGAAGTAGAATATATTGGCACCAATGAACTCACAGTTGGTGATGTCGTTGAAGTATTGAGTTTCAAGGGTAAGGATAAAGAGATGGATTATGAGAACAGTGGTAGATATGTTATCGGTAGAGTCGAAAAGCAATTCCTATCATCAATGGATAAGATGACAACTAAGTTAGTACTATACACTGACAGTCCTGGTTCATTCCCAACTATGGAGGGTGGAGCATGAACGAGGGTTCTGCTAATTTTATAGGTAAAGATGGTTTCAACTGGTTCGTCGGACAGGTTGAGAACGATGGTAGTGGTCATTTTTTATCTGACCTTGCTAAGAATGTTGCTGGTAGTGCAGTCAATACAGCAACAACCCTTAATCCTTTACTAGCAGCACTAGCAGGTAAAACAAATTTTGATTGGGACTGGACTAATAAGGTCAAGGTAAGAATCATGGGCTATCATAGCCCAAGTAAGGCAGAACTACCTACAGAAGATTTACCATGGGCGATGGTTATGATGCCCGTAACTCATCCACAGAGATCAGGTATTGGTGCACTACATCAATTACAGATCAACAGTTGGGTGATTGGATTTTTCATGGATGGTGCTAATGCACAAGTACCTATTATTCTGGGTGCACTTGGTGATGAAAATCCACAGTCAGGTTATGGTTCTCTAGGTGGTACACAAACAGGATTTGATCAACTATCTGCACCTACCTATGATGAGAAGGTTCATGGTAGTGAAGGTAGTAGTGTTGGTGGTACTGGTAGTACAGTAGAAGATAATGAAGAGACGGGATTGGAGGAAGCACCAACAAACAATGACGGTGTACCAGATAATGAAGGAGAAGATAGTACTCGAAACCCTCGTGGTCCTGCAGAACCAGAGACTTCAGCACAAACAATAGCAAGTCAAAAGAAATGTGTGACTGTACAAATAGGTAATGGTAAGTGTGGTGGTGAGACTGCTACCAAACTAGAAGCACCTATGGCAGAGTTCATGAAGTTTGCTCGTGGTATAGAGCAGAATGAGATAGGTGACTTCATTGATAAAAATACGGGTGTAGTTGTTGATCTTGATAAGAAGATTACTAGCACAAAGAATAGAATACAGGCAAAACTCAATGGTCTACTAGGTAACATCAAGGGTGTTGTCATGGAAGATGTCAACAAATTAGTGAGGGATGGTCTTGATGATATCAACATACCTAATCCAGACCTTGACAATGCAGTCAAGACTCAAATCAAGGATGTTGGTGGACTGGTATCGTGTCTATTCAAAGACTTGCTCAAGGATCTTGGTAACTTTATCGAAGGTATGCTCAAAGATTTACTAGAGAATGTACTTGACACTGCACTCTGTCTTATCGAGAACATGATAGGTGACATCATGGGTAAGATCATGGAGAAAATAGAAGGTGCACTTAGCATGTTGAAAGGAGTTGTTGGTTCTATCAAGGGTGCTCAGGATATGATACAAGGTATATTGAGTAAAACTCTTGACTTCTTAGATTTATTCTGTGATGGTGCAGTATCATGTGCTATAGGTGCATCAGTGTATGAGACATGCCACGGTGCTAAAGCAAAAGGTAATGATGCAAAGGCAAAAGAGGTTGAGCAATATCCAATCAAACCACCAGCTGCAGGTGAAGTTATTGGTGATGGTAAACCTATCAATGGTTTCGTACCGTTTGCAAAAGATGGTATCAAACAAATATTTGACACAAAGAGTGGTGCATTGGTTGCTCTCGAATCTGCTGCAGGTATTGCAACTGGTATAACTGCTAAGAACTTTGATACTAGAGGACCATTAGAGAAATTTGAATCACTGAATTTCTATGACTCTGCAGGTAATATACAGTCAGCAGCAGTTAACTGTAATAATAGTATCCTGAATAAGAAACCATGCTTCCCTGAAATGGTATGGAATAACCTACAATCCACTACACCAGTTAAAGCATTACCTATCATTGATGATATAGGTGCTATAGTTGGTGTATGGATGAAGAACAAAGGATCAAATGTAAATTTGGAAGCAACAGTTGCTGCTCAGTTTACGTGTAATGAACCTGAGGGTGGTGGTGCTATACTTAAACCCAACATTAATGATGGTCAAGTAGAATCTGTCACTGTACAGAAATCTGGTATAGGATATGGATTTGATCCTGCCGATACATTCTGTCCCAAAGAACAGTACACTGCTCTTATCAATAAGGAAAATCATGTACAGAATCTAGTTGATGGTGATATACTAATGTTAGTTTCGACTGCAGCTGGTGTCGTTGATCCATCAACTCCTGATATACTACAGGTGATTGATGTAGATTACAGTAGCACACACATGCAGATTGCTACTATAGATCCATTAAATAATGCACAGTTTGAAATTGGTATGACTGTTAAAACTAAATCGGGATATCAATTTGTATTGAACTTCCAAAATAAATTCCCAGATCTTATAGTACCAGGTAATGCGAAGGCAGTCTATGCCAACTGTGGTGATTTGATACCTGTAATAGATGATGTCAAGACTATCTCTGTAGGATCAAATTATGTCAATCCTATTATCACTATAGGAAATGGTGAAAAAGAACAGCAGATTGGTACATATAGCACTGATAAAGACGGTAAGTTAGTCGAACCAACTATCACTACTAAAATTCTTGGGTTCGTTAAACCTAAGATTAGAGATGTAGGAACATCTACTACACCTGCTAGAGGTAGTGGTGGACAGTTAGCACCAGTTTATAGTTTCAGTGGTCCTAGACAAATCAAAGAGACTGGTGTGCTACAATTACAAACATATGTAGATTGTGTAGGACATCCTATGATAAGCGTACAAGAAACACTTACAGACACTACATTGACTAGTGCAACTACTACTATATCTGAAGATACATCATTCACACCAGCATCAGAACAACTTCCTACAGATACGACACAACAGACAACACAGCAAACAACACAACAGACAACACAACAGACACAACAAAATAATAATACGCAGCAGAACCAAGGAGGTTATGGATACTAATGGCTAATGTAAATCTATTCTCAGGTGGATCTAATCAAGAGAACACCTCACCTGATATTAAAATTAGATATCCCCAGAACTACGTAGAGATCAGTTCTGCAGGTCATGTATTTGAGAGGAATAATACTAAGGAAGGAGAGAGGTTCCGTATGATTCATGCATTGGGTAATACCATTGACATGGATGAAAAACAGAATACAAACGTCGTTTCTTACAATGATTTGATCGTTTTAGCAGACCATAATGTTATAATTCGTTGCGGTGAAGATCCTAAAACAGATAAATTATGTTTACAGGTGATAGGTGACGTTAATTTGTATGTCGAAGGTGACATGCATACTGAAGTCGAAGGCGATCGCTATGATATAGTGAATGGCAACTGGCAACAAGAGTGCAAGGGTGTCTACAGTTTGATCGCTGATGAGAACATGACTATTCGCAGTAAGAATCAGATGAAACTCTCATCTAACTCTTACGAGAATAAAACTACCTTCTTATTCAATGACTTGAGTGAAGGTGGATCCATTAAAGAGGATGTCAAAGGTAATTATGAAGTTAGAGTCCAGAAGGAAACATCAACATTCTCAGTCCGTAGTGACGGAGATATTCGTACCGAAGCAAAGAAGTGTAGGTATGAAAAGACTGATGGTAATGTTATGCAACAGGTATCAGGTAAGGTACGAACCCAAATAAGTGGTAGTTCAATATCTTGTATCAACGGTGGAGCATTCGATGGAATGATCAGCAGTCCAACTGGCAATAGCTATGATATAAATGTTACTGGTGTAATGAACACAGCAACCAGTGGCAACTACAATGTAACTGCAGGTGGCAACATAGATATGGATGCCAGTGCAATATATTTGAATTGAATGTCGAGTTAAACGAAACAAATGACTTTCCACATGTCAGTAACTAAGCAAGAAGCAACCTTTTTGAAGAACATTCTTGCTGACCATTTAGACGATTACGTCGAAGAAATTGTACGAAAAAACACAGATAATACAAAAGCTATAGACACGCTGCAGGCTACACGTGAGGCAGGTCTTAGCCTGTTGGAGAAGGCAGGTGAGATCAACCGACGTGCCAGTCGAAAAAGTGACCAACCATACTTTACAAACCTAAAATAATATGCTACACTAAAACCATGTTGCAGACTCCCTATTTTATGTTTGATGAAAATGAGTACCTTGATAAGGTTACGGTTGACATTCCACGCAGAAGCTTTACACTACTAAGTAGTAAAGGATCCGTTCGCACGATTGATTGTGATAATGGGGACGAGTTCATGAGAGTGCTCGATCATATTCGAGACACTTGCACTGTAGATGATGTGATGTATGTTTAATGTCTTATAACAAAACTTATTCAGAAATAAAGCAGATCCTCAAAGATAGTAAGAGGATCTCCAAAGCTACCATGCTTAAGGTTGCTAAGATGGCAATCATTGAGACCATGGGCGAAACCAGACAACTTGAAACAGAAGTGACATGGGATGCTAAACTAGGTGATGACCTAGAACTAGACAGTCTAGACATGGTAGAACTTGTCATGTTCTTAGAAGAATGCTTTGGTGTTGAGATACCTGACGAAGAAGCAGGTGAAATAGTTACCGTTGGTGATGCTATTGAAGTAATTAAAAAATGCAAAGCAAACAAGGGTAAGAAGAGAAAGGTCAATGTATCCAAGTACAGGAAGGCAGTAAATCCTGATGCACCTCTAACTGCTGCAAAGTCAGCACGTGCTCAGGCAGATGCTGCTGCTAAGAAAACAGCAGAGATCGAAGCAGAACTAGATAAAGCACTAGAAGAGGACGATGAAAAAGTCTGAACTAATACACTGGAGATTACAGGCAATGCTAAGAGAGCATAGTTTTAGTGATCTTGCATACCTAGGCATAAGAGAGGATCAGCATTGGTATAGTATAGATGGTAATGAAATACCAGTAGATTGTATTCAAGAACTAGAATCAGTAGAGGAAGAGTGAAGAGGGTCTATTGGGACTATAATATTGGTGAAGAACGTGATACAAAGTTCCCTGATGATTTCATGGCAACTCCAAAAAAATTTCGGGGTGGTTATAGCACAGGGTACGATCACACAAAATGTCCTGCATGGAAAAAATGGACAGAGAACTGTTGGGTAGTTAAACAACCATTCGACGTTGGTATTAAAGTAGATACCAAGGAAAGGAAAATAGTTACAGATCTCCATCAAGAAGCATATGACACATACTTTCACCTTGGTGAGAGATGGTTGGAAGGAGAATACCCAGAGATACAACTAAAGTTAAATTATATGTTCTGGACAAAGAACAAGGATGTGTGGATAGAACAAATCCCACATCCATTGTTGTCTAGACTTGGATTTGAATTGATACCAGGTACATTTCCCATATCAGAGTGGCATAGACCTCTAGTAGTTGGACTTAAAGTACTAGATACTGATGTTAATTTGATGCTTAAGAAAAACACTCCATTATATTATTTCAGATTATATTCTAAGAAGAGTGATCCTGACTTTATAATAGAGCAAAAAGAACCTCCAGAATCATGGCATGTAGCAAATAAACAAACCAACCTATTACGTACGTTCGCACCTTTCAAATCATGGGGTATAATCAAACAAAGAGTGGAGAGTGGCAAGTGTCCGATAAAATGGAACTAGATTTATTTTGCGATTGGTTTGAGGGTGAGTTCCACAACTGGACACAGGCATCAGCTAACCCTACAAAGTGGGCACACATATATGTTAAACACGAACGTATAGAAGAAAAGAAATTTAAAACAAGTTCAAGATATAATTATTCAGATAAACCATACAGGGAACAGATAGTTGAGGTAACACAACCACAAGTACTTGGTGCTCATGTCTCTATTATCATAGTAAAGAATCCTGCATGTGATATGATCTTCTCTTACATTGAAAGTGAGAAGATGTTTTTAGGGCATTCGTGTGAAGGATGCACTTGGAAAGACAAACCATTAGAATCTAAGGCAAGATTATATGCAAATGAGTATCATACATGGGATAAAGGGTACTGGCAAGGTAGTGAAGGGTTTTTTCTCTTCAATAAGGATGTATAAATATACTTGAACGTTTTATTGTGCAAATAGTGTGGCAACACGTAAGATATCTGACCTTACATTATTAGAAGCTGGAACCGTATCTAGTTCCGATACCGTTCTGTTACTTGATAACTCAGATCCAACTGATCAAAATAAAAGATCGGCAGTCGGAAGTCTCTTTAGAGCAGTACCGTCTGGATCATATACTGTGCCTGGTGTACAGTTTGAGTTGAAGACACAAACAGGTCTGTTCTCTGAATCTCAGGGACAAATTGGACTAGCAATGGGTGACGCTAGATTGAACCTACAGAAAGTAGGAAGTACACTCAATATACAGGCAAAAGATAGTGCCGATACAAACTTAGACTTTACTATATCTGCTCAAGGTACTGGTAAGATACGTCTAGGTTCTATTTTGGCGATTACTGATACCTTATTCATTATACCTAACTCTTCGGACAATACTAAAATTGCAAAATTTAGTACTGCTGATATGCCTACAGGTGTAACGCATACTTATATTTTACCGTCTAATGGTGCAGTTGCTGCAGCTGATACATTAGTTACTCTTGGTGCTACACAAACATTAAACAACAAAACTCTCAATAACGCTGCATTCAGTGGAACGTTAACCGTTGAGACAATTCAAATCAATGGTAACACAACTTTAGGAGATGGAGCATCAGATAGTGTAACAGTTAATGCTGCTAGTAACTTCAGTGCGTCAGCAACATTCTCTAACACTGCAGTATTTCAACAGACAGTTAGTATTACAAGTGACTTAACTATTAATAATCATCTTGAAATGATTGATGATAAGTCAATCAAGATGGGAACTGACGATGACTTGCAAATACAATATAATAATACATCTGATACATCATATATTACTAGTAGTGCTGCTCAGTTGTTTGTTTCAAGTGATAATGTTGAACTAAATGCTGCAAATCACACTACTAAGTATTTCAAGGCAAGTAGTACTGAGACTATTCTATATCATAACAATAATTCTCGTATCACAACGAGTGCAACAGGTATTAACATTGGAGGAGCAATTGATGCTGTCACATCTATCACTGGCAGTGGCGACATCACTATCGCTACTGATAAGTTTACTTTGGCTAGTGCTACTGGTAACGCTGTATTTGGGGGTAATCTCACCGCAAACGGTACAGGCAATTTTCAATTAGGAAGTGCATCTAGTGCCAAAGTTGGCGTAGGTAGAGCACCTACCACATATAACCTCGAAGTTGAGGGGACTATATATGCTACAGGATCTAGTATCGTAGCTGGTAACGCATCTGCAGGTAAATTTATCCTACAAAAAGGTGTGGTTGGTATTGGTTTACACTTTACCGACAACACAGGCACTGACCAAATGGTGCTAGATACTAATGGTAATCTAGGTATTGCCAAGTCTCCAACTAAGAGATTGGATGTATCTGGTGATTCAAACATTGATGGTGACCTAGCAATTACAACCACTAACCCTGTTGCAGGCACAGGTGGTAAGATAACTGCTAGAGAGATCGTACTTACTGATCCCTTAACTTCTTCCACATCTACATTAAACGCAAATACATCTGGAGGTACGTCCAGAGCAAAAGTCTACTTCCATTCATTTAATTAACCATGGCTACTAAGCAAAATGGTGTTCTTGGTTCATTCACCCCAACAGTAACACCTTACACAAACGATACAAGAGCTGCAAACTCACTTGCTGTTGCTGCTAACGAGTTTCCTTTCTACACCTGTCCTGGTGCTACGATGGTGAGTGCAAAATTAGTAATATCAAATAATACTGGTGGTGCTGCTGCAGTTGACGTAGGTATAGTTGAACAGACAGACGTAATACAATTAGATGCAGCTGCATCACAACCTGGTGCACCAGCAAATTATCTTGGATTTTCTTTTCCCGCAGGTGGATATACTACATCAATATACGTAGACGGTGCTGCTGTATCTGGTTCCTTTACACCAGGCGAAGTATTATCATGGACAAATCCTGCCATGTCTCCAACATCACAGACTGCAGTTGTGCAGTATTGGGATTCAAGTAATAGTAGACTATGGGTAAGAGGATTAGCAAATGCTAATGCTCTATATCCTGCTTCTGGAGACATTACATACACAGGTGCAGGTGGTGGTTCCATTTCTAGTGGTGTATCACATGCAGGTAGTGGTACAACTAGAGGTAACTCAGGTAGAATCAAGTATTTTGATAACCTTAGGGGTATCGTTTACTTCGATAACCATGAATTTAGGAACAATTTAGATTACAGTCTAGCAAAGTTCCGTGATATCAACCAAGAAGTAAGGGAATTGGGTAACAATAACCTTAATAGATCACATACAAATCGCCATAGACCTGTAGCAACTACTGTTGATAGAATTGCTGCATCAAACACAACTCCTACAACAGAGTTTATTGATGCAAATGGTGTTGAGTTGTTGGTGTCTGGTGTATCTGCGATACAAGAGCATCAATATCTTGTTAAACAAAAGTCAATCACTGACGCTTCTATATTTGAACTGGGTGGAATAGTACTTGGTGCTTATCAGTCAATCTATGTTAAATCAACCGCAGCTGTAACCGCAACCTTGATTGGTTTCGAGGAAACTGCTGAGGTAGCTTCATAACCAGAGTATTATCAGATGGCACTTACTAGACTAAAGAACGTCTTTACATCAAAAACTGGACGTTGCCTATATGTCAACTCAGATGATTTTGATGCATCTGACGCATTCGACAATAGAGGTAACTCTCCTAACCGTCCTTTCAAAAGTATACAGAGGGCGTTACTGGAAGCTGCTAGATTCTCATATCGTAGTGGACAGTATAATGATGCATTCGAGGCATTTAGTATAGTATTATATCCTGGCGATTACGTTATTGACAACAGACCTGGTCTTAATACATCTGGAGCAGCATTTATCCCATCTGACATCGCTGAATTATCAAATGCTAGTGATTTTGACCTTCTTGATACCAGTGGTAACGTCAATCCAAACAATATTTTATATAGATTTAACTCAGTAGAAGGTGGAGTCGTAGTACCTAGAGGTACATCCATCGTGGGTATGGATCTAAGAAAAACTAAGTTAAGACCGTTATATGTTCCCGACCCTTCTGCAGGTGCTATCGGTGGTTCAGCTATATTCAGAGTCACAGGTGGATGCTATTTCTGGCAGTTCTCATTCTTTGATGGTCCTTCTACAGGTGTCTACAAAGATCCTGCACAACCAAGTGCATCATCACCTCCAACGTATTCTCACCATAAACTTACATGTTTTGAGTATGCTGACGGTGCAAACATACAAACTGGTATAACTGATACAGCTGGCAGTGCACTTGCAGTGACTGACCTAGACTTGTATTATCAGAAGGTTGCTAAGGCATTCTCTGATATTCCTGACTCTACCAGTGTATTGTCTGCTGATGAACTACAGTCAAGGGTAGAAGAAAACAGAATTGTAGGTCCGAATACTTCAGGTCCGAAACAAATTTCCAGTATAGTAACTGACTATGTTAACACAAACGTATTTACTACAACAG
>Ga0163179_10001885_pt1 | contig 14723 bp, 18 predicted proteins | sample AtlANTMetagenome_FD_109643 | JGI IMG/M metagenome (GOLD analysis project Ga0163179, IMG submission 109643) | Marine eukaryotic phytoplankton communities from the Atlantic Ocean - Atlantic ANT 2 Metagenome | ecosystem: Environmental > Aquatic > Marine > Oceanic | place: North Atlantic Ocean...
CATAGCCTGTCCCAAAAGTTTTCTTTAAAAAATCTAAAACATCTTCATACCTTGTGCGAAAAACTTCATCGGCAGCGTCAGGGTTCTTTCCAGCCCCTCCATCCCCGATTAAAAGTTTATTTTCTTCCGGTATCTTAATTAAGGATAAATCTTGTTGAGCGGTATTTATGACACCTACTCGGCGATAACCTAAATTCCAAAACGATTCCGCTAAGCGAGATCCGCCTTGACCTACTCCAACTATTGCAAAATTAAAAGCCGCATCATCAAATTCATCTTTTACTCCATCTTCAATGGGTTCATCGTCCGGCAACGGAATGTCTGGTAAATCAATACCTAAATCTTCTACTTGTTCCTGTGAACTTTCCTGCACGGGTGTATCATCGTTAGTTTGCAGCGCCTCGCCTGCTACTAATGATTGAGGTGCTTCTTCTGGGTAATAATCATTTATACTTGTGTCACTCATCTTCTTCAAAACCTTCCTCTTCTTCTGGCAAAAAAGCTTGATTTAAGTTCTTGGAAAAACTTTCTGAATTCATGTTTTCCATCGCGTCCGACCAATGGCTGACAAGGTACTGCAATGACATTGCGTTACGTTCGTCCTCAGCTTTGGAATAAACTTGAGGATTTCCATCCTCGTCAAAATTAAAAAGCATGAACCCTCCGCACGACCATTCGCTCAACTGGTCTAATATATTGTCAGGTATTCTCTGGGTCTCTTTAATAATCATATTATTTATTACACTATTTTATATGGATATTTCGAATTTATCAAAAATGTACTCTTTAGATAAGGAAGCTAAATCAGCTTCAAATATCTCTAAAATTTTAAAATTATTGTTTTCTAGCCACACTATTTTATCATGATCTCTAGTGATTGATTTCAAATAATTGGCTCTAGAATTATTATGAAAAAATTTGTTAAACTCTTCGTGCTGGGCGCCTTGGACTTCTACGGCTATTCTTTTGGTCATATTTATTAAATCAACTTTCATGCGCGTACCGTACACTGGGAACTCTTCGTAACATATTTGACCATACCAATAAGTTTTAAAAAACTGTTTGACTTCATATTGAAAGTTAGACCGACATTCAGCATCCCATTTAATCCTATATTTTGTAACGCTTTTATTTACTAATCTACCTTTTATGTCATAAAGTTTCACTTACCAATCCCTTGTAAAGTATTTTTAAACTTTGTAAATAAATATTGGCAAATCTCAGGTTCATTTTCTAAGTATTTCCTAAAGTTATCCATACCTTGGTGCTTAGAATTCATTTCCAAACCTGCTTCATTCATTTCTTTTACTAATTCGTCAGCTACGATAATCCATGCGCCTTTTGCTTCTGCCATTTTCCACTGCAAAAGCATTAACAAAACTTCGTATTCAACCCAAATACTTTTCCCTCCACTACGTCCATATTTAATTGGGTATCGTACTACTGTCCCAGTTTTTTCGTTAGCTGTCTTGCGGAAAATTATTTTACAGTAATGACCTTCTGGCTTGTCGTCTTTAGGCGGTATCATATCGCCTCCGTACCTAGGCTGAAATTCTAAAATCCAATCAGAGTAATGAAGTAGAGCATTTCCGCCGGAAGCGTTAGTTAATTTCGGATCAGTTTTTTCATACTGATTCAAGCTAACTTTGCTTCTCACTTGAGATATCATGAAACAAATATGACCTTTGGTTGATAGGCTGAGCGCCATCTTTTTTAAGAATGTAGAACTCAGTACGGAACCTCCAGCGACTTTATCTGCATCATCAAAACCTTTCTCTAAATCTTTTTTAGGAACCATCGCATCCATTGAATCAATAATAAAAAAGTATTTACATTCAGTTGGATTATTCATGATTAGCTCTCTCATCAACTGAAGGACGCTTTCAAAAATATTACTTTTATAAATAAATAATTTTTCTGCTGACGTATCTAGCCCTGAACGGTCAATCATCTCCGGCGATAGCCTTCCTTCTGACTTAATGTAAACGACCATACCGTTTTCTTCAGTTTCCTGAAAGTTTTTGGCAAAAGAAAGCGCACATGATGTTTTTCCTCCTTCTGATACTCCAGAGGCTCGAATTATAGAGGGGCGAATACCTCCCGACATTTCAATGTCCAATAGCAAACTTCCGCTTGAAACTACGTATTGGGGTTCTTTCTCAAAGTTTAAATGTTCGTCTTTGTGGTCTTTTAGATAGCTTTCTATCTGGTCTAAAGGAGTTAAATGCTCAGTTGTTTTCTTTTTTGCGGCCATATTGAATAAAATCTTTGACGGTTCGAATATTTTTTGTTAGAACTTTTTCTTCACCGTACTTGGTGTCCGACAAATCATATTTCTTTGGGGCTTTTAAATCAAGACAAAATTTAGCATACTCTATTTTTAGGTAGGCTTTACCTTGGGCTCCAATAAAAAAACACAAGCTATCCATGTCGAATTTTAAAGGAATAGCTTTCCAAAAAGCTTTTAAAGGGTATTTTTTTGTCAAATCTTTGGCAAATTTCATCTCCCTAAATACGGCAATTTTATCTTTCCAGATTTCTTCTCCTATAAACTTATCAATTATGAATTGATTTAGGCTGTGAGGCTTATTCTTTGCTGCATCTCGGCGACACTTCGGAGAGCAAAACTTTTTTTTATGCGGCGACAGAAACTCTTTCCCACAATGAGAACAAGAATAGGTTTTATTTTTCGCCGCCATGACAGTATATTATGGGCAGCGGGGATTGATGTCAAGGAGTATTGTTTAAGTCTTTCCTCACCATCCGAGAAACTAACTCTTTAAATGATATCTCCGGCTTCCATCCTAGTTCTTGTCTAGCGGGATTAGAATCTCCGTAAAGAAGAGCTATTTCTGCAGGACGGTAAAAATTCTCATTAACTTGTACCAAAACGCCATCTTCGGATATAAACTTCTCGTCTACTCCTTCACCTTCCCATTTTCCTTCTATACCCGCTTCTTCAAAAGCTAATTCTACAAACTCTTTTACCGTATGGGTCTCGTTACTTGACAAAACATACTCTTTAGGCTCCGGTTGATTAAGCATAAGCCATACAGCTTTAACAAAATCTTCTGAATCAGACCAATCCCGCTTAGCTTCCATATTTCCAAGCTCTAGTGGTGAAAAAGACTGGCCTTTATTTAAAGCTTTTGCTATTTTTGCTACACCTTTAGTAATCTTCCTTGTAACAAACTCCTCTCCCCTCCTAAGCCCTTCGTGATTAAACAGGATAGAGTGAATGGCGAAAAGGTTATAGGACTCTCTGTAAACTTTGACTAGATGTCTTGCGGCCGCTTTTGATGCGCCGTAAGGGCTTCTTGGCTTGATGGGGTGATTAATGTCTTGGGGGCTGTAATCAACGTTCCCAAGCTCTTCTGAGCTTCCGGCGCTGTAGAACCGACACTCTGGCTTTAATTTACGAATAGCTTCAAGGCAACGGATAACGCCCAAAGTATTAACGTCAAAGACTTGGAGAGGCATATCCCAACTACAACCCACAAAAGAATTAGCCCCAAAATTAATAAAATAATCTGGATTGGTATCTTCTATTAATTTATTGATGGATATTTCGTCAGTCAAATCTCCACAGTAAATTTCGAAATTAGGGTGATCTTTAAAATCATTTATGTTTTCAAAATTGGCATTTGCACTTCTCCTCATCATTCCGTAAACTTTTATTTCTTCGTCAAGAGACAAAAGATACTCTGCCATGTTGGCTCCATCTTGGCCTAATATGCCTGTTATAATTACTTTTTTCATAGCCATAAATCTTCTAACTTTTTCTTGTTTGTTTGAGAGCTGTCATATTTACCTATTGGAATATATTTTATTTTAGGGTGAGTTTCGAAATCTGAGCTGAGACATCTCCAAAAATCGACAACCTTAACTTCTTCTTTATCTAAAAGTAATTGTTGAGGGGTAAGCTTTTTAAATACCTCGTCGTTATTAGCGACGAAAACTATAGTAGCATCTTTTAACGCGTTTTCTAAACTATCTTCGACCAGAGTGTGGTACTGGAGTACAGGCCTAGCTTCATCAGCAGCTAGAGGGTCATAACCAATAACTCTAAGACCTGCGTCAGATAAGGCTTTGGCTAGTAATATAGATTGGGACTCTTCAACTATGTGAGAAAGAGGCTTGTAAGCCAAGCCTAAAACCGCTGCGGTTTCTCCTTTTTTTACATAGGGTAGTATTTTCTGGACAAATCTAGCGGATAGTGTGTCATTATACTGGTCTGTAGTGTCTAGTAGTCCGTGACTAGAATTTAGCTCGCTGCAGATAAAGGAGAGGGCCACGTTGTCCCGTGGAAAGCAAGTACCCCCAAATCCTAGCCCTCCTTTTAAATATTTTGATCCTATTCTTGAATCACTACCTATAGCTTCAGTGACTATATCTACATCGCCTGAAGGAACCTTTTCACAAAGTTCAGAAATGATATTAGCAAAAGATATCTTCATAGTAATATAACTATTCAATGCTATCTTTGCTATTTCGGCATTCTCTATAGACATTCTTCGCATCACGGGTTTTTGTAATGTCATGCGAGTATAGATATCTTCGAGTATTGCTCCTGATTTTTCGTCAAACTCTCCAATAAAATTAAAATCTGGATTTAAAAAATCTTTTATGATGCTTCCGATGGCTATTAACGCAGGACTATAACATACCCCAAAATCTTCACCACATTTTTTCCCAGACTCTTTTTCAAGGACAGGGATTAATCCGTGCCTCATAGAGCCGGGAAGAACCGTGCTGGTTAATACTACTAGATGGTAACCTTGTTTATTTTTTAAAGCTCTTCCTATATTTTTAAAAGCATGAGCCACATACTGAATCTCAAAAGCCCCTCGAGAATCGCTTGGAGTTGGTACTATTACAAAACTCACATCAGAAGAGTCTATGGCGTTTTGAACATCTTCAGTTGCCTTAATTGATTTTTTATTATCTTCAATTAATTTGTTAAGACCGGTTTCCTGAACAGGGGCATATCCATTATTTAGTAGGGCTACTGATTTAGATAAAACATCAACCCCTACTATATTAAAGCCTCTGCTAGCTAAGCATGCAGCCATGCTCGCACCTAGTTTCCCTAATCCAAAAATGCTAATGTTTTTAATCATGTTTAATTTTACATTTTACGAGCATGTGCCATCCAAGTTTTTTTTCTAACATTCTAAATAATTCTGGCGGCATTTCTTTAAACCAAGGCTCCACTTCGTATTCGTAATTTATATACTTTTTAATATTGTAAGGAAATATATGCTCTTGAGTCATTTGTGTTATTTCATAATTTTTTAAGATAGTAGTTAAATCCTTTCTTGTATAGGTATACGCTACAGGACATCCACTTTGAGCTTCTGGCTGGTCAAGGCCTTCTTGTATCATGAAATTTTTCCAAGAGTTTTTAGCATATACCATAAAGCGAAACTCGGAATAAAGATTTAAAAGCGATTCTATTTTTTTAAAAACTATGTTTGGGTTAGGGGTGTGATGAATTACGCCGAAGGAATAAACTAAATCAAATTTTTCACCTTTAAATAGGTCTTCAAGTTTTTCAGCATTACCTAAAAGGAGTCTTCCTTTAAGTTCGAATACCTCAAAACGTTTTTTGGTTATGTTTAAACTTTTTTCAGACAGTTCTAGCCCTGTGTATTCTGCTCCTGCTCGAGCGAAGTTAATCGCATCAGTCCCTATACCGCACCCTACCTCTAAAACTTTCTTACCTTTCCACAAATCGAACTCTGCAAATTTAGGGATATGGGGTTCTACTGTGTACTTTCTCTTCTCTACCTCGTTAAAATAATCAATAGTCCCCAATTTTAGTTTTGAATGACGAATATTACAAGGCCTTGTATTCCAAAATTCTAAAACTTTATTTATATCTTGATTCATTGCTTTATTGGTTTATGTGCTCCTATCTTGTACGCTTTAGTGCACGTATTCTCTATTTTTTTGATAACATCAAGGGCATCAAATGTGGCAGCACTTCCACCGTGTCCGTAAACATCTTTATCAAACTTGAATTCTTTGCATGTTAATATGACTTCTTTCAAGTATTTCATCATGTCTGCTTTCCCATTCGCATGAAACAACAGCATATCTCTTAAATGATTTAAGGAGTCAGAGGTATCAGTTGGAGGTTCCCATTTTTTCATTAAGTAATTTCTACTTTTATAAAATCTTCGTCAGGATTATCGCTTAATACTAAAGCGTATCCGTATCCCCCTGCACCCATGAGTTTTACTCCGAAATGCTTAGTCTCTAAATCTTTTAAAATATTACGAGCGTAATCACTTTCATAACCCGGGATCATCGTCTTTTGAGCTTCGTGAGTTTCGTTTAAAAACTTACCTAAGTTAATTATATCTTTGTTTTGAATAGCATTCCAAATTTTTGAGCCGAGATCAGAAAGCTTTTTAACATTACTCTCTTTAAAGTCTTCCCTGCCGTCAAAAACCTCATATCCATCAGGGCGCGGCTTTGTTTGTTTTAGGTAAGTATATTTGCTCAGCCATTTTCTTACGTCTGCAGGGGTCTCCTCGACGAGATTGGGAAAGTATTCGTTTTTAAAATGCAAGCGATTTATACCCGGTAAACAAATCCCTAGCTGGTCAACTACTCCAGAAATATATTTTCTATCAGGTGGGTTCTCTACGGCAAAAACAATTTTAGCTAATTCTATTGGTGCTAAATGCTTTGGCAAGCATGGCCCAAAAATCTTATTTATAACTTTTGTAGTAGAGGAAGAAAGGCCCGAGCGCTCTTCTGCTTGAATAGGTTTTATGTTAGCTAATATCACGGACCCCGGGTAGACTGAGTTTAATAATTTTTGATCAAAAAACCCTACTATATCAAGTCTTTGAGGGATAAGATTTATTTGATCTTTTATAGAAGTACTTGAGTTCTGTCTGAGGCCATTTAAGGGCTCTCTTTTTAACACTATGTACTGTACTCCTTTTGACTCGCATAACTTTTGTTTTTCTTTTGTATCTCCGTCTTCGTTAACTATAAATATATCGTGGGCCTCAAGGAAGTCAGCGAAATTCAACGGGGTGCAGTCTTCAGGTGAGAATACTTTCGACACGAACTTTAAGGAAGAGAGTATATAGCATCTTTCTTTTTGGGTGTATATTGGCCGCTTACCTTTATTTATTAATGAATTTTCGTCGGAGCCAACTACAACACTTAAGTTGCCAAAAGACGATGCTTCCTCTAAAAAGCGGGCATGGCCACTGTGAAAAAGGTCAAAAAACCCAGCTGCAAGAACTTTCTTCATACGTTTATTATTTTTTTAATTCCTGTCTCTATATCTGTTTTGGGTTGCCAGTATTTAAGTATGGCTTTATTTGGTTCGTTTCTAATACCCATTTGAACTGAGTCTAAGTTTTTAGAAGCGTTAACTGGACAGTTTTTAAAGTGAGATGCAACGACATTCGCTACATGTAAGATTTTAGTCCACTTAAAGCTTGTTACGTGAAGGTCTTCGTCTCTTGGTATTTTATCGTACAACTTTGATAAGTTATATAAGCACTCACTACAATCTTCTGAGTAGAGAAACTGTCTTTCTTCTTCTCCAGAGGTAAGCATGTTTATTTGATTTTCGTTTCGCGCTTTGTTTATAAAATCCGTAATGACATGGAACTTTTCACTATCATGCTCTAAGCCATATACATTCCAAAATTTAACTATTAGACCATTTAGACTTTTTGTAAAAGCTTCTCCTATGGACTTGCAAGAACCGTAAGGAGAAAAACCCATGCTAGACATTTGAGAAGACGCATAAATGAAAGGTTTCTTATGTTTTCTGAGGTGCCTAAAAGAATAAAGCTGCAGCGCAGTGTTGTTGTCTATAAATTCGAAATTATGTTGATACTTATTTAAATAGCGTGAGCCTCCAACATCGAAAGCCAAAAAGAAAACAAAATCAGAAATTTCTATAGCGTGATTTACCGCTCCTTCTACCCTTAGGTCCTGATGGCAGCCATTAGCTAAATCAAATTCTAAAACGTTCTCCCCCTTGTTTTTTAAAAAATCTACCAAAGAGCAGCCGACTTGTCCTGATGATCCTAGTACTAAGTAATTCATTATAAATGCTTCCAATCAACTCCACTTTTTATTATATCAAATAATGGCTTGGCTGTATAATTTAAAGATCTTTTGTAAGCATTATCAATAACGCTAAAAAACTTACTATAATTATTTAATATGTAGCGTAATTTATCTTCTAAATCGTTTTTATTTTCATAATAGAGAAACTCTTTATCGGGAAGGAAATAATGTTCAATCAAGTTCCAAGGATCTTTTTTTACTAAAAGTAAACTCTTGCAGAAAGCCGCCTCAGCAGCTCGACACTTATACTGCGGCATTATTCCGCTAAAAACTCTGTCAAAAGCTTTGTTTTTTTGCCATCCATCATAACTCATAACAGAATGGGATTGTTCTGATTTTACCGGTAATAAATTACAACATATTGAAACTTTACATTGGGAAATTATATCTATTTTTTGTTTATGTGATACATTTAAATCTGTGACGCCCGGAAACGGTGATCTCGAGATAAGTCGATAGTCAAACTTAGACATAGCCTCAACAATTTGCTCGTGAAAATTTCCATAGACGCCGCCGAAGTAACAAACATCATATTTTTTATTGTAGTCCTGAGGGCAGTAATACTCTCCCGGAAATGGGTGAAAAATATAATAATACCTTTTGTCTCCAAGTATTTCCCTATGCCATTTTATTGTATATGGGCAGATAGTATATATTTTATCAAAGTATTTAACTTGTTCAAAAGCGTCCCTTCCATATTCATCTTTTGATTGAAACTCGCAAGGAGTAGCTAGGTTTAAATAAATTTTTGAATTATAACTTGAGTGCTTGTTAAGCAGGTCTGTGTTGGAGGTGCTGCCGTAGCCGCAGAATAGAACTTCTTCACTATCCTCTTTAGAAGACTCTTTTAAAGTATTATAAGAGTGAGAGGTGACGCTGTCGGGGTAGTCGCCTTTGGTGTCAAATATAACTTTCATTTTAAATTATTGACCAATTAGATGGGTAAAAAAATGGCTTGAGTTGAAGAGATAGATTATCTGGATTGTATTCACGGGGAGCTATAACTGTATTCCCTTTTGTTTTATTTAGGTAAGCCGCCCACCAGCCAAAAGAACTACCCGGCGATAATATGTGGTGGTCACAAGACATAATCAAGGAAAAGTCCTGTATTGGTGTTTTACCTTCAGAAAAAATAAAATAATCTTCTTTCAGGTTATCTTTGCACCACAAGATATCTTTAGTATTGTCTTCGTTTCCTCTTTGGCCGCCTGAAAAAACTAAAAATTTTACCTTTTTATTTTTAAAATTTAATGAGGCTTGTAAAAAATATTTTGACCAATATGCATTTTTTTTCAAAGTTCCACTGTTGCTTCCAAACAAATTCTCAGCAGATTTTCTGTGCTCTATGTCAACAAGGTCTCCTCTTCTCATGTGAACTGAAACTATCTCATAATCTTTGTGATCTCGTTTTATTTTTTCAATAGACTCTTGTGCAGGCAGTAACAAATTATCTTTCGGGGTAAGCTCTTCTTTTATTTGATTGCTAAATTTTTCAAAATAAAATAGACTCTGGAAATATCCCTGCAAGTTAGTGTTATCCGGCGTAGAGAAAAAATTATTGTCTATCTGGTGAGGATCCTTCTCTATATATGAGTATTGAAGGTCTTTGAGGTCCGATTGATCTAGATAAGACGAATTAATGTTAAACTGATCTAAAAAGCATTTTTGGCCATGCCACTCTTTTAAGGAGGGATTAGGGATTTTAACCTCGTAACCATTCTCAAGGCCAAGGCTTTTTAAGGCGGCGTACTGAAATAGTTGATTGCCTAATCTTCCAAAAGAGCCAAGTTCTAAAAATGTAATCATGTCGAAAATATCATATTCCTTAAATGGTTTAAATCAATATCGCCACCTATTTTTTCTAAAAGAGCTACATTTATGTAGACGTGATCGTAATGAGAATCATGATATAGATTAAATCTATTTTTTTTCATAAAATCTTCTATATCAGAAACTTTCTGCTCGTTTTCATATTGGCCATTAGTGCGGACCTCCATTTTAATAAACAGGACTTTGTCCAAGTAGTCTCTAGCGCTTTTTATTACGTCTAAGTCTTTCCCTTGTGCGTCGCTTTTTAACGCGGTGATATAGGAAAACTGTGAAGCGCTTTCATAAAAGTCATCTAAAACTTGTTTTAATGAGTTTACTTTAGTCTCGTATACTTCTTTAACATCTAAGCCTAACTTTTCAGTAGGTTTTAAAAGGCTTGAGCATCCAGTGTTCCTTTCGTCCGTCATATAGAAAGGGGCAGTAGTGGGTGAATCGACGTCATCTATAGCACATTCAATTAAATGGAATCGATTTTCTATTTTGCAGACAGGATCGCCTTTTAGCAGAACCTGATCATTGTCTAAACACAAATAAGGAAGATGAAAATCAGGAGACCTGCCTTTGCGTAAAACTGAAATATTTTCCGGGTTCGGTTCTACGCCTATCACAAAAGATTCATTGTCTTTTAGGAGCCAAGTAGCCGCGTTAGGGGCGTCTATAGCTAGCCCTACATCGATAAATAAGTTATTGCATTGGTTTGGTATATTCATATTTTTTTAAACAAGTTAAAAGTCCGTAAATCCCTATAAGGAGGACTCTCTATTTGATCTTCAGCATGCTCAGGGTAAGCCATTAATAAAGTCAATCCTCGCGCCGCCTGTTCGGGAGTCATGTACATATTCCATCCACCGTCTCCTAAATCATCATCTTGAAAAGGTACCCCTATTGTTCTTCCTTCATACCTTAATCTTCTTATAGTCTCTACAGCTTTTTCATCATCTGTAAGTATCATACCGCCCTTTCCTATTTTAAGTGGCTTCTTGTGGTGAAAAGATAAACACATATAAGAACCCGGTATATACATGCCTGACGTTAATCTTTTTGCTGCATCATAGATTGGATGAGGTTTAAGCTGATAAATACCGCTCCATTCAATATCTTCAAACTCAACCGCAGCCCCAGCCTGTAATATAGATTGGGGTGGTGAAATGTATGTACGAGAAGGTATGGTGACAGTTGATCCTTGAACCTCGCAATACTTGCAACAAAGAAAAATAGCGTCAGTGCAGCTATCGCAAGCAATAGCGTACGGAGCTCCCGTGTATTCCGCTATAGCTTCCTCAAACCATTCAACTATTTCAAAAGGATTCCTCATTTTTCTAATATATAATATTTCTTTTTAAACCCGCAGCTTTCAAACAGCCTCCTACTTGCTTCGTTATTAATTTTAACCTTAGCGAAAGAATTTGGAAATTTTTTCATGAAAGCCTCAACCATAAACTTACCGACGCCTTTATTTTGATGTGTTTTCTTTGTAGCTAGTCTTATATCGTTTTCAACATGACCTATAAAGCCTATCACTTCGCAACTATCAACGCACACTAAGTAATTGGAAAAGTTTTTAAACATATAGGCATGATGAGTTGCTGTTGGTATTATACTAGGGTCTCCAAAGCCTTCTCTGTTATCATTCCTAATATCAAGAATACCATACCAGTGGTCTCCGGGTAAATTACTACATTCTACTAATTCCATACGTCCTCCTCATGAAGTACTGGGTGATCAACATTTCCCCAATAAGCTAATAAGTAAGTCCTACTAGACTTCCAGCCTTCAAGTTGAAGTAAGGGGCCAAGCGAAGAACCTATATCCATATATTGATTATTATCATGGTTCTTAAAAAGATCATAACATAAAAAATTACTAAGCGAAGCTGCGGAAAAGAGAAACAAATGATTGGATATATTATTTTCTTTTATCCATTCGCTAATTTTGTCGGGTAGATCAAAATTATTAACCATACAGTTACTGCCGATAGGGAAAAACTTTTTAACTTCAAATGGTAATTTATTTAATCTTGAATTCTCATTAGCTACTAAAACTATATCCCGTTGAGAAAACAAAGGAAGCATTTCCTTAATAAACCTACTGTAATTTCCGTTTATCATAACGTTAGAAAAAGATAGATTTTCCCAATCTTCTTCGCCATACATTTCAGTACAAAATTTCCACGATTTTCCTCCATCCAAGCTATTTTGACCGGGAATGCCTTTTATGTAATTTTTCTTCTTAAATTTAAAAGCTTCAACAAGTTTCTCGTACTCTCTTTTATTTTCGGAGGGAATAAAACTTTTCTGCTCTTCTGGTAGGTAGGAGTTAACGTAAACTTTTTGTTCTCCGTGGATGTCGTGTTGGATAAAATGGTCTCCCGCTATAATAACTTGCTTGTTACGTAAAACGGTCACTTCTCCATCGGAGAAACGCGAAAAAGCAAAAGGCTCGTGGCTTTTGATAAAGCTCAGAAGTTTGTAAAATTCGTCTTTATAATTTTTCATTTATTAAGGTAGTAGTTTAAGCCTTTGGTTTTAATACTATTTTGAGCTATGTATCCAAAGTTTCCTATTTTATAATGAATCTCTCTAGAATTAAAATTATTTTCTTTGAAAACGCTACCAAGGCCTCCTATTGATATGGACTCTAAAGTTAGTTCTCCCGTAAGAATTTTTATCCATGTAAGTTCATCAGCAACGTAATAAACACATTCTTTTTTTTGTCTTTCGGGAGGAGACGTTTCAAAAAAAACATTTTCATTTTTACAATACCTTCTCGCTAAATTTTGATATTCTAAAAAGCAAGACTCAAAAATAGTAGAATTGAAAAAATCAAAAGGTTCATGTTTTTTATATTCTGAATTATTAAAATAGTCTTTAGGATTAAGCTGCTGGATACTAGGCTCCATTTTTCTTTGTATAAGATCATAAGGAGTTTTTGATATATTCCTAGTATGTGGCTTATTAAGTTTAGATTGGTTGGCGTAAGCATAAGCTCTATCAAATCCTAACCTTTGCGAGTTAGATGTAATCGCCTTGTTGAAACCCTCTGCTCGTTCAGCAATAATACTCAAGCACTCTTCATCGCTTAGATTAGGATAATTCCAAGGGTAACAGTCAGCTATCCCGCACTGTGTAAGAAAAACACTTTTTCCTTTCGGGGTTTTATCTATTAATACTTTTATTTTAGATATGAGATTATCTGTATACTCGTGCCAATTATCATTTGCATGAATACATAAATTGCCTTGTGTTCTAATTGCGATTATGCCATCAGCGTCCGTGTAGTCTTCTTGGATAAAAGCAGATAAATCAAAACCGTTTAAATTTATCTCTTTTTCGCCGATTTCAATTAAATCTCCTGAAATTAGTTTTCTTAGCCTGTTTCTAGTGCCCGGAGATCTATATTTAGGAACGATAAAATTACTTTCTTGCAAATGAGAAGATATAAAAAACTCATCCAAGTGGTCATCGTGACCATGGGATACAGCAACTAAAAGATCTTCTGAAGGTATAGATATAATTTTTTTTATTAAATCAGTTGGTGGGTAGGGGTTTTGAGTCCATCCACCAAACGCGGGAGAAATAACCCAAGGATCGGTTAGTATATATTTCCCATTATCCTCAATTAAAAGGGATGCATGATTAATATGTTCTATCTTCATCTATAAAGTCTAAATTAAGGCCATGAAAATATTTAGGCTTCCATCCAGTAGCTTTTGTTATCTTAGATGTATCTACTGAATATCGAATATCTTGCCCCCATCTATCTTCTACAAATTGTATCTCGTCATCAGTTTTGTCAAAAGCTTTTATAATAGAACGAACTACATCTATATTTTTTATATAATTATTAGCTGCTACATTAAAGCATTGATTTTTTATCTTTTTATCAATAATACTCATGATACCATCCACATTGTCCTTGACATAAGTCCAATCTCTTACATAGGAGCCATCGCCGTGAACAGGTATTTTTTCACCATCTTTTAAGCAGGATATGCATTTAGCTATCAGCTTCTCTTCGTATTGACGAGCTCCATAATTGTTACCGCTCCTAGTCATTATATAATCAATGCCATAAGTTCTATGGTAGGAATTTATTAACATCTCAGAGCAAGCTTTTGTCGCAGAGTAAGGATTACTGGGTTTAAGCTTGTCGGTTTCTTTAAACGAGCCTTCTTCGATGTCTCCGTATACTTCATCCGTGCTAATATGAAAAAATAATGGTCTTTTGTATTTAGGAGTTACCCTTACTAATTCTAATAAATTGTGAACTCCGTTAACATTCGATTCGATGAAAGGAGAACAATTAGTTATAGAATTATCTACATGGCTTTCAGCAGCAAAATTTATCAATATATTACATGTGGGTATATGCCTAACATTTGCTATATTAGCGTGTGTTAATGAGTAGTTAGGATTCTTATCCCAAGGTAGAGTTCTATGAGAAGCGTAACCCATTTTGTCTATATCATGCACCTTCCAGCCTCGCTCGAGTGCAGCTTCAACAAAATGACTCCCTATAAAACCTCTTCCTCCTGTGACAGTTACCTTCATATAACCTGTAAGATCTTTTCGGCAGATTTACCATCTCCAAATGGACATTCTGAAGTAGGGATGTAGTTTTCTTTTACTTTATTAAAAATTTCAGGTAAGTCTCCTACTTTCTTGCAAAGGTGATTGAAGGAGTCGAGTGCTTCAGGTCTTTCTGTTGTCTCCCTGCATATAATGACCCTCTTTTTAAGAAAGGAAGCTTCCTCTTGAACTCCGCCGCTATCACTAATTAAAAAC
>Ga0163179_10001886_pt1 | contig 14722 bp, 24 predicted proteins | sample AtlANTMetagenome_FD_109643 | JGI IMG/M metagenome (GOLD analysis project Ga0163179, IMG submission 109643) | Marine eukaryotic phytoplankton communities from the Atlantic Ocean - Atlantic ANT 2 Metagenome | ecosystem: Environmental > Aquatic > Marine > Oceanic | place: North Atlantic Ocean...
TATGCAGCCTTTTTTGCTGCTTATCTTGATTATGATATTGATGGACAAGATCCTAGTCGAGATATATTCAACAGGATAAAAGATATTGAAAGCGAAAGATCTTAAAGAAGGGTTATATCGTCTTCGTGAAAAACTACTTAACGAAGGATATATTATAGAAACAGAAAGATGGCAAGGTGGTACTGATCATCCTGCTTTCTTAGAAATACTACATGCTGATATGGTTTGCCCTATGTCAGATACAGCTGAAGAAGCTAATGATTTATTATCAGCTGTTCAGCCGTGGGCAGATGAACACTTTGGAGAAAGAGTCGGTGGTATACCTTGTAATCCACCACCAAGTCACGTACATTGGTTAAAAGATACAGATAAATATTTAATGGATGAAGCATTCTCTCATTCTTATCCAGAAAGAATGTGGCAAGATACAGAACAAATGGGTGTTAGATTTAATATTGCTAATCTAAACACTGCAGTAGAATTACTTAAAAAAGAACCAACAACAAGACAATGTTATATACCAATATGGTTTCCAGAAGATGGTACGGCCGCTCTCGCGGGCGAACGCGTCCCGTGCACGTTCGGGTGGCACTTTATGTTACGAGATGATAAATTACATTGCGCGTACCACATGCGCTCGTGCGATGTTATGCGACACTTACATAATGACTTATACTTTGCAAACAGATTATGTTTATGGTTAATAGAACAATCTGGATTAAATGCAGTACCAGGAACTATACACTTTAGTGCTAGTTCTTTGCATTGCTTCGAAGTAGATAAATATTCTTTAAATCAATTAGTAAACGGATAATGTGCGGATTTATAATACACGAAAAAACAACTAAAGAAAATTCTTTAAAAAAAATAAACCAGATAGGTTATAGAGGATTACCTGATTATATAGGATATAAACATTGGAAAGGTTATGATATGGCTCATACATCTTTACCAATGGTTGATCCAAACCCTGAAATATCTATTCAACCTATATGTGATCATCCGTGGGAATCTCCTTCAATGTTTGTTGGAGAAATATTTAATTGGGCAGATTTTGGTGAATTTGAAAACGATGCTTATATGTTGCATCGGGTATTCAAAGAAAACATAGCTGAAATGGGAAGTTTAAATGTATCACACGTACATGATTTCTGGCATTACTTTGATGGTTTCTGGTCTTTCATTACCTTTATAGAAGATGAACCAATTATATTTACAGACTTCCTAGGTATTAAACCAGTTTATTATAGGACAGATCAATTTGCTGCAGCATCAGAACCAAATGTATTATTATCATATGGAGATATAACGCCAAACTATTTACATCTTTCTAATGTAATGAAATGGGGTTATGACCCAACAGGTGCAACACCATGGAATGAAATTAAGCAATTAAAGCCAGGACATTTTTTATATAAAGGTAAAGAGGTAAAGTATTGGGATTGGAATAAAGTTCCTTTAATGAATCTAAGAGATGATTTAAGTCATGCAACTAATTTAAGATTAGGCGGATTTAGAGATGCTAGTATCTTATTAAGTGGTGGATTAGATTCATCTATCATATATGGATTAATCAAACAACAAGGATTAAATATAACTCCAATACATGTAAACAATCACGAATATAGTTATGCATCTTTAGTTGCTGGTGATGATAAAATGGTTGAAGTTAACCTAGATAGTATTGGTGATTATGAAGCAGTAGAAATACATCAAAGCCCGGTAGATTTAGGATCAGTTAAACCCCAAATAGCTATGGCCAGAGAATTAGATAAATTAGATTTCAGAAATGTTTTAACTGGCGATGGTGCAGATGAACTATTCGGTGGATATAGAAGAGCAAAAGATTATGATAGCCAATTAAGCGATGTATTCCTAGAATTACCTTATTACCATTTACCTAAATTAGATAGAACTATGATGGAACAAACAGTAGAATTACGTGCACCATTCTTAGCTCCATCAGTTATTTGCCATGGATTAAATACTCCATATGCAGAAAGAAATGGTGAAAAGAAAGTATTAAAGAAACTCTTCGGCGATTTAGTACCAGAAGAAGTTCTCAATAGAGATAAACATCCACTGAAAACAGATCAAATAAGGAAGGATCCTATGAAACAAAGACAAATTAATATGGCAATCTGGAGAGATATGTATGGGTTCTAATAACAAATACGATCACAGATATTTAGATTTAGCCAAGTTCTTTTCTACATGGTCGAAAGACCCGAGCGCGCAGATAGGCGCGGTCGCGATAGGAGATAAAGGTCAAGTATTAGCCCAAGGATATAATGGATTTCCTAGAAAGGTAGAAGAAACAGAAGAAAGATTAAATGTAAGAGAAACAAAATACAAATATGTAGTTCATGCTGAAATGAATTGCATATACAATGCTTCATATAATGGAGCTAATTTAGATGGTAGCACGATGTACGTATACGGACTTCCCGTATGTAGTGAGTGTGCAAAAGCCATTATACAAGTTGGTATAAAAAGAGTAGTTATACCATTTGATCATTTCACTAAAGTACCTGAAAGATGGATGGAATCTATCAAGTTATCTCAGAGTATGTTTAATGAAGCTGGAGTCGAATATGATTCCATTTAGGGGGTTTACAAACACTGAAAAGTGTGGTATAATAGACCCTATTGAAACAAATCTAACTAGGAGGAAAGTATGTTAGGTGTAAATGAAACGTTTCCAGAGTTTGTAATGAATATTGTCAAACCTAATGGAAACCAAATGACAAGTATAACTGAAGAAGATCTTGAAGGATCCTGGTCAGTAATATACTTTTATCCCAAGGACTTTACTTTTATTTGTCCCACTGAAATTGCTGAGTTCGATTGTATCCCAGAAGAAGATGCTAGAGTAATTGGCATATCAGGAGATAATGAATTTTGTAAAGTAGCTTGGAAAGAATCTAATGCCATGATTGGAGATATTAATCATGAATTAGGTGCAGATTGTGGTTTAGTTTTAGCAAATGATTGCGGAGTTATAGATCACGATGAACAGGTCGCATTAAGAGCAACATTTATATTAGATGAAAATCTAACAGTAAAGTATGCTCAAGCTAATGCATTAGACACAGGAAGAAATGCTAATGAAGTTCTTAGAACTTTACATGCACTCAAAGCTGGTGGACTAACTGGATGCAGTTGGAACCCAGGGGAGGAGTTCGTTGCCTAGTGTTGATCTAAGACCTCGAAAGAGGCATCCGAAAGATAAACGTCCGGCCAAACCAATGCCATTTGATGTTGCATTACGCAGATTTAAAAAGATGTGTGAGAAGGCTGGAATTGTACAAGAAGTTAGACGTAGAGAATACTATGAAAAACCTTGTCAAAAAAGGATTAGAAAAAAAGCAGAGGGTAGGGCTCGCTGGAAAAAGAAAGAAGCCTCAATGTCATTGAAACCAGAAAGGAGGTATTAGTATGGGAGTAATGGATAAACTTAAAAAGAATTCGAAGATTAAAACAACAGATGTTTTAGCAAATTCGTTATTCTTTAAAGATGTAGATCAAATCTCTACTTCTGTCCCTATGATAAACGTCGCTTTATCTGGTGATAAAGATGGGGGATTATCTGCAGGTCTAACTGTACTAGCTGGTCCTTCAAAACATTTTAAAACATCATTTGCGTTATTAATCGCAGCTGATTATTTAAAAAAGTATGATGATGCTGTATTATTATTCTATGATTCAGAGTTTGGTTCACCCCAATCTTATTTCGAATCTTTTGGAATTGATACTAATAGAGTATTACATACCCCAATTACAGATGTAGAACAACTTAAGTTCGACCTAGTGAATCAACTAGAACAACTGGAAAGGAAAGAAAAGGTAATTGTTATAATCGATTCTATCGGTAATTTAGCATCCAAGAAAGAATTGGAAGATGCTTTAAATGAAAAATCGGTAGCTGATATGTCAAGAGCCAAGGCGCTAAAAGGATTATTTAGAATGGTCACACCATATTTAACTATGAAAGATATTCCTCTTTTAGCTGTTAATCATACCTATCAAGAGATGGGGCTGTTTCCAAAAGCTATTGTGAGTGGAGGTACTGGTATCTACTACTCAGCCGATAATATATGGATTATTGGTAGACAACAAAAGAAAGCGGGGACAGAAGTTACAGGATATAATTTTGTTATCAACGTTGAAAAATCGAGATTTGTTAGAGAAAAGTCAAAAGTTCCTATCGCAGTTTCTTGGGATGGTGGTATTGAGCGCTACTCTGGTCTTCTGGATGTTGCTCTTGCTGGCGGCTATGTCGCTAAGCCTAACGTCGGTTGGTATTGCCGCGTTAATAGAGAAACTGGAGAACTCATCGATCCTAAATGCCGTGAGAAAGACACTCTTAACGAAGAATTTTGGACACCAATTTTTAAAGAGACAGACTTCAGTGAATTCATCAAAGGTCACTACCAAATTGGACAAATCCCCCTTCTAGATGTCGAACTAGATATAGAGGAAGAGTAATGGAAATCACAGAAAAAGACTATCAATTGATAGAATCAAATGATGTGGAATTCTATGGAGTTAAACTAACTACAGGTAAATGGAAAGAAGTCATATACATATATGGTGAGGTAAAAATAAAAGAATCACCAGAATTGGATATAGCAACACTGGCATTTACCTACAACATACAGGATTCGGCAAGTTTCGAAGAAGAAGATCTTATTAATGATATAGATTTTCGAAACTATATAGGCGGAGTACTCCAACATATAATGGAAGACTCTTTAGATCATGCAGAACAAAATAATGTAGGAATAATTGGAATTGGACATAACGAATCAAATACAGACACACATACTGAATCATCTAATTAATGATGAGGATTACTGCAGAAGAGTAATACCTTTTCTTAAGAAAGATTATTTCGAAGGCACGCATAAAGTTGTGTTTGACCTTATTGTTGAGTTCGTATCTAAACATAATAAGATTCCATCAGGAAAAATATTAGAATTAGAACTTAAAAAGGTTAGTGCATCTGATGATGTTTTAACACAATCTAATGCGCTTATCAGCGAAATAAAAGATAAGTCAGATATAGATATAGATTACTTAGTAAATGAATCAGAGAAATGGTGCAGAGATAGAGCAATCTATAATGCTATTATGGAATCAATTCAGATCATTGACGGGAAAGGAAAAGATAAAAGTGAGGGAGCAATTCCAGAAATACTATCGAATGCTTTGGGTGTTAATTTTGATCCAAATATTGGTCATGATTATATCGATAACTCTTCGGACAGATTCGATTTTTATAACACCACCGAAACAAGAATTCCGTGGGATTTAGATTACTTTAATAAAATAACGAAGGGGGGTTTACCGAATAAAACCTTGAACATCGCCATGGCAGGTACCGGTGTAGGTAAATCCCTCTTCATGTGCCATTGTGCAGCAGCTAATTTAGAGATAGGAAAAAATGTTCTCTATATTACTATGGAAATGGCAGAAGAAAGGATTGCAGAAAGAATCGATGCAAACCTTATGGATTACCCAATCCAACAATTAAATACATTACCTAAAAATGTATTCGATTCTAAAATACAGAACATTGCAAAAGCTTCAATAGGTAAACTTATAGTGAAAGAATACCCAACAGGAGCTGCGCATACAGGTCATTTTAGAGCTTTATTAAACGAGCTCAAATTGAAAAAGAACTTCATGCCAGATATCATTTATATTGATTATCTGAATATTTGTGCGTCTAGCCGCGTCCGTGGGCTCGGTGGAAGCATAAATACTTACTCATATGTTAAATCCATTGCGGAAGAGTTAAGAGGTTTAGCAGTTGAGTTTAATGTCCCAATCGTGAGTGCAACGCAAACGACTAGATCTGGTTATAGTAATACTGATGTAGGATTAGAGGACACTTCGGAATCATTTGGTTTGCCAGCGACGGCGGACCTCATGTTTGCTCTTATAAGTACAGAGGAACTTGAGGACTTAGGTCAAATACTGGTAAAACAATTGAAAAATCGTTATAACGATCCAACTAAATACAAGCGTTTTGTAGTTGGTATAGATCGTTCCCGCATGAAGTTATACGATGTAGAAGAATCAGCCCAAACTGATATTATATCAGATCTTGGTCCTGATAAACCAATAAATAAATTTGGAGAAGGCGAAGTAAAAGATCCTTACTCTGAATTTAAAATATAGAGGAAAATATATGTTAGTAAAAGCAAAAGATTGGATAATGGAAAGAGTCAGTGAAAGAACTAGTCTCGACGGCGCTATGTTAATAGCAGTTGGAGGGTCAGTTATTTTATTTGGTGGCTTAGCTAAATTGTTAGCTTGGATTGCTGTCTTATGGGGAATATATACCCTAGTTAAGGCGGAGGTTTAAGAATGAAACAGTTTCTAGCAACCATTTTATTAATGACAGGTTTATCCACTTCAGTTAATGCTGCAGACTTTTCAGGTTCACTTGGATGGTCTTCAGATTATATTTGGAGAGGAGTATCCCAAAACCAAAATAGCCCAGCACTTCATCTTGACTTAGCAGTTGAGCATAAAGGTTGGTACGTTGGTACTTGGGCAAGTCATACTGATTTAGGAATGGACAATTCTTACGAATACGATTTTTATGGAGGCTACGATATGCAGCTTACAGATAAATTGTCAGTAGGAGGTGGATTCTTACAATATAATTATAACGGCGGTATTGAAAAAGTTACTGAACTATTCGTAGGTGGTAGCTATGCAGATATGGTAGAGTTATGGTATTATGTTGATCATGAGAATTCAGATCTTTCGTATTTAGATACGAAATTTAAAGTTCCATTCGTATCCGTTGTTGATTTACACTTAAACTACGGTAAATGGAAAGACGGTGATGACGTTATAGGATTCACAATTTCCAGACAGTTGAACGAGAAATTAAATCTAAACCTTATGGTTTTAGAAGAAGCAAGGCACGGTAAATTCAGTGATTCAGCTTCTTTAGGATTTACGTATAATTTCTAAAAGTTCACGTAATTGTGACGAAAAAGGGGTTTACAAACCCCTTTTTTTATGGTATAATACACAGTATAAAATAAAAAAATAAGGAGAAATATGAACCAATTAGAAAAACTAAACCAAAAAATCGATCTTCTATGTGAAGATATTGTAAAATGCCATGATGAGGATTTCCCAAGCTTAGAAGGTAAACTTAAAGCTTACCCTCAAAAAGGACAAAAATTTATTAAAATAATTAGAGAAGATATAGAAAGAGATCATCGCATGGGTTCTAAATCAGTATGGGGTTTTATTAACCTAAGCCATTCTGATTTCGCAATTGGTGATGTTCTTCTAGCTAAAAGCTTTAAAGCTCCAGCTCTTAATAAATCAAGAGGTAACTTATTATCACAACCTTATATCATTAGAGGTATGAGACAATATGGTCCAGGATACTTATCTGGATATTGTGCAGGTGGAAAAAGAAATGGGGGTTTAATATGAGTCATCCAGTAAATGATATGATAGCAGATGAAGCAATTCAAATATTTGATTCAATGAGTGAAGATGATCAGCTCGAGGCCATGAGAGGTTGGAGATGGGATTTTAAGAGTTCAAAGAATCTTAAATATCAAAGAGAATGCTTTGCTATAAATAAGATATATGAAGAGCTTATTGAGCGACCTGGTCCTCACGGATAAAAAGGTTTACTTTTAGTCTAAACTATGGTATAATAGACGTATGACAGAATTCAATAAAGAAGAATTAGAAAATTCTAAAAGGATATTTAAATCCGCAACTCCAAAATATACCGCTGATTGGTATGTTAAATGGGTAGCCAGTGCATTTGTTTTAGGTGCAATGTCTATTCGAGGTGTTGAAGGATTGGGATTAGTTGATTTAATATTATCCCTAATTGGAGTTACAGGATGGTTAATCGTTTCTATCTTATGGAGAGATAGAGCACTGATAATGCTAAACGGTGCAGGTTTATTATTCTTAATTAAAAATTTAGCAGAGAAATTATTATGACAGATAGAAAAGCAATCATAGTAGATATAGATGGTACTGTAGCTACTCATTACGATCATAAAGGTGTTCAGTTAAGAGAACATCACGATTACTCACAGGTAAAACATGATCTTCCTGTGCAACCAATCATAGATCTTGTTAAGATGTATGAAGATAAAGGTTATCATATAATCTTTGTTTCAGGTAGAATGGATCATTCCAGACAAGATACTATTCAGTGGTTAGTAGACCACGACGTTCCTTTTGATGAATTATTCATGAGAAAATTCAAAGATTTTAGAGCTGATTATGTAGTTAAAAGAGAAATCTATGATAAGCATATCGCTGAAACATACGATATTGAAATCGTTCTTGATGATAGAAATCAGGTCGTAGATATGTGGAGAGGTGCTGGACTTAGAGTACTTCAAGTAGCTGAAGGAGACTTTTAATGAGTAAGCCTTATACAGCTCATGAATTTTTCACAGATGAAAAGATACTCCCTCACAGGATGAGGGAGATATCTGATACTTTAGCTAGAACTAAACCTGATCATAGGGTTGAATTCGAAACTAAAGATGTAGGCAATGAGATAATGCTCGAGTATACAATATGGAATTCTGGCAAATAGCTATCTTAATAGCCTTCGGCGCTGCTTTTGGTTATCATATGTATAAAGTTGGTATGAAAGCAGGTGCTGTTCGTTGTATAGAAAAATTATATGAATTAAAAGTTATATCGTATGATAATAAGGGTGAAATAAGACCCAATCCTTTTTGGGAAGAACATCAAAAACCAAAGAATTAATTTGTATAAATAGACGTATAACTTTTTATAAAAATGGGAAATATGTTTAATGCGTTTTAGTTCATTCATAAAACAACCGCTAGTAGAAGCAGTAAAGCTAACTCCAGAACAGTTAGATAAGCAAAACTCTAGAACCAAAGAAGATCGAATAGATATCCTGGCAAGATTAGTAAAGGACAAAACACCTTTAGAGCTTGCAAAAGGAGGATCTTTTACGGTTGGAGAAATAGAATCAGCATTAGTTAATTGCGCATTATTCAAAAAGAATCCTGACCATTTCGGTAGAACTGGTTTCCCTCTTATAGCAACAGATGGAACAGAATACAAATCAAATGACCTAGCTAAATCCAAAGTATTTGGAGGAGGCGTTGGTGGTGCTGGTTCTGGTACAAAAGATACAGAAAGAAATGAATCACATAATGCATGTATGATGCGTGCAATGGTTGATGATGGATATAATAATGAGTTAGATCACTTTGATGATGCACGTATTGCTAAAGCATATAAAGATAATGGACCGAAAAATATATCTACTAACACAGATAAAATATTAGAAACCCCAGAGAATTGGTGGTTATCTTCTTATGTAATATCTAAATGGTTAGCTGAAAATGGATATATTAATAAGAATCAAAACTTTGATCGCGGTGGTCCAGCTATGACTTTAGTATACGCCCTTAAAAATGAAGCCTATAGAAACAATGGATTCAAACCATTAAAAGATGATAAGTGGAATCCAGGAGATGTATGGGCAGTAGAAGATAAATTAGATATTAAAAGTGAATTAGATACTTCTTCAGTTGGAGCATTTAATACTTCAATAATGAATTTATTTAATGATAGAAAGTTAGTTGCTATATCTCTAAAAGGTCCTGAATCAAAATCCCCACCCCCAAATTCAGAATGGAATAATAAACAACCACCTGATTCTCCAATACATAAACTTAAAGAAATTAAATTAGAATCCGACCGTGGTGACTTTTGGTCATCCAAAGGAATGGAAATAGTTTATGATGGTGGTTCAATGACCTTTAAAGATAACTCTCCAGGTGGAACAAATAAAGCAGAAATAAAAGGTAAGAAAGCCCGTGGTGGTGGATTATCTTGGGGTATTATGATTGACTTTATAAGAAGAGAAGTTCGAAGAGCTCCACCAACACATGCAAAAGGAATTAAACCAACCGCTAAAAAAATATCAAAGGGTAATGCTAGAGCTACTAAATTAATGTTTGGTTTATTTAATCATTTCTATCCAAGTGTAAAAGAAAAAGAATTCAAAGAAGAATTAGCTAAAAAAGATTGGACATGGATCTCAGCTAAACTTGGTGCTTTATATGTAGCTTATTTCTTATCTAAGAATACTGGTACTAAAGCAAATGCAATGATAACTAATTTTGTTAACTACGCTGGATCTGATTTATTAGATTCTAGTACATATGTAAAGGTAGGTAAATGAAAACATTTAAAGAAAAACATTTTGGACTATATGAAGGTAAAATGGTTCCTTTGGAACAACCTATGGTCGAAGCCGAATACCAAGGTAAAAATGTAGAACTAAATTCACCTAAGAGAAGCGATGGACCTAAGAAATTCGTTGTGTATGTTAAAGATGGTGATAAGGTTAAAAAGGTTAACTTTGGTAATATAATCGGTGCTAAAGATGATGTAAAGATTAATGATAAAGATAGAGCTAAAGCTTTTTCAGATAGACATAACTGTCCAGCTAAAAAAGATAAACTCTCTCCAGGATATTGGTCTTGCAATCTTCCAAGATATGCTAAGCAATTAGGATTAACAGGAGGCGGAAATTATTTCTGGTAAGCCATACATAGATGAATCTGGTCAAGCACATTATAGAATTTTTAATGTGGAATCACCAGATAGTGAATATGTTTGGCATAGAGACAGAAATGATCGTGAAGTAGAAATAATAGAAGGAGAAGGTTGGCAATTACAAATACAGGATTGTTTACCTATGCTACTAAACGATGTAAAGAAAGTTTTTATACCAAAAGGGGTTTACCACCGCTTAATAAAAGGGTATAATACACTAAGAGTAAAAATAAATGAAATCATTTAAAACATTTGAACAACCATTACAAGAGGCAAAGAATACTCATATGACTCATATTGAGGATTTGGTTCTTGATGGAGGAGTCAAGGGAGCCAGACAAGCAATTTTAGCGCTCAGATCACTACGAGACATGCTTGCTGGGAACACACCCACTGCTGCTGATATCACAGTTAAATGGGACGGTGCTCCCGCCGTATTCGCGGGTATAGATCCTAGTGATGGAGAATTCTTCGTTGCTAAGAAAGGTATATTCGCAAAGAGTGCCAAGGTATATAAATCGCATGATGATATAGATGCTGATACCAAAGGCGATCTTGCTAAAAAACTTAAATTAGCTTATGACAATTTAAAAGACTTGGGCATAGAAGGTGTTATCCAAGGCGACTTTATGTTTGATAAGAAAGATTTAAGCGCTGCAAAAATAGATGGAACTTCATATACTACGTTCCATCCTAATACAATATTGTATGCAATACCGAAAGGAACTCCCCTAGAGAAACAAATTAAGAAAGCTAAGATAGGAATTGTTTGGCACACTAAATATAGTGGATCATCATTTGACACAATGCAAGCAGAATTTGGTGTAGAGATTGCTTCTAAACTGAAAAAGACTTCTAAGGTTTGGCAAGTAGATGCAACACTACCACAACAAGAAAATGCGGTATTAGATGCAGATGATACAAAAGCAGTTACAGATGCATTATCTTCTGCAGGTAGAATATTTAAAAGAATAGCTGCGAAAACATTAAAAGAGATAGAAGAAGATTCAGAATTAAATTTATTAATCAATACTTTTAATAATACAAAGGTAAGAGCAGCTGAAAGAATTACTGATCCAAAGAAACATGTAACAGATTTAATCTCTTGGGTTAATCAAAGATATTATAAACAAAAAGAAAAATTAAGTACAGATAAAGGTAAAGCTGGCGTTGACGCGAAAAAAGATAGGATAATGGCATTTTTTAGCTCAAAAAATAAAAAAAATCTTGAAAATGTCTTTAAATTACAGAATTTTATCGTCGATGCGAAATTAATTATTATAAATAAACTAAACGGTTTAAGTAATATAGATACGTTTTTAAAAACTAAATCCGGATTTAAGGTAACCAACCCAGAAGGTTTTGTTGCCATAGATCGTATGGAAGGTGGAGCAGTTAAGTTAGTTGATAGATTAGAATTTTCTACTAACAACTTTTCTGCCGATATAATAAAAGGCTGGGATAATCCAGGCTAAATGGGAAACCGAGGATAATGCAATCATTTAGAGAGTATATAGTAACTAACGAGGCCATGACAATGGCTACTCGTATGAAGATGAAAGCAGCATTCCGAAAAAATAAAGCTAAGATAGCTTTAGGAAGGAAAAAAGCTGCAAAGAAACTCGCATCCCCAGAAAAGCTTAAAGCAAGAGCTCAAAAGCAAGCCCGAAATATCCTAATAGGTAAACTTCTTAAAAATAAAGATAAGAAGCAATTATCATATGCTGAAAGACAAGCTTTAGAAGTTAGATTGGCTAAGAAGCAGGGTGCTATAATGAAGATAGCTAAAAAGCTTTTACCCAAAGTAAAAAAAGCAGATAGAGATAAAATGAAAGCGAGGCGAAATGACCAATCAAGTTAAATCATTCTCACAGTATTTGAAAGAAGGAACAAATGATATAACATTTGCCTTTGGTAGATTTAATCCACCAACAAGTGGCCATGAGAAATTAATGAATGCGGTAAAAAAATTAGCAAGAGGTGGAACATATAGAATATATCCAAGTCAATCTCAAGATGCTAAAAAGAATCCGTTAGACTTTAAACTTAAAGTTAAGTTTATGAGAAAGATGTTTCCTAAACATGCTAGGAACATTATGGCAGATAAAGGAATGAGAACAGCATTTGATGTTATTGTTGCTTTATATGACCAAGGATATACACAAGTTAATTTTGTAGCTGGTGAAGATAGAGTTATAGAATTTGATAAACTCTTTAACAAATATAATGGTGTTGAAGGAAGACATGGTTTTTATCAATTTGAAAATGGTGTTAAAGTTGTAAGCGCGGGAGCGCGTGACCCGGACGCAGAAGGTATTGAAGGTATGTCAGCTTCTAAATTAAGATTAGCAGCTAATGATAATGATTTAAAACTTTTTTATAAAGGTATGCCAAGAGGTTTTAGTAAAAAAGAAGTTGAAAATCTATTCAATGCAGTTAGAGCAGGAATGGGTTTAAAAGAATCGAAAGATTATAGAAAGCATGTACAACTAGAAAAGGTTTCCGACAGAAGAGAAGATTATGTGAACGGAAAACTATTTAGAACTGGTGATGATGTTATAGTAAAAGAAAGCCAAGAGATTGGAAAGATTACAGTTCTTGGAGCTAACTATGTTATGGTTGATTTTGGAAATAACAAAAGAAGGTGTTGGCTCGAGGATATAGAATTATTTGAAACATTGGAAACAATGGCAGGAGAATGGGGATCAGATAAGTTAGTTAAGAATTATAAGAAAGCTTCTCCAGGACAAGAAAAATTTACTTTTAAAAGTTATTATGAAGTAGATGAAGATAAAGAAAAGAAAAAGAAAAGAGATACACATGGGGATAAGTTAAGAAAAGATTTCGAAGCTAATCCAGGTAAAAAAGATGATTCAACTGATGCTAAAAGACGAGCACAGTTTAATAAACAAGCCAAGATGAAAGATGATGACCCAAGAGCGTATAAAGATGCTCCAGGTGATAAGAAGGCTAGGAAGAAAGGATTAAAACCTTCTCAGTACACTACTAAATATAAACAGATGTTTGGTGATAAAGAGAAAGAACTAGAGAAAAAGAAAAAATGAAAAACTTTAAAGATTATAATATAGCAGAAGATGGACCGTGTTGGCCTGGATATAAACAGGTTGGTACCAAAATGAAGAATGGTAAGCAAGTTCCTAACTGTGTACCAATTGGAGAAGAATTATTACCTGAAGGTAATACAGATAAAGCATTAGATAAAAAATCTAAAGCTTCAGGTGTATCTAAAGCTATATTAAAGAAAGTTTTTGATCGTGGCGTTGCCGCTTGGAAGGTAGGACATAAACCAGGTACTACACCAGCACAATGGGGAATGGCACGAGTTAATTCCTTTTTAACTAAAGGTAAGGTTTGGTATAAACACGATAGTGATTTGGCTAAACAGGTATGAACGAGAAATTAAGTACATCAGACGGATTAAAAGTTTGGATACAGGATTTTTTAGATTCTTCGGCTCCACAATTTAAAGGAAAGAGTCCGAAGGAAAGAATTAAAATGGCAATCGCAGCATTTATAGATGCTGGAGGTAAACTAAGATCAGAGGATCATTCCGCTCTTCTTAGAAAAATAAATAACGAGGGTAAGATGAAGAACGAAAAAATGGATCAATCGAAGTTAACTGGTCGTGAAATATCAGTATACTTCAGAAAAAATCCTAAAGCAAAAGCAGTTAAAAAAGCTGTTGAGATTGCTTTAGACCATGGTGGAGCTATGAACTACGCTATAAAACAAATAGAAAAACTTAAAAGAGGAATGTCTAAACATCCTGAAGTAAAGAAAGCATTAGATTATGCTAACTTTGAAAGCGTACAAAAAGAATCTATTCAAACTGTTAACAGAATAATTACTGAAAATTATACTAGGAACTTTGAACTATTATGTAATAGTATTAAGCTTAATAAAGTTCAACAAAAGATTTTAGATCAGTTTATCAAACATGGTACTATAAAGAGCCAATACGTTGGTAGAGTAGCTGGAGTTAAGAAAGAAAAGAAATTCTTTGCAGCTAAGAAACAGTATAAAGGATCAATAGAAAATAGAACTGAAGCATTAATGTCCGCCCTCAAAGTTAATGCTCATCAGA
>Ga0163179_10001889_pt1 | contig 14708 bp, 8 predicted proteins | sample AtlANTMetagenome_FD_109643 | JGI IMG/M metagenome (GOLD analysis project Ga0163179, IMG submission 109643) | Marine eukaryotic phytoplankton communities from the Atlantic Ocean - Atlantic ANT 2 Metagenome | ecosystem: Environmental > Aquatic > Marine > Oceanic | place: North Atlantic Ocean...
CCATTTCCTTTGTATCCTTCCCAAACTAATTCAGGCATGTTTTTCATTTGTTCTGAGGAAACAAACACTGTGTTGTTTGACATTGCACGCTCAATAGGAATGTCTCCCAAGTCCCATCGCTTTGCCATCAAGTAAGCCTCATCATCAAGGCTCCCTACAGCAATCTCTGCTGAACGACGAACGTTTCCAGCAACAACAATAGAACCGATTATGTTCATGCAGTCAAGAACTTCAACAGATGTCATTGTTCTACCAACAGCACCATCTAAAACCTTACAAATTTTTTCAACACCAGAAATGAGAATATCGGGTCCAGACGCTGTGCCACCAAATGTCTTAATTGGTACACCAGCAGGGCGAACGAGATGTGTAGCGTAAGTCATCTTGCGTGGGTTGTCGTCATCTCCTAAGTAGCATTCAAAAACTTTGCGTATGAGTTCACCCCAACCTTCTCGTGTGTCAGGAACAATAAAGTCAGAGTCATTAGCATCATGGTGCTCAACCCATGCTGGGCGAACAGTGCCCAATCTTTCGGGCTGATCACACGAAAACCCTACACCACCACCAAGCATCAAGCGCTCAACGGACCATGAAAAGTCAGTTGGCTTTGATATGTCCACAAACCAGCAGTTTACTAAACTGTCACCACCAAGCCTTGAATTGTTTTCAGTGCCAAGTTGCCAAAGCATTCTACCAGCAACACAACCCTTAAGGTTGAACATGTAATCGTATAATCTAATTGCTTCGTCTTCTGTTAATTCTGCCCCAATGTTTTGTGCGCCATTAACAACACGCTGTACAGTTTCGTGCCACTCTTCTGTTCGTGTTATGACATTTGAGTCGCCATCAAAAATAGGGCGTGCATACGTTCTTTTGTAAGTCACATACCCAAGTCCATTAAATCCCCATGGTGGTAGTTGATCTTCGTATGATTTAATGTGATCGTCTGAAATAAGAAATGGCTTCATTTGTTTATTGCTCCTTAGTTGAAGAAAGCAGCGACCTTTCGCTGCTGCGTGATTTAAGATGGTTCTTGTATTCTAAACAAGGTTAGAAAGAACTAAATGTCAAATCTTTATGATTTTTAACATTACCACATGAGTGGATATAAGTCAAATTGAAAGATGTGCTAACTTAATTGCTAGTTCAGTCCTGTTCGACAAGAGTAAAAAAATTCCTGTGGCTGGAGGGTGAATAATTATTTTTGCAGTTCCTGTGTCTTGGATTTCTGTTGAAATCAAGCCAACATCACACATCTTTCTAATAAAATCTACAAACGCTAATTTGTCTGTAAACATATATGAAATATATTTGAATGTAGAATCTATTGTATCATCTAGTACGTCTCTAGTCAACATAGAATTCAAGAGTTCTGAGGCCTGATCTTCTAAGTGTCCAAATAAGGCTAGTGCCCCTCTAGTCACCATGTTGTTAAAAATTGAACAGAGATCTCTTGCTCTTTGAAGTGCCCCTTCTAAAGCAAGTTCGTCTTCTTCTTGTAAGGCTAGATACAATATTGCGTTATCAGATATCTCTATTGATAATAAATTTTGTTTATGGTAATTGCAGTCTACTAAACAAAACTCACTAGCAACTGAAAGTAGTCCACTAACCTCGTCAAAAGAATACTGATCTTTTAAAGAGTTTACTACAGAATGGATTACCACTGTTATGTCTAGTGTGTCGTTTTCATACTTTCCATTTTCATTGATTAAAAAATGTAGTAACTCAACAATCCCGATGGACCAAAAGTCATCAATGGTTTCTAAAACTTCTACATCGTCCATTGTCCAAATTGGAAATGGGAACTCTTCTTCATGATCAAATATTGGCATATGCCTATTATAACAAAGACTCCCCCACCGTAGTAGGGGAGTCCTCCTCAGGGGATGCATCGCCAAGGTGCGTGAAACGCAACGCTAGGTACTCCTATTATATACCAGGAAAAAGCCCTCACCCCGAAAGGTGAGGGCTAGATCTTTATTTCGTTAGGTCACTAAGACTTAACCGTTAGGATCCGTTAGGATCAGCCACCCGGTTGACCGTCGAAGGTAACTTTCACGAAGGACTCTGGTCGCTTAACAGCGAGGGCGAGACGCTCTTCAGCAAGAATCACGATTGCGTTTCTTACGAAGAAGTCTGAATGCTGTTCCGAAATTCGGATTGTAGCAGCCTCACGGTCATACAACTGAGCACCTGTACCGAAGGCACCGATAAGAGCAGTACCAGAAGCGATAGCAGGAGTATCAATGACTGGAATTCTCCAGACACGTGACTCTGCGCCACCGGCTACTGACATAGCAAGTAGGTAGGTACCTTGTGAATTTTTGGTAAGTTCAATGTCTTCCCAGTCATTTGGGTTAACAATGATACCAGTTGGCTCGTAGTACGCTAGGTATGCGAGCGTTGCGGCACGACGAATTGCATCGGCTTTGGTGTCCTTCACCGGAGTTTGGGAACCAGATGACCATGAATACGTTTGAATGCCTGTAGTGTTTAGAATACCAGTGAGGTCTTCACCTGTACCAGCACCTGAGAGGATTTGGTTGTCCTCTGTTAAACGCAGACCGTAAAGAAGTTCGTTGTCAACGATTGACCGCAGTTGCGGTTCGTCAGCAAGAACGTTACGGTGAGCGGCTTCCCAGTGAGCGATAGTCCGTACTGGAGCCTGCTCGCCAACGAAAGTAAACGTTGAGTGAGGCTTGGCACCAAATGCACTGGACGAATATTCAGGAACAACAGAAGCGTTGTTCGTGAAACCGCTTTGACGGAAGTACTCAATAACTGCTGAGTTAGTGCTACGTGATGGGAAAAGATCCCGTACACGGCTTCTACGTTGTGCGATTGGGACAATTCCGTCACGCTCAACAGCACCGAAAGAACCAGGTGTTCCAGTTGGCAAACCAGAATAAATATCTTTTTGCTCAAGTGTTTTTGCCTGATAAGGTGCAACCATGTTAACACCGGCTTTACCGCCCTGTAGTGACTTAAATTCTGGGGAGTCAAGGAATGCTTCACCTACGGAACCGTAGTGATTTGCAACCTCAGCCTCAACGCCAGCAGCAACTTCAGCAGCGACTGACTTGTAGTCAGACTCTGACGACCATGCTGATACGTCACGAAGGGTTTCCATGTCTTCAATAAGACCTTTGATCTCTTTGATCTGGGCCATATTGCCTTGAAATGCAGATTTCTTTTCATCATCTGCAATGAGGGTTTCACCCTCGAACTGCATCGAATCAGCGATCTCTTGCTGCTCTCCCATTTTACTGGTTAAAGCAGTTTTGAGTTCGTTGAGCCGACTCTCATCAAAACTCATGTTCAGTCTCCTTAAGATTGAATATGTTTATTTATAAATGATAGGCGACCCAACAATAAAAAATTATGTGGTGAGCACCAGTCATATATTATGCTAGCACTGATGTAAAGAAAATCACGGGAACTATTCCAATAATCTCTTACACCCTTACAAGATTCTATTGTAGTGTATATACCAAAGTAAAGTCTACTACTCTACTTTTTTGTTTTACGTGGGTGCTTCTTGGGTAGGAGATCGTTGTCTGTTGTGTACTTTGGGTTTGATGGTTTTCCGCTAGACACGAGTTTAAGAAAGGCATTGACACGACCCATAGACCATTGCTGTCTTCCCATCTTTGGGCGGTGAGTCTGAGAGAAGGCACCAGCGCCTCTTCTCCAAACTGCCTTAAGCATGCCTAGTGTAACTTTGCGTTCCTCTTTGCCACGCTTTTCCATCTTCTCGTTATGCTCTTTTACCTTGTTTTTTAAAGATGCTTCAACAGAGGCAGAAAGTTTAATACCACCCCTAGTTCCTGAAGCAGAGCCTCTACGATTTCTACTTGAACCGTATATGCGTTCTGAAGGTTTAGCAGGAGTTTTGGGATCGTTTAAAGACTTTGAAGATGCTCTTTTTTTCCAGTCTGCTGGAACTAAATCAAGGCGACCTAATTGTCTAGCACGCTTAATTATATGCTTGCGTGTTCTTTCTTTGTTTTTTCCAAGACCATATGATTGAATCGCATTTCTTAAATCGCCAACATCTCTAATTGGGTATGACCCGTCAGGTAGCGCCCAACCACGCTTTGCATATTCTGTTCTCCGTATTCTTGTGTAAAACCGTTTTTCGTCTATACTTTTGAAAGATTTTTCAGATCCTTCAACACGAGACACAATATCCTTCGCCCATGTATAGCCGGGATCTCCTCCCCACAGGGCGTGAGCAATGCGGCCATTCGACGGAAATCCGTCTTCACCTGGGCGAAAACCATCTGCATCAGCATCAGACTGATGTCTGTCAAAAAATGCTTTCATTCGTTTTACAGTTTTATAAGGCAAGTTTTTACCATTAGCGATATCTCTCGCACGAGCAATCCCAACAGCAGTTCCGCCACGCTTGAACTCCCTACGCCACTTTAAGGCACGTTTAGCCTCTTCAACCATTCCTTTAGTTGGTTTAAAAGAGTCCGATGCGTTTACGCTTTTACCAGAAACCAATCCACCACCAGGCAGTGTTTCTATCCCACGAGGACCACGCCCCCGTAAGTTCTCCCAAACTCTTCGATTTGTAACAACCCTCCTAGCAGGACGTTGCGCTCTAATTATTCTAGATCTACCCGCCCCAGCGTTGGAATGAGCAGCATTATGCTCTTCAGGTGTACCACAAGGTGCCCATACACCTTGCCTAACTTGGTGTGCTCCAAAACAACCAATGCGTGTTGCCACCATCTCCGCTTCTTCACGAGTGTTAAAGAAACCTTTTTTCTTGTTGGCTTTTAACTCCATAAAGTCTAGAACAGTCTTTTTCTTTTTTTGACGTGCCTTCCATTCACGGAATGCTGGATTCCCAACTTCAATTAATTTTTGTAAATCCCTATCGGATTCACATGGACCCCATGCATCATCCCCCACTTTGTGAGCGCCAGAGCACCCCAACATTGCTGATAGTTTTTCAGCCATTTCTTTAGTTGGGACAGTTTCTCCAGCGAGGGGATCTTTAGCCATTACTCTAGTCCCTCTTCATCGTCGGGATCTGGCTCAAGTTCTAAATTCTCTTCTTCGCTTTCGAATATGTCGTCCGGCTCAACAGCGTCTCCAACAAGATTCAATAGAGAAACTATCATGCTGTTATCTTTAGATCTTTCAACTTCCCTAAGCATTCCATATAATGCCCTTATGTTTGCCAATTCATCTTCCTCTGATAAAACAACTTCACCTGGTGAATCAGCAGAAGGATCTTTTACCATATCCATAGCCATACGCAATTTTGCTAATTGAACATAATTAAGTAATTCTGGATAGGTTGCTGGAAATAATGACACATACTCTCTAATTTCATCATTTGGAGTATTGTCTATTTCCGCCAACATAAGTTTCTGCTTTGAATTAAAATCGTCAATTTCTTCCCTAGCGGAATCATATGCGCTTTTATCAATTTCAATCATATTTGGGAAGTACGCTTTCATACGTATACCAGAATATAATGGAGCATCACGACCTTCAAGCACTTCTAAAGCGCTTTTAAATCTATCAACATCATCATCCCAACCTATTTTTGAATAGAACGTGGCAGATCTATCGTCTGTTATGTCTGCAATTATTGTGTTGTCTGCGCTTAACATAAAATAAGCCATTACTCATCGTCCTCATCTTCATCTTCTGGATCATCAAATAAGCGTATTTCGTTACCGTCTTTGTCAACCTCGTAAATAAACATTCTGTTGAGGACGCTACTAATGTCAATTAACTCTTCAAAAGTTGTTGGTTTAGCCTCTTCCAAAAAGTCCATAACGTCAACTTGCATATCGGGGCCAATAAAGTCCGCTAAAATTTTTCCATCCTCAATCGTGAATATGCCTTCAAGTTGATGGTAGTCTGGAGTTGTTGTGTTAAAACTGTATACGTTATATTTTGTCATAATATTACCTTACCACAAGATTTTTGTTATAGCAAACCATTTTAAATAGCACTAGGAACCCAATTCATGTCTGGAATTCCCCCGCCCTGTGTTGCTTGTAGTATGTCTCTTAGTAGATCTTCAGCGCTAGTACTATTGGCAATGTATTCCAAGCGTCTCAATGCTGTATCTGCTGTTACTGCCCATGCATCTGCTCGCTGTATTGCTGATGCGGTTCCGCCACCTCTTTGGATTATGCCTTGTTTTGTGTTTTCGACTACTTCTGTTATTGGTACAGCGCCTTCCCTATTGGATTTAGCGTTATCAATAATTCCTTGCACTATTGCTATAGCCCTAGTCTTATCTGCTGGAGTTCCTTCGTACAACTCCTTCAGTCGTGACGTCGCTTTAACCTTATTCCTCTCTGGGTTTTGATTGTTTGGATCAATAAGAATTCTACTTTCTGGTTTTGCTACAGCGTTCCACCCGATTAAGCCTCGCATAAAGTTCTGTCTAGGGGTTAAATTGGTATCCCATGCAGAGCGTGAAGATATGTTTTGTAAGCCTGCGCCATTGTCAATTGGCAAGAGGACCGCTGTTTCGCTTGGAGTTCCTCCCCACATAAAGTTACTACCATGCCTGTCACTGTTGGTAATAACCATATCTAGTGCTAGCAAACGAACCCCATCTGCTATACCATCATCACTGTTTATATCAGGAAGAGTTGGATGATTCCTAGGATTTGAATTTCTTCCTGCCTGAGTTACTACTGGACCACGAATAACATTTCCAAGTTCAAATAGTATTGGAGATGTTGCCCCACCCATTTGATTTCCATTATTTTGTTGAGCGGTAGCAACAGATCCAGCAAATCGGAAATCTCCTTGCCCGAAACCAAGTTGCTCTGCTATCATTCCAGATACAACCTCATTCTCCGCTTCGTTTTTAAAGTAAGACTTGCTTCCAGCGAATTTAACACCATAAAGCACATTTGTTTCCCTGTCTTCATATATAATGATGCCGTTTACTCCACCACCGCCGCCTCGTCCGATATTCTTAAATCGTTTTTCTTCAACAACTTGACCATTTTGAACTTTATCAGTGTTGTTTTTAATTGCTTTCAAAAGCATACTGTCTGGGACTTCTGCAAGTGAGCCACCGTTTCGAAGGTGTGTGTTCGCCCTTGTTTGTGTAGATAATCCATTGGCTCCATCAGGGATTATCGCAGGACCATTCGCTCTAACATGACCTGGTGGTGTAAGGGTTGGCACATACCCAGATTTTACTTGTTGTGCGCCACCCAAACCTGGATTAAGTCCACCAGCAACATTAGAGGCAACTTCATTAGGGACTAAATAGTCAGAAGGGTTTCCTCTAGCAACACGATCCAGTATCTCTCCCTCAGAAGGAACGTCCACATCACTGATCGACCATTTGCCAGATCCAAAGTATGGTATATTGTCGCCAAACGCTGATTTATACTGTGTAGTACCGCCTCTTAAGGCTGCCTCAATCTTGCTGTCACTAACACCTTCCGCTTGAAGCGTTGCCACAATTGCTTGCCTGTCAGATGGGGACATATCTGAATCAAGTGTAGCACTTCTCAAAACATTATGTAAAGCACTGTTTCGGCTTATTCCAGAATCAAATGATGGATCCAAAGAAAGACTGTAATCATGTATGCTAGGCATGTCATCAACGTTTTGTGTTGCTTGGGCAGCAGAAAGCATTGCTTCTACTCGTGACGCAGCCGCAGAATCCCCAATAAGAATTCTAGCAGTAATTTCTGAAGCATCAGGTGTTTCACCACTCGCTATTTTGCGCTCATACGATCTGAATTTACCAACCAATGATTCTATTGGTCCGCCTGTAGCATTCAGACGCTCTACTCTAACGTTATCTTCCCTAAATCCTTGACGTGGCCAAATAGCGTTTCCATCGCCAGCAGCAGCAACAGTTATTTTATCAATACCTAATCCTCTATAGAACAATATTGCATTGTTGTTAAACTTATCACCAAATCCGCCTGCTTTAAAGTTTACACGTTTTCCGTCAACAGTTAAAGTCCTATCAATACCAAAAGTGCCGTGTTTAACTCTGCCGTTTGTGATATTTATATCTCTGCTGAAAAGTCCTCGGCTATAACCATCTCGTCCTGGTGATGCTATTTCTTCAGCAACTATATTGCCATCAGAATCATACACTGTAAATTTGAACTTACCTTTAACGTTAGCACCGGTAACAGTTCCATCCGCACGTCGCCGAACCGTAGTGCTAGTTACCATAGGCGTTATAGTCTTCCGATATGTCTGACCATTTATTTCAACCGTGCCAGCATCAACCTCTTCCCTGTGTGAGAAAATCTGCCTAAAGTATGCGTTTTGCTTCCTTTTATCGGGGGTCCCATCAGCCTGACGCATATTAGAAATATCTTCTACTGATTGAGCATACGGACGCTTCTCTCCATGGCGATCTACTGCCTGTTGAATGGCTTGCTCTTGCCTCTTCTTAAGTTTTTGCTTACGTTTTTCTTTCCAGTCATAATTAGCAATAGCACGTGCTGCTGAAGCAGGCGAAGATGGGCTATTTGCTACAGTATTATTTACTGCTTGTACATTGTTATTGACAGCCTGTTGATCACTTAAAATGTCGTCCCGCACCCAATTGACATTTTCGCCAGTTACCCTATCAATAATATCACCATCGGCTGACCAATCACCTTGCTGTATCAAGTGATCTCGATACCTTTCGGCTGCTTGTTTTTGAGTGAAATCATTTGCATCATTGTTGTCAAAATAGCGGGGGTTCAGTCTATCTATTCCATGTACCCTTCTATATCTGGCTTGCCTAATTTCTTCACGAGTCGCAATGCGTAAGTCTCGTCTAGCCAAAGAATTTAACAAATCGTCGTCTATTCTTGACCTGACTCCACCTTGATCTAACCTAATATTTCTCCTTGCTAAGGCTGATGCAAAAACATTTGCTTCATCGTCGCTAAGAGAATTGACAAACGCTTCCTTCCATGTATCTTCACGATCCCAAAGTGATTGAACATTGTTATCGTTCATCCAATTTTGAACTAATAGTCGCAACTCAACATCTTCAGGCTTCAAATCTCTTTGATCGCCTAACCATGCGTCAGGATTAAGACCTATCACATCGCTTCCTAGAGGATTTAAGTTCATGTCGCTATCTGAATCTTCTCGTGCGGGAACTCCACCCCTGTTGTTTCTTTCCAAAATAAGTGCAGAACGAACTCTATTCACAGCCTGTCGTTCTTCAACTGATAAGCCGTTAGAGTTTGGATTCGGCCCAACATTCCGATTTCGAACATCTACACCATTGTCAAACGTATTAATTAATACGTCAAGTCTCTCATCGGAAACTTCTGAGAGAAGGCCTTGTCCTGGACGTTCCCCTCTCCACATTTCTTCAAGTTCTAGTAGGTTATCTCTGTCATCTGCGGTTAGGCGCTTACGTGGTGGAAGGTTTCGGCGACGTATTTCTGAGAAGATCTTTTCTCTAGCAAATGGTGGAATCGTTACTGCATTATTTGGATTTGCCGTCATCATCTCTAAGCGAGCATCTAACATGTATAATGCACTTTCGCTAAGTTCATTAAGTCGATCCCCAGTACCATCTTCGCCACGCAATACATTAGGTGCTAACACATCAACTAATTGTACTACTTCTCGATCGTTCGCATTAAGTATACCAGCCGCCCTTAGTTCACGTGCCTCCGGTCCTCTTCGGTTGCCCGATGGGGCGGCATTGATAAACTCTTGAACAGCCGCCACGCTTACTTGATTTGGATCAGTATCGCCTCTCTCATCCTCCTCCATCACAGTTACTGCACCCGGTAGTACTTCAGAAGAAGGTCGTGCCTGTGCATCTGGAGCATCATTGTTATTATCTTCTCTACCATCAAAGCCAGTTTGAGGGCGCTCATCACGACGTCCCCTTCCCCTGCCTTGACGTTGATTAACGCCAACTCTTCTCAAGAATGCTTCACGACGATGAGGGGCTAATCTTCCTACCCTATCCTCAAATTCATTATGCTCAGGATTTTCATCACCAGCATTAAGAAGAGCGTTAAGTTCATTCCAATCCCTATATCGCCTTTCCAAAAGCCTGCGTCTTCTTTGTGGTTGTCTCCGAATATATCTACGAATCTGTGCTTCTGAGAAGGCGTTTCTGTCACCAACACCCAATTCTCGTGCCCAAAAGTCGCTCAACTCATTAAACTGTTGCTGAACTTCTCTATTAGCGTTTCTTCGATCTCGTTGGTTTAGATTGCGCATGGGAGCCATTTCAACTGCTGCATTGCGCCGTCTTAATCCTAGGCGACGATTTCGTCTTGCTAGTTCATCTTGTCCATCTGGGGTAACAACTCTTCTTGCTTGCCCCTGCCTTCTTCTACGATCTTCTTCGGGTCTAACTGCATTAGCCGCCCTACGTAGACCTCTTTCGCCAGCCTCTTGCATTCGTACACGACGAGGCTCGCCTCTTCTTCTGCCACGACGATCTCCATCGGGGCGAACAACATCAGCCGCTCGGCGGAGTCCTCTTTCGCCAGCCTCTTGCGCCCTTACACGACGAGGAGTTCGATCACGATCATCACGATCACGTCGCCCATCACCTGGACGTATAACCTGTGCAAGTTTTCGCATAATTGCTTCAAGCGTTTCTTGGATTGCAGCCATCATGCTTCGTTGTTGTGGAGTTCTAACAGGATTATCTGTAATTCTTCCAGCCTCAAGTTGAGCAGCCGCTTCAACCTGCTTAAACGCTTTTCTTACATCGGTAATATCGGCGTCCTCAAAATCACGTTCTTCTAACACTCTCTGCATATTCTGCAAAGCATCTCGCAACTCTCCACCATCTAACAAATTTGTCTGCTCAGGCGTAAGTGCTGCCCTTCTTCTACGATCCGCAATAGTAGGACCAACGTCACCACGATTACGATCTTCTGTAACCCTTAAAACATTAGCCAACCTTTTCATCACATCAGCGAGTCCATCTTGCGCTTTAGCAAGTTTCTCACGATAAGCCTTGCCCATGCGCTGACGCACTGGCTCACGATCACCACGCTGTCGCCTTCGTTCCTCCATGCGATCTTCAATTTGAACACCTGCATCAACCATAGCATTGACCAACCGACGAGGCAAACTATAACCACAGGATCGACCCATTGGATCAGTAAACTGTCCTGCATTACGAGTACCTGGTGGGCACCTGTGCATGTTGATACCTGGATCAAAAATAGCACGTGCTCTACCGCCAACACCGCTACCGCCTCCCGGCGTTAGCGCTCGTGATATTCCCGATCTAACAGGACTAGTAAAAGGTGAACGATCGCCTGGCGTTAAAATGCTTACAGCACTACCTGCAACTCGTCCTCCCTTTTTAACTTCAATATTTGCGGCTTCAATACTATCAGCAAACGCAGCAATACGCAATTCAATTTTGTCATGGTATCTACCATTACCCTTAATCGCTTTATGTGCTGTTGCCTTTGTTGATATCAGAAACGGATTGCCTGCTTTTTCTTCATTGACAATTTCAAATATTTTGTCGCCCTTTGCACGCCTTGGCGCTGATCTGGACAGAAATGTATCGTACACCCAACGTGGTACCAGTAAGACTTGTCCGGCAGACTGAACTCTTATCCTGTCGTTTCGAGCGTCCTCTACCTTGTTAAACCTATTGTTCTTTAACTCTCCTACCTCAACTTTAAACCTTCCGTTAGTTGTCTCAGATAAGTTATATATGGCTGCAGAAGGATCAGGCAAGTTTGCTGTTCTTCTTAAAGATGTTGGGAAAGTTCTTTGTACGGCATCCATTTCTGAAGGCTTTAACTCTCCACCAACACGACTAATTTTTACAGCCAAGTCAGTTTCAGGTATACCAACATAGACATCTCTCAATCCAGCGCCAAACGCAGGAATCATGTCTTTTCCAATCTGACCTTTTGTGTACCTATCTATCAAACTACCATCAACCATGTCATCGAATTCGTCCATTCCACCTAGTGCCTGTAAAGAAACTACAGGCTCAAGAATAACACCGTCTCTACGAACAAGCCGAGTTCCGAATTCTTCATTTTTAATTCTGTTAAGAACCAAATCTACAGAAGTTTGTCTACGGGTGGCACTACCTTTTTTCGGTGCAACCGGAATTTGGGCGGCACGAATAATATCGTAAGCACTTCTATTCTTTCTGAGATCACCAATTGATCTAACTAATTCAGCGTTTCTAGCCAACCTAGCAAGCGCCCTCTGCGCTCCCTCTGAAGGAGAACCTGGACCAAATGAAGGTAAGCCCAATACTTGAGCACCACAAGTGCTAAATTCACGATTTGTAAACGTTCCGCCTTTTTGGAAACCAGGTGGGCACCTGAATTTATTTCTAGCGCCACGACCAGCACCACGCAGTAAACGACGAGCACTAGGAATCCTATCTCGTCCACCACCTGGTGTGAGTGTTTCATATATTTGTGAGCGAACTGGATTTCTAAAATCAGACATATCGCCTGGTAGTAAGAAAGAGCCTACCCCTTGCACTGTTTGACCAGCACGTCCTCTGCTTCCAACAAGACCACGCCTTTTAACTTCAATATGACCATGCACAGGTAACGGTGTCGAGTACTCAACAAACATTGCAGTTTTAAGATTAACTACATTTTGGCGACCCGCAATTGGTTGTACAAGCACACCGCCAATGTCCCTAGACTCTCTAACCGCTAGGCGCATTGCAGAAATTTCTATTATATCATTGTCAAAGTCTAAAGACTTTTTTCTCCTACCGGCTTTCCTTACTCTTCTAACAAGTTTTCTGCGTTTACGCTTTTTCTTCTTTTTGGGTCCTCGCTTATGATGGTTGCCCTCGTTAGGCCATAGTCCAGTAGTTTCGTGGTGAAGCCACGCACATATACGCTCCAAAGGATAAAGTTCTGGGTGGTTAGCCAATATGACCAAACATCTACGAAACCCGCCAGGTTTCTTCATTATGGGACGCCAGTAACGAAGTAACGATTCTAGGTTGCCTCGCCGTGGTCCACGACCACGAGTAATAGATGTCAGTCTCTCTTGGGGAAGGTCTAAAAGGATATCTTGCGGTCCCTTTATGTCGATATTAGTTTCCATCTGAGTCCCCGACTTCATTTAGTGGAATATACTGGTGCAAAACACCGTCGCTATCTACATATTCTACTTCGTCTTTTTCCCATATGGTACCAAGAAATCGACTTGCACCAAGTTCAAAGAGGGCTTCATTAGCAAGGCTAATCCGTTCCCCAATTATGTTGGCTTTCATTTAAGCCTCCAAACTAATTAGGAAAGCCCTTCCTCCAATTTCATACTCTGGAACTCTTCAAGAGCACTCAAAATTTCTGAATCAGGAGCGGCTTTCTCTGCCCCTGCTTCGTCTTCTTCTTCAACTGTCTCTGAAACTGCTGTTTCAAAACCGTCAGGAAGCATTTCTGTCAAACCTAACTCTTCTGCCCTCTTTATAATGTGCGCCGTAACTGCTTCTTTATCAGTTGCACGTGGTAGGGCAGCAATTGCGTTTTCTAAATCTGCTTGATCTGCGATTGGGAAAGACCCATCTTCCATCGCTTCACCAGATTCAGCCATTGCCTCTCGTTGCTCACGTGAGTACATGCGCTTGATCTCTAGTTCCGCTTCAAGTGCTTTGATCTCATCTTCTTCGCTTAGTTCAGTATCAAGTTCAACTTCGTACTCGTCATACCCAAGCATCTTTCCATCAATTGAAACAAAGAAGTCAAAACTCTTTTGATCAGTTTCAACTTCAACAACGTAAACGTCTTCATCAGCGAAAACATCTACCATTACACCCATTACTTTACCTTCAAGTTCAAGTTCTGCAACTGCTTTTTGCGCAACGTCTTCTGCTTCTGATTTAGAAACTATTTCAATCCTTCAAGTGATTTCTCATCAAGAAGTTCTTCATCTAGTCGCAACCATCCGAGTTCTTGTCCGTCTCCAGAAAGGAATACTTCAATTGCTGATCCGTCTTCACGCTTAATGTCCACAACAAACATGTCGTCAACGTTTGAGTATCCAGATCCTATAATCTCTGATCCGCTATGAGCGTCTTTGACAATTAGTTCAATATCTTGAAGACCAGGTAGCCCATCTTCTGGCGAACAGCCTCCTCTGCAAATATCGCAAGGTTGCGATACAGATTTGCGCTGTTGACCACAAAGGAACTCTTCTGATTTCTCAGCGTCATTATTAATTAACGCTTGATACTCTTCCATGGTGGCGCATGGCATAAACTTGCCACCCTCATGTTCGTGAGATCCTTCACACCCAAGTGCGGTTGCTCGCTCTGACGCTTCTTCCGCAGTGTCAAACATGTCTTTAACAGTTTCTGCAACCTCTTCAACTACTTCTTCTGTTTCTTTGCGTTGCCTATTGCGTTCTAATGGGCTAATTCGGCGATATCTGGTTCCATAGCCTTTACCAGAAACCTCTTCAAAAACCTCAATAGGTTCGTATGCGCCTTTTGCGTCTTCATCTAAATCATCGTATGCCAAGGCTGTAATTATTTCACCGTCATTTTCAGCCTCAAGAAGATCGGCTTCTTTGAACCAAAGTACAGGCATGTCTGTTTCATCTTCTTCAGAAACCATTCTAGCCATAATGCTTGCTGTCTTTGAGTCTACTTCTTGTTCCTCAGCAGACTTTTCTTCAGATTCTTCGTCTTCTTCAGACTCTTCATCTTCTTCAGATTCTTCAGATTCTTCATCTTCTTCATCTTCTTCAGATTCTTC
>Ga0163179_10001890_pt1 | contig 14703 bp, 23 predicted proteins | sample AtlANTMetagenome_FD_109643 | JGI IMG/M metagenome (GOLD analysis project Ga0163179, IMG submission 109643) | Marine eukaryotic phytoplankton communities from the Atlantic Ocean - Atlantic ANT 2 Metagenome | ecosystem: Environmental > Aquatic > Marine > Oceanic | place: North Atlantic Ocean...
GTGCAATGATGTGGACATCCTCTTGTAGATTCAACTAGTGCTGACCAATGATATTCAGGATTATCTCTTACAATATCATCAAAGATTCCAGAAGTGTATGGACTTACATATGAGAGTTCTTTTAATTGTTCTCTCTCATATACATTTTTTAATTCTTTCTTATTTTTAATTCTGTCGAGCATATCGACAAAAGGTTCTTCACCTTCTCCTAAGATTACACAGTCAATAAAATCCTTCTCTATTAAACTTTTAGTTGATTGAGGTCCACCAAATTCAATAACACAGTCTGGGAATTTATTTTTAATTAGTCTGGCAAGATATAGATTATATTGTTCGTTCCAGATGTATGTGCTGAATACACATACTGCTGGGTCATCTATCCTATCTAAAACCTTAGAAGGATCTTCTCTTTTAAATATTATCTCACCTAGTTCAAAACCTTCAGTATGTTTACACGCATAACTCCATAGACATCCAATAGCATAGGGTAACCAATAGTTCTCTACACCCTTTATGCATATTGCATGTTGTGGTTGAAATAGGTAAACCTTATTCGTCATAGTTACCAATCTGGATATAATTCTTCTATCTTTTCAGTAATATAATTCTCAGATACAATTGTATCAGCACAGAGATGTGCTATCTGATCATCATTATCTGATAGTGCAGTAAACGGTCCAGGATAGTCATTGTCCCACTTAGGATCGCTATTCCAAACTGCTTCTTGAAAGTCTTGAAATATGCCCATTTTACTTTTATTCATATTTATGCTAAATAGTTTAGCAAATTACTTGATAAAAGACAATGGATGAATTATTAGATATGGTTGTAAATGACGCATCCGCATCAGATATCACCGACAAAATTAAAGACATTTTATATACAAAATCGTCTGGAAAAATTGAAGGTTTGAAGCCTGAGGTTAACACTAGTGCGTTCTCTCCTGAGCAAGAAGAAGCACCTAGTGAAGAAGAATAGTATAAATATATAATAAAGCGGATTTTAGGTCCAATGAAACTGATTAGAGAAGAAATCGAAAAGGTTGAAGTTATTACCGAAGCAGTCGGTGGTAAGAAGAATCTTTTCATTAAAGGTGTCTTTCTCCAAAGCGAAATGGTAAACCGTAATGGTCGGTTATATCCAATGAAGATTATGGAGAAAGAGGTCAATAGGTACAACAAGGATTATGTCCAAAAAGGACGTGCTCTTGGTGAATTGGGTCATCCTGATGGACCTACTGTAAACCTCGATAGAGTATCTCATAAGATTACAGATCTAAAACAAGAAGGTAACAACTTTGTTGGTAAGGCACAGATTCTATCTACTCCTATGGGTAAGATAACTGAGTCTCTTTTAAAGGACGGTGTAACACTTGGAGTATCTTCAAGAGGTATTGGTTCTTTAAGAGATTCTCCTAAAGGATACAAGGAAGTTGGTGAAGACTTTATGTTAGCAACTGCTGCTGATATCGTTGCAGACCCTTCTGCTCCCGATGCTTTTGTATCAGGAATCATGGAAGGTAAGGAATGGTATTGGGATAATGGTGCTTTATTAGAACGCCAAGCAGAGATTACAAGGAATAAAATTGAGAGTGCGGTAGTCTCTAGGAACCTCGAAGAAAAGAAACTTGGATTATTTCAAGACTTCTTAAATTCATTATAAGATATATAACTTAAATTTCTAATTTAATAAATAAATATAGATTTCTATTAGGTCTAATCGGAGAAACTTCAAATGTCTAGTGACAAAAATTTACAGGAAATGGAATCAGGCACAAAGCAATCCAACACTGCCGTAAATGCGAAAGCAGGAGCAGGGGATGCAATGCCCAAGTTAACAACAGGTGGAACACCTCAAACTTGGGAAGATCTTGGTGGTCCAGATCCTACTAACTACAAACCAGATGACAATTCAGCAGCCCTGAAGACACCTGGATCTACCCTTAAGCAAGTTAAGGATGTAGTTACTAACCGTAAAGGTAAAAAGGACGGTGCATCAGGTGATGATGTTGGCGTTGGTAAAAAACTTGCAAACGTTCCTGAGGAAGAAGAAGTGAAACTCGAAGCAGACCAGGAAGTTGTCGCTGAAGACGAAGTAGCAACTGATGAAGTTGTTGCTGAAGAGGAGACTACTGAAGAAGAAGTCGTTGCTGAAGAAGAAGCAACTGATGCAGAGGAATCTGCTGAAGTCGTTGCTGAAGAAGAAGCAGTAGAAGAAGAAGTAATCGACGTTGAAGAAGACGTTGCTGCACTTCTAGATGGAGAAGAACTCAGTGAAGAGTTCCAATCTAAAGCTCGTACAATCTTTGAAGCTGCACTCAGATCTAAAGTATCTGAAGTTAAAGAAGCAGTTACTAAGCAGTACGAAGAGTCATACGAGACTAAACTCGTAGAAGAGGTAGAAGCAATCCGTGGTTCTATTGTAGAACGCATTGATTCTTACCTAGAATATGTTGCAGAAGAATGGGTCACCGAAAACCAACTCGCAATCGAGTCTGGTCTCAAGGCAGAGATGACCGAATCATTCCTCAGTGGCATGAAGAGTCTTTTTGAAGAACATTAAGTATCAATCCCTGAAGACAAATATGATGTCCTTGAGAATATGGTAGACAAACTTGATGACATGGAGACCAAGCTCAACGAACAGATCGAGAAGAACATTAACCTAAACAAGAGACTCGCTGAGTCTGTTGCACAGGAAATATTCTCCGAAGTATCTGAAGGTTTAGCACTATCACAAAAAGAGAAGCTTGCTTCCTTAGCAGAGAGTGTGGAGTTTGAAAGTGATGACGAATATCGTGAAAAATTGGAGACATTGAAGGAATCTTATTATCCTTCTAAAGGAAGTTCTCCGAACAAAGCAAAATCTGAAAACCTCTCTGAAGGGGTTGACGTTGCCGATGGAGGTTACTCTTCACAGACAATGAATGCTTACCTTAAGACACTTTCAGGCTTAGCTAAGAAGTGAATTTAAGATTATTTATTTCAAACAAAAAACACATTAAAGGAAATTATTAGCATGTTTCAATCAGAAGCACTGCAAGAGAAGTGGGCTCCAGTTCTCGATTATGACGGTCTAGATAAAATCGAAGATTCTCATAAAAGAGCTGTTACCGCAGTCTTGTTAGAAAACCAAGAACAATTTTTAAGAGAGCAATCAGCATTCTCGACTGGAATGTTGACCGAAACACCAACAAACGCAGGTAATGCTGCTGGTGCTGGTGGTGCATTCGGAGCCGATGCCGCTGCAGCAGGTCCTGTTGCTGGTTTCGACCCTGTTCTAATCAGTCTTATACGTCGTGCTATGCCTAACTTGGTGGCATACGATTTAGCTGGCGTACAACCAATGAGTGGTCCTACTGGACTTATCTTCGCAATGCGTTCACGCTACACCAACCAAAGCGGAACTGAGACATTCTACAACGAAGTTGATACTGCATTCTCTGGTCAGGACGATGGTCTTGATGAGGCAAGCGGATTCTCTGACGGCGTTGCAGGTATGGGTACAACCTCACAAGCAGGTTCAAACCCAGGTCTTCTTAACCCTGTTGGTTCTGCATCTTCTACTGCCTACAATGTAGGTCAAGGTATGAAGACTGGAGACAGTGAGAACCTTGGAAATGGAACTGGTAACCAGTTCAACGAAATGGCATTCAGCATCGAGAAAGTTCTCGTTGAAGCCAAGTCTCGTGCCCTAAAGGCTGAGTACTCACTAGAGCTAGCTCAAGACCTCAAGGCGATCCACGGATTGAACGCTGAAGCAGAACTTGCAAACATCCTAAGTACAGAAATCCTTGCGGAAATTAACCGTGAAGTTATCCGTACTATCTACAAGGTTGCCGAGCAAGGTGCTGCTGCTAACACTGCTACCGCTGGTGTCTTTGACTTAGACATCGACAGTAATGGTCGTTGGTCCGTTGAGAAGTTTAAAGGTCTACTATTCCAAATCGAGCGTGATGCTAACGCAATCGCACAAAGAACTCGTAGAGGAAAGGGTAATGTGATCATGTGTTCTGCTGACGTTGCATCTGCACTGTCTATGGCTGGAGTACTTGACTACACACCTGCTCTTAACGCTAACCTTAACGTTGACGACACAGGCAATACATTTGCTGGTGTTCTTCTAGGTAAGTACAGAGTCTACATCGACCCTTATGCTGCTAACGTTGCTGCTCAACAGTACTACGTTGTTGGATACAAAGGATCTTCTCCTTATGACGCTGGTTTATTCTACTGCCCTTATGTACCACTACAGATGGTAAGAGCGGTTGGAGAAAACACCTTCCAGCCAAAAATTGGATTTAAGACAAGATATGGTCTTGTTGCAAACCCATTCGCTGAAGGTACTGACCAAGGTCTTGGAAGACTTAAAGTTAACCAGAACCGCTACTACAGACGTGTTCAGATTAAGAACCTCATGTAATTCAGATATTACATATCTTACTAAGAGACCCTTTACGGGTCTCTTTTTTTATGCAATAATGTAAGAGTCAAGGTCGCTACCTAGACTGCTCTGGATTAATCTTCGATGGGTTCTATACCAGGGGCGAAGAACCCATCTTCAACATTAAGCAAATGTTAAATCGGTAAATACTTAAAAAATTGAGGAATTTGCATGAGTGTCATTATCTACCTAGATCACATTGAAGAACTAGAACAAGAGAATGAAGACCTAAAGCAAGAGGTTATGTACCTCAGAACACTACTACAATATGATTCATCAACTACTATTAGACAGCGATCCACTTTTACACACAAAAATAGAGAAGTGTAGTTACAACTTAGATAGATCTAAGTTATCATACCAGTTGCATGAAAATATGTTCCACTATAATGGAGTGGGACTATCAGCAAACCAAATAGGTATACAGGAACGAGCATTTGTAATGATCTCTGATATGGAAACACAAGAAACAATTACATGCTTTAATCCAAAAATATTAAAAGAATCGAAGAAGTTAGTAAAATTAGAAGAGGGTTGTCTATCGTATCCTGATATCTTTTTAGATGTTGATAGACCAGAGTCTATTGTAGTTAAATATGAGGATGAAGGTAAAGAAGTTCATAAAGTAAAGATGGATGGTTTTATTGCAAGAATATTTTTGCATGAATATGATCACATGGAAGGGATAGACTTTACACAAAGAGCTAAATAATATTGTAAACTTATATTAACTACAATGTTCTGTAAGGCAAAAAAGTCTATTAAAGAGTACAGGCAGTTCCAATTAAAGTTTTATAAACGTGCTCAAGAGTCACTTGAGGTTCGTTTAGCAGGAATTTCTGCCTCTATAAATAAGTTGGAGGAAATCGTTGCAAAGGATTTAGATGAAACCGTCACCGAAACAAGCTCAGGAAATAGTCAAGAACTATGAAAAAGTTGTTGAGCATTTAATATCTGAGAAGTACGCTACCGATAGAAATAATGCAGATAACATTATTGAAGGTATGAGCGAAGACTGGTACAACCTTATTATAGAGGGTTAATTTAAGGTTAAACCCCTATATATACTATTAGATAGTGATCATTATGTTAAACAATAAATGGATAGGAATCAGCTTAGGTGCTGTTTTAGGTATAACCCACATAGGTATGATTGGGTTACTTGCCAATAGAAAGACCATGCCTGTAGTTAATCTACCAGTTGGTCCATATACGTCTTACAAAGTAGAAGCAAGTAAGGAAGGATATAAAATACAATATCGTGCAAACGATCCCAAGACGATGCTTGTGGAACGGGATATTAAAAAGAAAGGCGGTTTTCTGGGACTGGGTAACAACATTGTTCGGGTCAGAGAAGAAGTCAAGGTGGATGGGTCTGAGTACTCATTTAACCAAACGGCAACAAAGGGTGGAAAATCCGAAGAGTGTATCGAAGCAATCGGATCAGGAAAGGGAACAGGTAAAATGGTCGGTGCTAGTGTTGGTGCTGCTGTGGCCCCTAGTCTCTCTGGGGTTCCCTTTGTTGGTTGGGTTCTTGCTGGAGCTGCTACAATGATGGGTATGGATGCAGGATCTGACATTGGTGGTACAATGGTAGAAAGTATTAATCCAGACTGTGAAGTTGAGGATCTTAAAGATGCATCTTGAAGATAAGATTAAATCTACAGAAGAGCGGATTAAGGAATTAAATATGCTTATTGAGGCATGGAAAAAATTAATTGAGGCAAAAAAGAATGCAACTTCATGATTTGATTACTAAATTATCTTCTGTTATTCGTTGTTCCTATAGTGCATTACCTGGTATAAAACCATTACATATTGATCCATCAATGTCAGAGATATATGGAAGTATGGATGAAGAGAAATTACAAATACACAACGAACTATATAAATGTCCAGGTCTTCGTAAAATCCATTTAGAAACTGCTAAGTTGGGTTCACTTGATGTTCTGCACTGTGTATTCTTCCCAGACCCAAACTATGACCTACCAATCTTTGGTGCTGATATTGTCGCTACTCCTAGAGGAGTTGGGGCTGCTATCGTTGATTTATCACCTGTTACTTGCCTGTCTTCCAAACTCAATGAGCAATTAGAAGAAGTAAGTAAACAATATAAGTTTAAAGAAGAACGAACTTTACCAGAATGGGGGAACATTTTTTCTCCTTATTGTAAGTTTATTAGACCTACCAATGATAAAGAGCAAACTAAATTTATCAATACTGTAGAATCATATCTTACAATTTATATCCAAGAGGTTATGAAGTCTCATCCAGTAGAGGGTGTTGAAGAAAGAATTTTAGGACAACATAATTATTGTCATCAGCAGAAGAAGAACGATAAGACTCGTGGCATCCTTGAGAGATGTTTTGATAAGGAGTGGGCAGATAAGTATATGGACGAATTACTCTTCGATGAACCTAAATAGTGAAACTATATTAATCACTTTTGGTGATAGTTGGGTTACAGGAGAAGGTGCTGGTTATACTAAAGGTATGACTCAGATAAGGTATGACGAACTATTTAAACGTAATGAAGATGTTTGTTGGGAAAAGGGTTGGAGAAAAAAGGTTGTAGATCATTTTAAAACTGATCATTTAAATTTTAGTACTTTTGATAGTAGTAATAGTTCTCAGTTCCAAGTTGCTAAGGAGTTTTTTATTAGTAAAAAGTTCCAAGAATTGACTAAAACTAAGAAAAGGATTATTATTCTATGGGGTATTACCAGTTTAAAAAGAGATTCTGGTAAATTAAAAAACTTAGAAATAGACATCCTTCATTGGAACCAATACCTTAAACTGTTAAATAAAGGTGTAGGATCTACTATTACAAACTTCTGGTTTGATACTTTTAAATCTAAAGAATATGGTATAAAACCATCAAACTTTATAGGTATTGAAAGTAATAAAAGAGATCTCTTATCTTTATTATGTCTAAACTTTAATAGAATGAGTAATGAGATAGGAACGGGTTTTGAATATGCTGAACATAATAAATTAGTAGACCCATACACATATCATCCTAGAGCAGAACAACATTCTGTAATTGCTGATTATTTTATCAATTACTTAAAACAAAATGGCAACATCTAGAAATCTGTATACCAATCAATTATCTAATAGGAACTTCTTATCCTCTGTAGGATTTAGATTTACCTTAAGTAGAGCTAGAAAGGTATCATTCTTATCGAACTCCGCAAACATACCTGGTTTACAGTTAGGTGTAGCAGAGCAACCAAACTACTTAAAGAATATTGACCTTCCTGGTGATAAAATGTTCTTTGATGATTTTGTTCTAAGGTTTATTGTTGATGAAGATCTAGAGAATTATATGCAGATACAAAACTGGATGCGTGGTTTAGGGTATCCAGAGTCATTGAATGAGATTGATAGACTCCAATGGACTAACAAGCAAAATCAACCTGATGCTAAGTCGATGGATATCTATTCTGATGGAACATTACAAGCATTGAATAGTAATCAAAGAGTGCAGTTCCAAGTTCAATTTAATGATATGTTCCCAGTATCATTATCGGATTTATCATTCGATGCTACTAACCCAGACCTTGAATACTTTACAGCAGAAGCAGTTTTCAAGTACACTATATACACTATACAAAGTCCTGAAGGCAAACGTTTATGATATTTTGGATTGGATTTTTTGTCATGTTCTTCAATGAAGGATTCGTTATGATGAGGCACGTATCACCGTGGTTCGGAAGACAAAGAGATAAATTTATTAATAAGTATGGTGCTAATGTGTGGTATAGATTCCACGGCACTTTAGATTATACCTGGATGATTCTTGTAGGTCTAGGATTAATATTAAACCCCAATAGATTGTTTCACGTAGCAGTGTTAGCAACCTTTTGGGGTGGTTCTTTTGCAATATTCTATGCACCACGGTGGATACGGAAGTGGATACAAGATGGAGGATTTGATGGATGACTCTTGACCTTGATATGATACAGAAAATGTGGGAGAAAGACTCCAACATTGACCTTGACAATTTACATACAGAGTCTATAAATATCCCTAAATTACATGCTAAATACTATGAGATCTATAATAACATAGTTCTTTTAAAGAAAAAAGCAGAGCAACAGCGTAAGAACACTCGTCATGAGCGGTATGAATACTTTACGGGAAAAGCAGATCCTCAAGTTTATACAGAGAATCCCTTCCCTAAAAAAATTAGAGACAAAGACACACTTCAAAAATACCTAGACGCAGACGAGAGTTTATCTTCAGTTAGTTTAAAGATAGATTATTATGATACTATTTTAAATTATTTGGAGAGCATACTTAGGGTTATTCAGAATAGAACATACCAAATTAAGAATGCTGTTGAATTTATGAAATTCCAAGCAGGTTATGGCTGATGTAGTTATTCATAAGTTAAATGAGGTACATCTCAAGATTGAGGCTGAACCACATGTTGATTATGAATTAAGAGATCATTTTACATTTGAAGTTCCAAACGCAAAGTTTATGCCACAATATCGTGGTAGGAATTGGAATGGAGAAATTCATCTATATGATTTACGGTCTAAGAGACTTTATGTTGGTCTCTTGGATCGTTTAGTATCTTTCTGTGTTAATAGAGATTATAAGTTTAAGTTTGAAGATAACAAATATTATGGATCGCCGTTTGAAATAAATGAGAGTATATCTAGGGAAGGTGTAAAGGATTATCTAGCATCTATTACCAACTTCAAAATAAGGGATTATCAACTGGAGGGAGTATATGATGCTCTAAGGCGCAATAGAAGGCTATTGATATCACCCACTGCCTCTGGCAAATCCCTGATGATTTATGCAATTGTAAGGTATTTTGTAAGTAAGAACCAAAAAATATTGCTAGTTGTTCCGACGACATCTCTCGTAGAGCAGATGTATAAGGATTTTGAAGACTATGGTTGGCATCCTGATTCATATTGTCACCGTATATATTCGGGTAAAGAGAAGACTAATGAGTTCCCAGTAACTATTACTACTTGGCAATCTGTATATAAACTAGATAGATCATTCTTTACAGATTATGATGTCATCATTGGAGATGAAGCACATCTTTTTAAGAGTAAGTCTTTAATATCTATAATGTCAAAACTTGAGCATGCCAAGTATAGATTTGGATTCACTGGTACTTTAGATGGCACACAGACCCATAAGTGGGTCTTAGAAGGAGTGTTTGGTCCATCCTATAAAGTAACCAGAACGTCTGAATTAATGGAGAGTGGTTATCTTGCTAAACTTGATATTCAATGTATTGTATTAAAACATTCTCCACAAAAATTTGAAGTATTTGAAGATGAAATTCAATATCTTATTGGTCATGAGCAAAGAAATAACTTTATTAAAAATTTAGTAATAGACTTAAAGGGTAATACTTTAGTGCTATTCCAAAGAGTTGAGTCTCATGGATTACCTCTCTATGAATTGATTAATGATAGTTCAGTTATAGACAGAAAAGTGTTCTTTGTTCATGGTGGAGTTGATACTCAAGAGAGAGAAGAGGTAAGATCTATTGTAGATACTGAGAAGAATGCCGTAATTGTAGCATCTTATGGTGTGTTTTCCACGGGTATAAATATTAGAAACCTTCATAATGTAGTTTTTGCATCACCATCTAAGTCGAGAATACGTAATCTCCAATCCATAGGAAGGGTACTTAGAAAGGGTAACAACAAAACTAAAGCGATGCTATACGATATATCTGATGATTGTTCTTATGGGTCGAAAAAGAACTACACTTTAAATCATCTTATAGAACGAATAAAAATCTATAACGAAGAAAAATTTAATTATGATATCGTAACCGTAAACTTAAAATAGGAAAATATATGGAAGACGATTTTTACGCAACAATCAAACTTAAAACTGGTGAAGAGATATTCACTAAGGTTGCACCTTGCTTTGAGGATACTAGAACGATATTACTTGTAACTAACCCTATTACACTACAATCCATTAATGGACCTAGGGGATTGACTGGTTACAAATTAGAACCTTGGTTGAAGACTACTAAAGATGATATGTTTGTTATTGATATGGAAAATGTTATTACACTCAGTGAATCTAAAGACATTGAGATGATTATGATGTATCAAGCATGGGTCCGTGAGTCTTCTGATGAACAAAAAGACCCCACTGGAATAAGAAAAAAGATAAATCGTAGAATGGGTTACACAGGTAACGTTGCTGATACTAAAGAGATATTAGAGAAGCTCTTTGAGAAAGAGTAGAGTATATCCTTTGAACCTCCACAAAGGTTATTGTACTTAGGTTTAAACACCTTGTCAAGTTGTCCTCATAACTTATAGGTGCTATAATCAATTCAACACAGGGAAATTTGTATGGCTGGCGTAACTAAAAGAAAAAGATCTATTCATTATGTCAATAATAAAGAATTTCTTGCTGCCTTAATTGCGTATAAAAGTGAGGTGTCAGATGCCGAGCATTTAGGTAAACCTAAACCTAGGATTACTAATTATCTTGGTGAATGTTTTTTAAAGATAGCAACTCATTTATCCTTTAAACCAAATTTTGTTAATTACATCTTTAAGGATGATATGATTTCTGATGGAATAGAGAATTGTGTTCAGTATATACACAACTTTAATCCAGAGAAGTCACAAAATCCTTTTGCTTACTTTACGCAGATTATTCATTATGCGTTTTTACGTAGGATACAAAAAGAGAAGAAGCAGTTAGAAATTAAAAATAAAATTATAGAAAAGAATGGTTATGATGAAGTATTTCATGATGATAGTTTAAGTGATGGTGGGAATTTTTCCGACTATAATAGTATAAAAGATTCTATCCACTCTAAGACTAGGTATCAATGAAGCTAGCAATAATAACTGACCAACATTTTGGTGCTCGTAAGAATTCCAAATTGTTCCACGATTATTTTCTTAAATTTTATAACGATATATTCTTCCCAGAAATAGAGAAGAGAGGTATTGATACCATTATTGATATGGGAGATACCTTTGATAATAGGAAGGGTATAGATTTTGCTGCCTTAAAATGGGCAAAAGATAATTACTATGACAAACTTACATCCTATACTATCCATACTATTGTGGGTAACCATACTGCTTATTATAAAAATACCAACGAAGTAAATGCTATAGATCTACTACTTAGAGAGTACCCTAATATAACTTGTTATTCTGAGACCACAGAGATTACGTTTGATAAGTTAAAGACTTTATTGATTCCTTGGATTTGTAAGGAGAATGAAGAGGAGACATTTAAAAGGATTAAAGCATCTAAAGCAAAGGTTGGTTTTGGTCATTTAGAATTAAATGGGTTCACTGCTACTCGTGGACATGTTATGATGAATGGATATGAGGTCGATATATATGATAAGTTTGCAAAGGTATTTACTGGTCACTATCATACAAGATCTGATAATGGAAAGGTATATTACTTAGGTAATCCTTATGAGATGTTTGCTAATGATACTGAAGATGCTAGAGGATTCCATATATTTGATACAGAGACTCTTGAAACTGAGGAGATTCGCAATCCATATAGAATGTTTTTTAATCTTTACTATGATGATGACAACGCACAAACCTTTGATGCTAGACAATATCAGGATAAGATAGTAAAATTGTTTGTAAAGAAAAAAACCTATCCTAAAAAATTTGAGAAGTTTGTAGATAAACTTTATGCTGCTAATGTTGCAGAGTTAAGGATTGTAGAGAACTTCAATGATGTAAATGACAAGATTGATGATACTGATATTGAATCTGAAGATACTATATCATTATTAAATAGGTATGTAGAAGAGACTCAAACAACTTTGAACAAGTCACAGATACAGTCTCTTATACAGGAAGTCTATAAGGAGGCATGTGAATTGGTATAATGTATATTCTTACCCTAGAAGGTCGAGAAGACCAAGGAGCATACTCCGTTATAAATGAAGATGGGCGACAAGTCCTTTATCTTTTTGAAGAAGAAGACGATTGTGATCGCTTTGCTATGATGTTAGAAGAGAGGGAAGGACATCCTGATTTAAATGTTATAGAAGTTGATGATCATTTAATTGTTAAAACCTGCCAGTTGCATGGATATGAGTATGCAGTAATTACTGGTAATGACCTTGTGATACCACCCGAAGATGATAGTATTTAAAAAACTACGTTATAAAAATTTCTTGAGTACTGGCAATCAATTTACTGAGATTGTATTTGATAAAAACTCTTTCAATACTTTAGTTATTGGTCATAATGGTGCTGGTAAAAGTACTATTCTTGATGCATTAACATTTTCTTTATTTGGCAAATCTTATCGAGGTGTAAGTAAAAGTCAATTAATTAATAGTGTTAATGAAAAAGGAACTGAGGTTCAGATTGAGTTTGAGATTGGTACTAATAAGTGGATGGTTGTTAGGAATATTAAACCTACTAAGTTTGAGATTTATAAAAATGATGATCTCTTAAATCAAGATGCACATGCAAATGCACAGCAGACATGGTTAGAGACTGTAGTTCTTAAGATGAACTATAAATCATTTACTCAAATTGTTATTCTTGGTAGTAGTAACTTTGTTCCATTCATGCAACTTAGTGCTTCTAATAGGAGAGAAGTGATTGAAGATATATTGGATATTAAAATATTTTCTCAGATGAATTCAGTTGTTAAGGATAGAGTTAAGATAGTTAGGGATCAGATTAGAGAGTTAGAATTTAAATTAATGACTCTGGAAGAAAAGTATGAGATGCAACAAACTTTTATAGATGAGATTGAGGCATTGGGTAAGAAAGATATTAGTGATAAGAAGAAGTCTATTAAAGCACATATTAAAGAGCAAGAAAATTTATTAATTGAACAAAAAGAACTTGAAAATTCTTTAGAATCTAAGAATAAAGAGTTAGAAAATTTCACTGGATCAAGACAAAAACTTCGTAAGTTAGGAAACCTTAAAGGTAAAATTACCGAAAAAGTATCTACCATTACTAAAGAACATAAGTTCTTCACAGATAATGTAACATGCCCTACATGCACCCAATCTATAGAGGAAGAATTCAGAATAAATAAAATCAAGGACTCTCAAAATAAAGCAAAAGAGTTGCAATCTGGGTATAAAGAACTCGAAGAGGCAATTAAAGAGGAAGAATTGAGGGAGTCCACCTTTATCAAAATATCCGACGAGGTAACAAGTCTAACGCATGGCATTTCTCAAGTTAATACAAAGATCTCTGGTTTTCAAAGACAAGTCACAGATCTTGAGCAGGAAATTCAAACTCTTACCACTAAACTTGAAGGACGAAATACTGAACATGAAAAGTTAGTAAACTTCAAAAATCAATTCGAGATTGCCAGCGCAGATGCGGATTCTAAAAAAGATGATATAATAAGATACAACTTTGTGTTTGATCTTCTAAAGGATGGTGGTGTTAAGACTGCTATCATTAGGAAGTATCTACCTATGATTAATCAGCAGGTAAACCGTTATCTTCAGATGATGGACTTTTATATTAACTTCTCATTAGATGAGGAGTTTAATGAGTCTATTCAATCTCCTATACATGAGGACTTCTCATACTCTTCTTTTAGTGAGGGTGAGAAGATGAGGATTGACTTGGCACTCTTGTTTACGTGGCGAGAAGTTGCTAAAATAAAAAACTCATTGAATTGTAATCTTATCATTTTTGATGAGACATTTGATTCATCTCTTGATGGGTTTGGCACAGACGAATTTCTTCGGATAATTCGATTTGTGGTAGAGAAGGCAAATATTTTTGTAATCTCTCATAAGGAGGGTTTACAAGATAAATTCTCAAACGTTATTCGATTTGAAAAAATTAAAGGATTTAGCAGGATGGCATTATGACAAGATCATTAGTAACAGGAGGTGCAGGATTCATAGGATCAAACCTAGTAGACAAACTCCTTGCAGAAGGACATGAGGTAGTTGTAATTGATAATGAGTATTCAGATGCTCATGACAATTTCTACTGGAATGACAGAGCAGAGAATCACAAGTTTGATATCTGTGATTATGAGAATACACGACCATTATATGATGGTATTGATTATGTATTCCATATCGCAGCAGAAGCAAGAATTCAACCAGCAATTGAGAATCCTATAAGAGCAGTTCAGATAAACTGTGTAGGCACTACAACAGTCTTACAGTGTGCTAGGGAAGCAGGTGTACAGAAGGTAATGTATTCATCTACATCATCTGCTTATGGTATGGGTAAGACACCAAATGCTGAGATGGACCCAGATGATTGTTTA
>Ga0163179_10001891_pt1 | contig 14702 bp, 30 predicted proteins | sample AtlANTMetagenome_FD_109643 | JGI IMG/M metagenome (GOLD analysis project Ga0163179, IMG submission 109643) | Marine eukaryotic phytoplankton communities from the Atlantic Ocean - Atlantic ANT 2 Metagenome | ecosystem: Environmental > Aquatic > Marine > Oceanic | place: North Atlantic Ocean...
AAAATAAATGTATTCAAATATACAAAATTTGTGTTTGGTTTTCCATCCAATCTCATCTGCAGATATTGACAACATTTCGCTATCATTTAGTACAATTACCTCACCAGGTTCAACATCTCTTATATCTGTACTGCCTATCATTTCCAATGCACAAGGTTCTGAGGCTACTGCATATCCATTGTTGAATTTACCAAAGCATAGTGGTCTAAATCCATTTGGATCACGAGCGATAATCATACTGTTATTAACAAAACTAATAATACTAAATGCACCTTTAATTTTTTTTAATGTTTCAATCAATCTGTTAACTGGAGTTTTAGATTTTTCTGTATGTGCAATAATATGGCTAATGTTTTCTGTGTCTGTTGTGGTTTGAAATATTGATCCCATTTCAATTAGGTTTTGTCTTATTTCTTTTGCATTGGTAAGATTACCATTGTGTGCAACTGCAAACTGTCCAAAGTCTAAATCACAAAATAAAGGCTGTACATTCTTTTCACCTGTACCTCCTGTAGTGCTATATCTTACATGACCAATTGACATCTCACCAGGTAAACTTTGATTCATTATCTGTTCGTTGCCAAATATACTGGCTACACTTCCATAGCCTTTATGTGAATGAATACTATCGCTATCGGAACATTTTGATAAAATACCAGCACCTTCTTGTCCACGATGCTGAAGTGTGTGCATTCCTAAGGTGACATATTTACTAGCTTCGGGTACATCATATACTCCAATTATGCCACACATTTATTTGTCACTTCACCGATAACTTTACTATCAGGAATTTTTTGTAAAATTTCTTTTACGTTATCTTGTTCAACTGCTAGGACCATACCATACCCTCCGTTGAAAACTGTGAGGAAATCTCTCATAAGCATTTTGTTATTTCTTGTGCATTTCCAAAATAAGTCTGCCCACCAAGTATCTTTGCTTGGATCACATACATATGTATCTAATTCAAAGTCTAATCCACCAAGCATACGTGGTATATTTTTTATTAGTCCGCCGCCAGTAATATGAGCACAATTTTTTATTAATATTTGGTTATCTAATATTTCGTTCACATAAATTCTTGTAGGAGTTAGAGGTATTTCTTCCAATGGTAAAACTTTTCTCAACAAACTAAACCCATTTGAATGTGGTCCACTGCTAGGTATTCCTACAAGTATATCACCAGAATGCACTGTGGTATCTTTGTATTGATCTTCTACAACACCTGCAACAAAGCCTGCTAGATCAAATTTAGTACCTTTGTATACTCCGGGCATTTCAGCAGTTTCGCCGCCACCAAGTGTACAACCTGCTAGTTCACAGCCTTTGAGTATACCATCTAATATCTGTTTGCTTTTGTCTATGTCTATTGTGCCTGTGGCATAATAATCTAAAAATGATACAGGTCTTGCAAATTTGCATAGTATGTCATTTACACACATTGCCACAAGGTCAATGCCAATTGTATCAAATTTGTTTTGTGCTTCTGCTACCAGTAGTTTTGTTCCTACACCATCTGTACTAAGAACAATTTTTTCACCACCCGCATGAAAAGACGAAGCATAATCTTTCATACCTAAATATGATGCTATAGCTTCGCCTTTGTCTATATCAACGCCTGCTTCTGTATATGCTGACATGTTAGCTTTGCACTGCCATAAGCAGTACAGAAACAAATAAAGTCGCTACAAAAGTCATTATAATTGGATTTTTCATTCTCTGTTTCCTAACAACATTAGTAGCATTTGAAATAGGTTGATAAAGTTTAGGTACAAGCTGATTGCAAACTTGAGACCATATCTTTCATCTCTTGTTTGTATAAAGATTGCTTTAGCAGTTTGTGTGTCATATGCTGTCAGTCCTGTAAAAACCAACACACCAATAATACTAATAGCAAACATTAACGCACTACTAGCCATAAAAATGTTTACAACACTTGCAATAATAACACCAATTAATCCAATGAACAAGAAACTTCCCCATGAAGTCAAATCTCTGTTGGTTGTGTATCCATACAAACTAGCACCCGCAAATGTAGCACTGGTAATAAAGAATACTTGTGTTATACTCATTGCTGTATATACAGCAAAAATACTACTTAGACTCAATCCCATTAGTGTTACAAATGCATAATAAAATACGCCAAGTTTTTTGATATCCCAGTCTTGTCCAGCAAAACTGTACCAAAAAATCATTCCCAATGGTGCGAACATAGCAATATAAATTGCACCGCCCATTGCATACAGTAGTCCACTACTGTAGGTTAACCACGCTACTGCACCACTAACTGCTAGTCCACTAGCTGTATGGTTGTACATGGTTAGCATTAACTGTCTTAGTCCAGCATCAAATTCAGCGTCTTGTTTTGTGCCGAAAAAAGATCTTTCTAGTTGATTCATTACAAATCTCCTTCTTTTCTATTTTCACTATAATGTACATCAAACTCTCCTCCTGGATATCTACTTTTCAGTTTGTGTACGTTTTCTTCTATTACTTCATTTGGGTCCAAACCAAGTGCCCTACAACTATTAATCCAGTACCAAATAATATCACCAAGTTCTCGTTTAATATGGAACTGTGTTTCAGCATCCAATGGTTTACCTTGAAATATGCATTTCTTAACAATTTCACTAAACTCTCCTCCTTCGCTTGCAATACCAATACTGCCTGTTAGCAGTAATGCCATGTTAACACCACTTTGTTCTAAACTTTGTAGTTGATTGCATAGTGCTTCAGTTTCATTACTTTGTTGACTCGTTACGCCTTGTACAAATTCTTTATACTTATTTAAGTCTACATTATTCATAGTTACCTCTTTCATTTTGTTTATAATACTTTAAACTTGAACACTTGTCAAGTGTCCTCTTTTGGTCCAGTGAGAATTTCCTGTACATTCCTTTTCACAAGTAGGAGTGTTAAAACTTTTATGAAACTCTGTCCACAGTGTGCTTGCCTTTACTTCTTGAATTGTATACCTATTCATATCAATATCGCTTATATCGCAGTTGTTTTGTTCTGCCCATATTTCTAAATCTCGCCTCTGAGCATATAACCAACAGCAGGGCCATAGTTCTCCAGTTGCACCTATAAAGGCTTTGCCTGTATTCTGTAAACACTTAGGAGAAATTGTAGTCAATTTGCTTTCTTTCATCAGCACTGTCAAACCATATATGTTCATATTTACGCAAACTTTTTGAGTAATGAAACTCATCAAATCCTAGTTGCTTGCTCAGAATTTGAGCTTGTTCAACTTGGTGTTCGTTGTAAGGAAATACCAGCATTTGCCAGATGAGTTTAGGTTTTTGTTTTCCGCTAGCTAGCGTTTCAACTGCCATTACGATATCTTTCCATACACTGTTTTTTCTATAGATATGATTTGTATCTTCCAATCCATCTATAGCAAATCGAAATTCTTTTCTTTTGGGCCAAGGCAACTCACTTAATTGTGTCCAAAACTTTTGTTTGCGATGTGATCCGTTTGTTTCAAATCTTATTAGTTTTTCTGATTCACATGCTCGTGTTGCTATTTCAATAAAATTAGGATGATAGATACAATCTCCATAACTGCCTACAAAACGTATATTTTGAAAATCAGGTGAATCAAATGTTTTGAATACAACATTTTTATCAAGGTGACCAGTGTCCCAAGTTCTATCTCCTAATTTTTTCCTATATGTTCTAGGACAAGCAGGACATTCTATAGTACACTTTGTTGTAAGTTCAATTTCAACTGACTTGCTATCCATGGCTTTATAATTTCATCGTAGAAGTGTTTGTGTCCTTCTAATGTAGGTCTAATTTTATTTTGTCCATCTAATGGAATGCCTTTTCGATCTTCGTGTCCATTTTCTAGTAACCAACTACTCATAGTTTCATTACCTTGTTTCCACCACATGGTCCAATCTATACCTTGTAACACTTTTTGTATAAGCTCTCCTTTTAAATCGCTTTTGTCTAGCCAACCATAAAATATTAGTAACGGTATATTGTTATATTTACAATGTAACTGTAGCAGAGTTAGCATTTCATAACTTTCAACTGCTCGTTGTTCTTCACTTATAGTTGTAACAAATGTTTCTATTGCTTTTTTGTATTGCTTGTCGGTTGTAGTAGTACCACCAAATCCTTTTACATGAAAATAATCTGTTCCACATATATTCTTATCATATGCTTGCGGAGTATGTTTGTTGAACAAATATTTGTTTTCATCTGTAACTATGATTTCTTTTCTACTAGGATTGCTAACTTGAAATATACAAATTTTATCTCCAGTAGTTTCTCTTAACTTTATCAAGACTTCTCGAATACTTGTAACAGGTCCTGATCCACCTCTAGCTACGTTTATAACATCAGGTATATGATGTGCCCAGCTACCTTCATTATATGTAAAGCTACACCCGCCTGTAATTATTTTCTTTTTCATAAATTTTTTCTGGCTCATTTGGACTACCGCATATTTCATCTATTTTAACATCACCGTGTCCAGGAGTAGTAAGAATTGTTACTCCACAGTTTCTTGAATTTGTACCATATGGAAAATCCATTATATCAAAGTTTAATTCATTGGATAGACGCAAGTCAATTACAAACTCTCTACAACCGTCGATTACACTAGTATCATGTAATGCTATAATACCTTTGGTATTCATATGAGGCAATATATTATAAAAGTCATTTTTCAGACCATCATAACTGTGACATCCATCTATAAAAGCAAAATCAATACCAAGTGTAAAACGTTCTGCTAGTTGTGTTTTAAATTCTTGTTGTTCTTTTTGTGTATCAAGTTTGACTAAAGCATATCTTGGACCAATGTTTTTTAGCTTTTCATCTACTAATTCCAATGATCCCATTTGTTCAAATTGTCCATGTATACCATGTGTGTTCCATAAATCAAAACCAGTATACCAACTTTCAACACCAGTATCTACAAAATTTTCATGCATTGCTTTGTATATACTTGTAGCCATGCCACCATATGCTACTCCTACTTCTACTGCAATTCTAGGACGCTGTAGTCTGACCAATCCATGTATAAAAGCCCACTCTTGTTGTGTACTCATCTTACTTCTATATCTATTATTTTGCCTTGCTCTGCTTGAGCCGCCTGTAGTTGTGCATTTCGTGTATAAATTGATAATGCATCTAGTCTTGCATAATATGCTTCCAGCATCAGCTTGTCGAGTATTACTTTTTTATTGTTGTGTTCTTGTACAATATTCTTCTGATTGTTAAAAGCTTCTAGTTTTTCTTGTCGCATTCTTTCTTCAGCACGGAAAGGCATGTTCATACTATTGCTTTGTAACATAGGTTGGTTAACTATTTCAGTCATACATACAGATCCATTTTACTGCCTCGACGCCATTCACCTTCGCTTGATCGCATTTGTGTTCTATGTTCGTCAACTATTTCTTTAACAGGTTTGACTGCATCTGTTAGCTCACTGCGTCCTACAGGAATTTCTTGGTATACTGTTCTATGTACTGGCGGAGCATAATAGTATTGATAAAAAGAAATTGGACTTATTGCTGACATTGTGTTATCCTCTACATAATATAGTACTTATCGGTTTGACTTTTATGAACCAAATGCTTTGCATTATCGACCATTCTACAACTAAATGCCCATTCATTGTCATACCATGCTAACACACGAACACAAGTGTTGTCAACTACTCTTGTTTGTTCGCTAGCAAAGATACAACTTTGTGCTGTATGATTAAAATCTACACTTACTAATCTTTCTTTAGAATATTTAATAATACCCAACATTCTATTATGAGACTGTTCTTCAACAATCCGATTAACTTCTTCATCACTTGTTGGTATTGCAACATTAACTGTTAGATCGACACAACTTACATTTGGTGTTGGTACTCTAATTGCACTGCCTCTTATTTTTCCATCTAGTGTGGGAAGAACTTCTCCAAGGCTTTTAGTAGCACCTGTACTAGTGGGTATCATACTCATAGCACCTGCTCTGGCTCTATACAAGTCTTTGTGTCGTCTGTCAACTGTTCCTTGGTCACCAGTATAACTGTGTATTGTAGTCATTTGTCCATTAACAATTTTAAATTGGTCATCTAATACTTTCACAAGTGGTGCAAGACAATTTGTTGTGCAACTTGCATTACTAACAACCATATCACTAGGTAAGATGTCTTGGTGATTAACTCCATATACAACTGTTCTATCTACATTCTTAGACGGAGCACTAATAACAACTTTTCTTGCTCCGTTTTCAATATGTGCTTTTGCAATGTTACCATCATTGAATGCACCAGTACATTCTAGTACAACATCAACTCCATCCCAGTCTAATTTATTAATGTCTCTGTCATAACTCCAATCTACAATATCACTTACTTCGCCTTTCCAGCGACCATGTACACTGTCATAATTTAACAAGTGGGTATTAGTTTCTCTATCACCACTTGCATTTATTTTTACTATTTCTACGTCTGATCGTTCGTCTATTATGTATCTTGTGACGCATCTTCCTATTCTTCCGAATCCGTTAATTCCTACCTTCATCTTTACGCATTTCTTTTTTCTCCAGGCTAATTTTATCTTTAGCACTCATTGCATATGCGGCTCCTGCCAAGAGAACAATAGCACCAGCTTCTGCTACGAGTGTTAGTGGTTCTCCGTCTTTACTGTGTAAAATAATCAATCTACATAACGCCGTCATTGCAATAATGATTGGTAGTGTAACTGGTATTCTGTTGCTAATATAATAAGCACCGACCATGCCTACAATTTCTGTGTAGATGAAAAGCAAAAACAAATCAGCAAGCTCTATACTTTTTGCCTCCCACATACCCCACACTTCTAAAAGTGCGGCTACTACAGTTAATCCACCTATTCCAGCTAACATTACTTTTTCTGTTATAGTTGTGGTCCAATGTAGTCTTTCGTTTAACTTATCTTTCATTATCTCCCTCGTCATAACTAGGCGTATCTAAATACTCTGGTGTAATATTTTCATTTACCCAATCAGCAAATTCTAGTGCATTTTTTGTTTCTTTAAATTTTTTTATTTTTGCTCTAAGTATTAGTTCGTTTAGTGGATTCATTCTTTTGGCATGTCTTCCAATATAGCTTCAATTTTATCTAAATTTTCTTCTATACTAGTAAGCCTGTTTTCCATTTCATCTGCTACCATAAATGATAGTACACCAGCAACCGCTAGCATACACCAAAAAATATACGGAAAATATTTGCTCATTACACATCCTCTCTGGTATTGTCTTGTTCTACTTGTCTAAAAAAGTTTTCGCTCCAAAATGCTTTGTCGTCGATCCAGACATCATAGTGTTCTTTTTTACCAACACTAAGTTCTGTATACTTTGCACCCCAACTATCCAGTTGATCTTTTGTAAGGTCATAGTAATCAACACCGCTTACTGCACCTCTAGCTGTCATATATTTGATTTCATTTCCTGCATCATACAATGCATTTACTTTTGCAATACGATTCATCATAGGTTCATGTAGTGCATAATCTTTTTTACCATTTGGAAGAAGTACTTCTTTACAAATAGTTCCGTCAATGTCTATAATATATCTCATTTGAATAAACTGCTTACACTTTCTTCGTTTGTGATTCGTCGCATAGCTTCTCCAAAAAGCTCTGCTACTGTTACTTGTCTAATTTTCTTACTTTTTTCTTTCATAGGAATACTGTCACTTATTACTAATTCTTCCAATGCACTTGCATCAATTTTTTTATGAGCACCATTGCTTAGAACACCATGTGTAATATATGCTCTCACACTTAATGCACCTTGATCCATAATTGCTTTGGCGGCATTACACAATGTACCGCCACTATCAACAATATCATCTACCATAATTGCATGTTTACCGTTGACCTCACCAATCAAGTTCATTACTTCTGCAACACCTGCTTTGGGTCTACGTTTATCTACAATAGCTACATCAGCATAAAACTTTTCAGCAAATTTTCTAGCTCTTACAACACCACCTGCGTCTGGAGATACAAAAACTATTTCATCTGTACCAGGCACATTTTTCCTAATGTCTTTGCAAAATACAACCCTGCTGGTTAGATCATCAACTGGAATATCAAAAAATCCTTGTATTTGACCTGCATGTAGATCCATTGTAAGCACTCTATCTGCTCCTGCTTGTGTAAGCAGATTAGCAACTAATTTTGCAGTGATAGGCGTACGACTTGCACTTTTTCTATCCTGTCTAGCATATCCATAATATGGCATTACAGCTGATATTCTCTTTGCACTGCTACGTTTAGCAGTATCAATCATAATCAACATTTCCATTAAACTTTCGTTAACTGGCATGCAGGTGCTATTAACTAAAAAAACATCCTTACCGCGGATGTTTTCTTTTATTTCTACTAGTATTTCTCCGTCACTAAATCTTGTGACATCTGTCGGTACCAACTCTGTAAAACAGTGTTCGGCAACCTTTTGAGCAAACTCCGAGTTGCTACCTCCGGAAATGATTTTCATCATAAGACCTCTCTCTTAAACTGCAAATGATTCGCCACAACCACATTGGGCCGTAGCATTTGGGTTCTTGACAACCAAATAGTTGCCACCAAGTTCTCTTACATAATCTACTGTACAACCAAACACAAACATTTCTGCCGTTGGGTCAAGTTCTAAAATGTTTTCTATTACTTTTCCTTCTGGCTTATCTACAAAGTCCCAGTCATACTTGAATCCACTACAGCCACCACCTTGTACAGCCAAACGTACATACTGTTTTTTATGTTGAATCAACATCTCCTGTAGGTAGTTTTTTGCTGACTCGGTAACTGTTAGTGGTATCTGCATTGTTATCTCTCAATCGGTTCTGGTATAATGCCACGCTCTGTTAGCATTACTCTATTATTTAAGTGTGCTTGTTCAATGTCATCTTTTGATTGTCCGTGATATGCAACTGCATGTCCTTCAGTAATCATTTGAGCATTGATGTCTTTACCATCTACTAGAACTGTTCCTAGTATACGTCCAAACTTACCTTTTTCATTATCTACTACAGTTTGCACAATTATCTCTTCGCCTTTAATATTTTCATACAGCCAATCCTTTGCAAGTAAGCCGTATGCTTTTTCTTCTAAATCTCTGGTTCGACTCTCTGGTGTATCTATTCCTAGCATACGCACTCTGCCTTCTAGTAATACATCAAAACCTAAGTCTAGTATACAGTCAAATGTGTCTCCGTCAACCACTTTTGTTATTTGTTTAACCCTAAAGTTATATAGTTCGATCTCACTCATTGTTACTCCTTCTACTACAGAGTATTTATGAGTAACTCCTCTACTTTACGGTATCCTACTAGTAAATCTCCCGTATCATTGCGAAATAAATCCTTATCAAAACTTTCATTTTGTTTATTCCACAACCGCATAGTATCTGGACAAATTTCATCAGCTAGTAATAGTTTTCCCTCTTTGTCCAATCCAAATTCTAATTTAAAGTCTATCAACTGTAGTTCTACTCTACGAAACAACTGTGTAAGAATATTATTAATATGTAAACTTGTTTCTCTCATTTGGTTCAATGTTACTACATCTGTAATACCCAATGCAACTATTGCGTCATCACATATAGGAGGATCAGCAAGTGCATCATCTTTTACACACCACTCTACCACAACATTTTTTAGTGCAGTACCAACGTCAACGCCATATCGTTTACAAAATGTTCCTGCCGCTCTATTGCGAACAACAACCTCAATTGGTATAATATCTAACTTGTAACATTCGTGTTCGTATTCACCATTGGTTTTTATGAAATGTGTATCTATTCCAAATGTATGTAAATGTTCAAACAACTTGGCACTGATGCTTGCATTTAATTTGCCTTTGCCTTCAAACACTGCTTCCTTGGCTCTATTGCCAGCAGTTGCATCATCTTTGAAAAACATCATAACTGTGTCATTAGTATACTTGAATACCTTTTTGGCTTTGCCTTCGTATAATAACATACTGTTAATGTCTCCTTGCATTTAAACTTTCCTTTATATCTTGTGCAGTAAACACTGGGTCAACTGCATTAGTAATAGTTCTACCAATTATAAGATAGTCTGCACCCATGGCTTTTGCTTCCATTGGAGTTACAGTTCTATTCTGACCTGGATTCATTCCTATGCCAGGACATACTTTTTTATATTTGTGCATACCATACAATTCAAGTTCAGCTTCTGCTACCTTTTCTAAATCAACTGGACTACAAACTATACCCTTCATTACATTTTGAGCTCGTTTCATATTATCTTCCCATAGGCTTTTTGTAGCACTGGGCAAATAATTTAGTATGTCAAGTAAATCACTACCACTCCAACTTGTTAGGTAAGTAACTCCGCATATCATAATACTGTCTTTGAATTCTTCTATTGCATCGAATGTTGCAAGATTATTCAAGGTGCTAACAGTGGTCATTGTTGCACCTTTGTCTACTATTTTTTGTAGTACTGTTTTTACTGTGTTTGGTGTGTCCCAGAGTTTACAATCAACAAACAATTCACCTGCATCTGTATAGTCTTTTATGTAAACACTTTGACTCCATAGTGCATGATTAATTTTAAATCCATCTACAACCCCTCGTAGTTTTGCACACATTTCAAGTGCATCTAAGGGATTTTCATAATCAAGTGCTACTATTATCTTTGACATCTTTTTCCTGTGTTTCTTGTAGTCGTTCAAGTAAATTTTTAAACTCTCTAATAGCCATTAATACATTTGGCATATCTTGGCGATAATATAACCAATAAGGTTTGTGAGGCTGGTCATGGTGATGATTATCAGCATCCATTAGATGTTCACTAATAGTCTTTTCTAAATTGTTAATTTTTTCAATATCAAATATCATTCTTCTGGTCCTGGTTTAGTACTAACAAATTTTCTTTTATCTTCACTGTATCCTCCTTCATTACCGTTCCATGCATCAGCGTCTGCCATCTTATCAATACTTTGTGTAATGTTGGGCCATTCTTGGCTGTACTTTGTATTGAAATCTAACCAATATTCTAAATTTTCGTTCATATCAGTATCAGGCACAATAGCACCTGCTGGACATTCTGGTTCACATACTCCGCAATCAATACACTCGTCTGGATGTATTACTATTGTATTTTCACCTATGTAAAAACAATCAACAGGACAAACTTCTACACAATCTGTAAATCTACAGTTTATACACTTTTCATTGACAATGTATGTCATTGTGCATTGAGTACTTCAGTTATCAATTGCTCTTTCTTTTTTCGTCTATCCAACTCTAATCCAAAATCACTTCTTGCTAGGTCTTCAAGTTGTACTTTAGTGAGTTTGTTTAAAGTACTTTTTGTATGCTTTTTAACTTCGCTTGTGTTAACACTGTTTGGACTAATAACCAATTCATTTGTTTTGGTTGCATTTGCAAATTTAGTTCTTTCTAAAATAACATCTGTTGCACCTGATTGAATCTCATCATCTTCAGGTTTTACTCCAAATATTTGTTTAAGCCATTTCATATTATTCTCCAAAATTAAACTTAATCTGATGAAAGTAGTTTAAGTGTAAGCATGTCGTCTTTATTTCTAAACCAAACTTCATATCCATTTCGGTTACGATTATATCTAAATCCACCATACTTCGATCCAAACATATTTTCCAAATAATTATGAAAGCCGTTTGGTTTACGTTTTGGATCTTTAGCAAATAGTGTACAATAATATCTATTGTCCATTTGCCAATTTGCACACCACTCTAAATCTTCCATCTTACATTGCCGCTATTGCTGAGTTTGCACCATGTTCTGCACATTCACAACTTACCACATAACATCTGTGATCGGTCATTTCGTCTACTAGGTCTTGTGCATAAAATAAGGCATGTTCTGCAAATTTTTCTACACCAACGCCATCAAACACTACAATTTCAGCTAACCCTTTTTCTTCAAGTTTTCTAAAATCTTCCAAGTGTGGATCGTTTTTATCTAATATCATCTTGTGATCAAAATGATCTTCTAACCATTTCTTCAAAGGTTTAAGACCACCAAAATCAACAACCCAATTACGTTCATCTAAAAAATGACAACTAAACATAAACTTAAAACTTAAACTATAACCATGTAAAAACCTACAATGACTATCTGCATGTGGTTGTCTAAAAACTGCTGAAAGGCCAATATTATGACCATATGTTTTTGTACTAAAGTGCTTTGCCATATATAACTTCCTTTGTTTCCTTATTTATATTAGCATATATCTTAGAATATGCAACCTGAATTGCCTTGGCTTGATAGTAACTATCAGCTAGTGCATTATGCAAATCTGTTTGCATATCTTTTCTTGGATCTCTATCTAATAGTCCTATTAGTGTTCTACCATCTTTAACTTGCCAGAAGTTCCAAGGGATTGGTGTGGACAGTTGACGGTATAATGTTTCCAAAATAGTAACGTCAAAACCATATCCATGCCCCCAAAGTACATCAACACCTACCATCCATTTGGTCATATGGTTTAGAAAGTGTACCAGCCCGACTCTATCTTCTTCTCCAAAGGCTTCTTCCATTATGCGAGGGTCCTGTTTGCCCCACCAATCTATAGTTCCTTGGTCTTGTGTTCTGCCAAGTTTTTCCTGTTCATCTACATCTAGTTTATGATAAAATTCGCTATGAGGTTCTGCATCTGAATTTGGATCAAACTTTACACCGCCTATTGTTAATATGGTAGCATTTGGGTCTGTTGCTAGTGTTTCCAAATCAATCATTGCATGTATTGGCATTATAGTGTCCTCATTATTTCTTTTATTGTTTCAGCATATGTTTTGTGTTCTAGTTCATGTATTCTTGCATGGAGTGTGTGTTCATTATCATCTTCCCATACAGGGCAAGAAGTTTGTTCAATTATTTTGCCTGTGTCCATGCCTTCATCTACCCAATGTATTGTGCATCCAGCAATTTTTACGCCTGCATTTAATGCTTGTATAACTGCATCTTTTCCTCTGAAGCTGGGTAATAGACTGGGGTGAATGTTTACCGTAGGATATTTTTCTACAAATTCTTTGCTTAGTATTTTCATAAATCCTGCTAGTACGACAAGTTTTGCATGTTTTGGAACAGATTGTTCATATTCAGTTTTACTAACAATACAAGGTATATTAAATTTTTTAGCTCTATCAATTACTCTAGCAGTCGGATTATTAGTTATTACTAGGTCAATTTTAATTCCAGAATTTACAATGGCTTCAAAATTACTGCCATTGCCACTTGCCATACAAACTATCATCCACGCCTCATATTAGCAATATCAACCGCATCTTCTTTTTTATCAGCAAACACAGGAACCATATTACTCTTGTGCATTGTGGCTATTCCCAATAGTTGTCTCTCTCCCGAGTAAACCTGTCTTTCCTTTTGGGCTGTGCTTCCTCCAGGTATAATATCGCTAGTAGGCAGACCTGTCCTATTAGTGCTATAATCAGGCTTAGATAAAATAGAAATATCAGCATTTTTCTTCTTCTTAGCTTCTAGTTGCTCAGGGTGAACACCTTTTTTACGCAACCATTTTTCATGCTCTGCATTTGCTCTTGCTTGCTTTGCATTAGGTTTTTTCTTTTTTCGATTGTACTGAGTCGTGGTCATATACGGACCAACCAAGTGCATACTCATACTTACCTCCCTGAGTATTTTACAGACTCTTTAGGGCCTGTAGTTGTAAATTCCATTCCATGCATATTGCCAACATAAACTCTACCATTCCAACGCATTGGGATCTTTTGTTTTGCTACAAATGCATCCAAGTGTTTCTCAAATTTAAAGTTGTCGATTTCAGCAGTAACTTCAGTTCCACTGTTGGTACTGGTAACGACAACTTCTTCAGCATACACTATTTTATTGTTCATTGCAACCTCTGATTAGTTAATGATTTGATAATTTATGCGGAATTTTTGTGTTTTGCCAACCCAAGTATTGTTTCCAACTGCTTTGTTAACTCGCATTTTAACTATTGTGCCATTTACATTATAACTAATATCATATTCATTTACAATAGATCTAGTCGAATTAGTATATTCTGTATGACATTGATTAACATTTTGGTAACCAACAATCTGTTTGCTTTGTCCAGACTGCGAACCTTTTACTGCACCAATGGCGGCACCTACGGCGGTGGCGGCTTCTTTACCACTACCTTTACCAAATTGGTTACCAATAACGCCTCCGATAATAGCACCTAGTATAGCATTACCACCATTACTATAGTTGCCATTATTACTGTAAATTGGAACCTGTACTTGTTTACAAACTTGTCTTGGTGTTTGTTGAGCAACCTGTGTGTAAACAGGATTTACACTAGTAACTGTGCCGTGTACTATTGTACTGCCTGCATGTGCTGGATGACATGAAGCAACAATAGTTGCGATCATTACACCTAATAGTTTTTTCATTTCTCACTCCTTTGTGGGATATAAGCATCTCTATATGTATGAACCTTATCCCTATCGATCCATACTTCAAAAAATTCTTGTGCCGTCAACTGCGGTTCACCGAACGACATGCGTTCGTCACCATTCTCATAGTAAGCATGCCAAAATTCAGTTTTCTTTTGTGCTACCGCAAATGACATAAACACTCCTTTACTTTTAAGTATACTACTATTTACAAATATGTCAACCTAATCGTTTCTTGCACCAACGCCATAATCTATTGTTACAGGAAATCTAGGAATACC
>Ga0163179_10001892_pt1 | contig 14701 bp, 4 predicted proteins | sample AtlANTMetagenome_FD_109643 | JGI IMG/M metagenome (GOLD analysis project Ga0163179, IMG submission 109643) | Marine eukaryotic phytoplankton communities from the Atlantic Ocean - Atlantic ANT 2 Metagenome | ecosystem: Environmental > Aquatic > Marine > Oceanic | place: North Atlantic Ocean...
AGGTGCCACTGCCCCGGGTTATCTTCACGACTGTTGTCCGAAATGAAGACACGGAAGGTATCCCTTGCGGTCGGGGCAAAGCCTTCTTCCGTCGACAGGTGATAGGTGAAGTAAAGTCTTGGAACATCCGCTGCGGTGTAGCCTGTGAGGCTAAATTCATTGGACACCAAACTACCGTGAGCACCGCCGAGGAAGTCATAGTGGCGACCTAAATTCGGAGCAACGTTGTCCTCACCGAAGTAAAAACTGTTGCCTGCTGTATGACCGGGGTCCTCACCTCGTGCAGGCGTGATGTGCCAGAGGTTCTCGTCAACGGTTCCAAACTCGAGGCCCACCGCACCACCGATTCCGGTGCTGACCGACGTTTGCCCATCGACGAATACGGGTTGCGGTACACCTTCGATGTCGAAGGCATAGAGATCACCATTGCGAGCGATACCAAAGAGCACGTCGCTGTAACGACCGCCATCGGCGTTCGGCGGTCCCGCTGTCAGCCCATTAAAGCTGACGAATTCACCCTCTTCATCCGTAATCGAAGCAATATAACGTGCGCGACTCCCTGGTCCATCTTGGCCCGTGATTCGATAGAGGTGGCCTTCATCACTCACCCCGTATATCCGAGAACCGACGAAGTCGATACCCGTAATGTTACCACCGAATATCTCGGTACCGTCTTCCTGGATGTAGGAGACTTCCATCACATAGGATTCCACAATCTGCGTTCCCGCATTCGGACGTTCCGCAGGGAATGGATAAGCCGGGTCGATGCGAGGCCACGGATTCCCCATCGGGATCCGATCTTCTTCGGGTCGCTCTGCTCCAGTAGAACTCTGAGCGACACCCGTGACCGCCTCAAATCGGAAGAGTACGTTCGGTAGATGCCGTGTGTTTTCGGGCGGATCGTAGTTAAGTTCCGTTGGGGTCGCAAGCCGGCGACCGACGGCGTAGCCAAATTCGATGTCGCCAGAGGGACCAGGCAATGCGAACGTCATCGCATCGTATTGGAAGCCAACGCCTTCACCTTCATTCGCTGGACCGATACTGGGAGTCGTCGCCGGGGGATCCGGTGGAGGATTCGCGGTCGCGTTCAGATCGACAAAGGTTCGCAGACCATCATCGGTGAACGCCCCCTCTTCGCCAGTACCTCGAATCAAAACACCATCGGCCAGCCGCAAGTTGGGTTCGGTCGGATCGACATCAAGCCACAAATAGGCCCCGGTCGTCGCATCGGTGGGAGGATTCGCGCCATCGCTGACGGAGTATGCATAGAACCTTTGTCGACGTGCAACATCAGGATTGTCCGAGGTGGGATCAAAAATCGGATTATCTCGGAGTGCAAAGTCACCCACGGTTGGGAAGAAGGGACCCGTGTAGCTTCCCAGCGCCGTTTCCCGTTGGCCGGTGAAACCATCAACGGTAAACATGCTGGCGGACGAACTGACGAACAGTTCGACATCACTCAAGGTATAAGGCACAGGACTACGAGCGTTCACGAAGACGGGAACGACTGGATCATCAAAGGTCGCAGTGACCAAGGGTCCTTCGTCTCCGATGTGATCGTCGACGATTCGCACTAGCGAGTCATTCGGTTCGGCTCGTACGTAAGTGTTACAAGGTAATCGCTCGGTAAACTGTCCAGCGGCACAAGGTTGTCCGCTCGCTGCAGCCCAGACCTTGAGCAAATAGGTGCCTTCCGCCAACGAAATCGGCCCCAAGAACGGATCCAGCGGACCAACACTTCCTCGGCTCAAGTCATCCAGATTGTCTCCGCTCAACGGTGCCGGTCGATCATCGCCGACGTTCGAGTCTTCACTCGTGTAGATTAACTGCGACGGCACCCATTCGGGACCATAAGGACCGCTAAAGACCGGTTCTGCTTCAAAAATCGCAATCGACGTATCGGCTCGCGACAAGCCATCCGCATAATCCAAATCGAGAATCAAGTCTGCCGTATTACCACCGGGCGTCTGAATCGACTGGAATTCCACATCGAAGAGATACCAATCCTCTTCGTTAGCCGAGGTGGAGTCGAGCGTTCCAGCCAGGCTGATCGCTGCCCGATCGGTGGCCAAAACGTTCCCCAGATACTGGGCGTCCTGGAAACCGGGACTCGCCGAGACCGGAGGCCGAACGAAGAGCACCGACTCGCCGTTAATTAGCGGCATCGCCGTCGTATCGTTAATTTCTTCCAAGCCACCATGTTCGGATACTTCACCCTGGAGCGGTGAATGTTTTGGCATTCCCTTCACACGAACGCCGTCGACGGCATATCGAATATCGGCGTATTGAACGGTCGAGCCTCCAAACTCATCGAGATCCTGCAAGCGAACCTGCAACTGGTAGACACCCTTGGTCAGTCCGCTGGAGATGTCATCCAAATTGTCGCCCGCACTGCGAACTCTTACGTGATAAGTCCCAACACTATCGGCAGCACCGGGCAACACGACGCGGAACCCTGCGTCTTTAGGATTGGTGGTCCAGAAGTCTTCCGGTCGGAAAACCGATTTCTGCATGATGTAGGCGTTGATACCCTCGGCAACAAAATCAGGCTCTAGCGCCCCTGACTCGTCAAGAGAGTTATCGCTACGTACAAGTACGCGGCCATTGGCATCGGTCAGTTCGACCACGGTGTCGAGCGCGGACGAGGTACGATCAATATCAATCCAGACTTCAGATGCAGCTCTGGCATTGAAGCTGTAGACATCCACGTCGTTGGGTGCATTGAGATATCCGTAGACCTCAAAGCCCAAACGAACGTTATCGTCACTGTTCTTTTCCCCGCGTCCCATCACGCCCAAGAATTCGGCGGTAGTCGGCAGGGCGTTTGTTCCAGGAGCCGTCGCTGTCTTGGCTTCGAGTTCCGTGAAGATGGCAACGTTACGATCATTTGAATTTTGATCGAGCGTAATTCCGCGCCAGTCTCCTGGGACACCATCGCCAACGACATCGTAGCCGATCAGATCGAAGGCAGTCCGATCTGCTTCTGTCAGATTGGATTCGCCGTCTTGAGCCGTGGGATCCAGTAATCCGATATCGTATCCATCCTTCCAGTGACTCGGTTGATCCCCATCACCGGAACTAGACCCGGTCGCAAGCGGAATGTCTCCACGACGCAACCCAGGAATCGGAATGTAACTGGAATCGAACACACCGCCGTCGTAGAAGACGTGTTCCAAGCTGGGATCAAGGACACGAGGTGCCGTTGTAAAGTCTTCGGAGGCATCGCCTGGTTCAAAACGGAAGAGGTCAAGAGGTTGCATTTGAATCAGTCGGGAGGTTCCTTCGTCGACGGAACTGACCCCTGTGACGAAGCCCAACGCATGGCCGATTTCGTGAACCGCAACGGCCACGAAATCGGTGTATGCAGGTTGAATCCCGTTCGACCGGTCATAATCAAAGAACCCTGGCTCCCCACCTCCTACATCCAAGGAATAAGGGTCAGCGCTAAAGCGAATCAAACCATCTCGAGTTTCCGTTGGATCGAAGGCAGAAGGCGGCTGAAAGATAAATGCAGGATCAAGCCCTGCCGCTTTGGCGTTGGCTGTAGTCACCGACATCGTCGAAGAGACACTATAGGGATTGCCTGGATCATCAGGGAATGTCACCGACAGATCTTCGAAAGTCGGCAGATCTCTCACAAATGCCTCTTGCGGTCCGGCATCATTAATCAAGGCCCTCCGGAAGGTGTCATAGTTAACACCAATGGTTTCAGGCAAAGCCAACCCCAAGGTCCCGTTCCCCAGATCGGCGATCTCAATATCGAATGTCACGCTGATGGGATCTTGAACCAATTGTTCCCAGATCCGTTCCGCTTCCTCCACAGCCGCCATGACCTGCGGTCGTCCCGAAATGACGGGGCCAAAATTCAGGTCAATCTGGAAGCTTCCGGGAAGCTGGTCGCGATCGGGACGAAGACCTCCGTCCGTTTGGTTTTGCGGCGATCCTGAGGGCGTCAAACCGGCTCCAACCGTATCGTCAGAAAGGGAGGTCATGATGACAGGACGTCCCGGCTGTCCAATCACATGCAGCGTTCCACCCACTCGATCATCAATGTCCAACGGTCGGCCAGTTGCTTTGAAACCAGCTAACTCACCTCGCATCTTGATGACGAGGCTTTCGGTGGAACTACTCTGCAACCTCAATCCCCCGTAGGTGTGCAGATCAGGAATGACAACTTCATCATAGAGCACGTGAACGATGTCGGTGTCATCCCAAACGACTTCGGTCGTAAGAGTCTGGCCGCGGACGACCATGCCATTAACCCCGTTGTCTTCCAACCGGTTGTACCGGACTAACGCACCACGGTTGTCGTCTACGCCTTCAATCAACTCAATTGGACCGGTCGCACGTCCGATATCCGGCTTTAGCTCATGATTGAGTGAGTTAACGTTAATGCTAATTGCTGGAGCATTAGGCGTGTCATTACCACGCATGATGTTCGAGGCGATGATCGGCTGAACACCTCGAACGAAGATGGTCGCCGACTCGTTGACTCCGCGGCCTTCCCGCGTCGGTTCCGATTGACCACCGCGGCCATCAGCGTTGTTTTCAAGCACGCTATGGGTTAATCGCAAGAATCCTTGCCGTGTTTCCACAGCATTAAATCCGGCGAAAGATCCTTCCACGCGAGTCAATCCACCTCCGTAAGCAATCACTGCGTAATCAATGCTCGCCTGAGCGGTGGGAGCGATATAGATCCCACCCCAATCCCCCGGCTCGGGTGCACTGACGTCCTCGCCATTCGGGCTGTTCGTCCGGAATGTACCGCCTGCTCCATAACGTACATCCTGAAGCGAGGTCATGATAATCTCTTGACCTGCAAGACCTTCCGCCAGTAGCTGAGCTCCGAAGGCAGCTTCAATTCGTGAGCCGTCTAGTTTGACGACAATGCTCGGATCGATCTTTAATCCCGCATCGGTACGCGGCCTGAGTTCATCAACCTCCTCAATAGGTCCACCCGCTCGTCCCTGAATGATCAAGTTTTCGGGGACAACGTGAACCACATCAGTATCATCCCAACGGCCGGTGACCGTCATTCGCTCCAGCTCTTCAGTCGCAGGCGTACTAATGCGAATGAACATTCCGTTGATGCTGTTGTTCACCAGATGATTGCCACGGATATCCGGGCCAACGCGATCATAATCCGGAGTAAATGGCGTTTCCTGGTAATCCACACCCAAGGAATCTGGGGCCGAGAAATTCGTTTCCTCGAAGCTGTCAGGATCTGCTGAGATCGCTGAATCAGCACTGTTGGTAATCGTGTTGTAGCTGATCGTTGGTCGAGCAGCGATCATGTGGACGGGATCGATCACTTGTTGGATCGAATTGACAGTGACGTTTCCACCACCGTATCGCATGTCGGCCTGACCGACGTGGTTCAGATAGATACCAACCTGCTCATAATCGAATCGCATTTCGTCTCGATCAACATCATTCTGAATGATGATGCCGCCCCAATCGCCGGGATTGGGTGATGTAATTCTCGGATTGGTATCGACACCTGTTTCCTGATCGTCATAGGAGGTAAAGGTAACGTTATGTTCGGGACTGCCCAATACTTGTAGGGCTGACTCGCTGCGATCGATCGTGACGGACGAACTGCCAACCTGCAGATTCGTCTTATACATCTTGAAGATCGCACCCTCATCAATCATGACGGTAACGCCCTTCGGCAAAATGAAGTCTGCACCGTCAGAAAGAATATTCCCGTTCGCCAAACCAATCTCATAGGCGAGGTTATCGGCCAGCGTCGCCAAGTCACCATCCGCACCACCATTACCGACAATGCGCAGGATCTGGTCGGGTTGCACCCCATGGTCAGGATCACGGATAGCATCATTGAGGTTATTGAGCGGATTCTGCAGACTTCCGTCACCACCAGCGGGCGCTGACTTGTCCACGATAACCTGATCCTGAGGCGAAACCGCCTTGAACCAGAAGTCGAAGATGCCGCCAGGAACTCCGTCCGCGTCGCCGTCAAAGGCCGTTCCCGTTGCGTCTGTCAAGAAATTGTCAACGCGAGGTCGGAAATCCAATCGCAGGTCATAGGCTCCCTGACTGGTTCCACCAAAACCAGAGTTCTCAACGGTCGCATCAAAATCAACGTTACCGGTTGAGGTAACTCCGATGTAGTAGACACCCGCATCCAGTGCCATCGTGACAAAGGAATCTTCGCTGAAGTAGTCGTCGTTACGGGCGATAATGGAACGACGTCCATCCTCTTCCCGATAGAGCGTGATAACCGAATCCAAATGGCTGGTTTCCGCACGCCGCTCGGCGATGATTTCGGCGGCAAAGACGCCCGGAGTTTCCAATTCGAATCGATACATGTCGATATCGTTCGATTCGGTGCGATGCAGATAACGACCATGCACAATGTCATGATCGCCGGGGAAAATGCTTTCTGTCTCGTCACTGAACGCCAATTCAAGATCGTTGTTCTGCAACGTCAGTGGAGGCAATTCATCCGTGTGACCAGCACCCAGCAGATGGCCGATCTCATGCATGGTGACGTCAAACCAACTCACGCGGTCTGGATCAAGCGATTCACCAAACGAGTCATCCCACAATTCGGAAGAGTCCATGATGGCGATCGGTTCTTCCGTGACCGGATGAAGCCCCGCCAATCCAACCGTCCCAAGCGGCCCCACCACCTCGCCGGGATCTAACACACGAAGATCACCGTTGACGATCGTGAAACCTCGGTCAGGAGTCTCGGTGAATTGCACACCCAGGTAATAGCTGTAGATGTCGAATATTTCGCGAGTTCGTTGCTTCTGATTTTCCGTAATCAGGTTGAAGAGCTCATTGCCTTCAGGATCCGTACCGTAGTCCTCTCGGAAGTTGTATTCGATGGTCATCAAACCGTCGAACTCATCCTTTTCAGCATCCAGAACGATCGGCCAATAGTGACCCTGAATATGCTCGATATCTCGATGGCCGGGCTCGTTGTTCGCTCCGGGATAATCCAACGGATAACCATCGGGATCAATCGATCCATTGATGATCTTGCTCGTATCCAACCCTCCCAGCTCCATCGCCGTACCAAAACTGGATCCAGCATCTTCCTCTGCTGCAATCACAACCGGTACTTCTGGAATCGCTTCGTCGGTGCCCACGCGCAAACGATAAGTGCCTGGACCAGTCGAAAGTTCGTCAAGATTTGAGGCGAAGGTCAGCGACACCAGATTTCGTTCGGCGTCGTATTCAACCGAGGTCGGATTGTGGATGACGTCATCGGTGTTCGTCACCGTGTCGTTGGTAAAGATCAATTCGTAAAAGGCGGGATTTGTGGCAGAATCAGCATTTAAATCGTCTTCATTGAAGAAGATCTCAATCCGGTCGCTGGCCTGCGTGAGTTCACCCTGCTCGTTGCGATCGATCGGCTGAGGAATCACCGCGATGATCTGAGCCCCCAAATCCAGCTCAAATCCCATGCGAGTACGATCGTTCCCGACAACGGCCGGCTGGAAGACATCTCCCGACTCGTTGCGCAAGGCGACGAGATTGTTGTTCTCGTCATCGATCGCAATAACCTCGATCCGGTACAAATCATCCGGTAAGATCTCGGCAAATCGCATATGCACTTCGTTGGCCCGGGTGGCATCCACACCGACGTACCCAGGCTCGACGATGATATCCGTGACCCCATCAAACGTACTGTCGAAACCGGCACGCAAGATCCGGATCCCGGCCAACGTGGAGGAATCAATGTTCTGGTTCTCATCGAAGACGAAGGTCAGCTCTTGAGGTGCAATATCGCGGATCGCACCATCGCGAAGAACATCGCCAAAATTTGGCTGAACAGAGATCAATTGCGGACCAACAGCCAGCAGTACCCGGTCTTCCAACTTCTCCTGTTGGAGAGCCCTTTGAGCAATAACTCGGCTAGATTGTGTACGACGGGTCCTACGGGGAAGGCCTTTTTCCGCCTTCAAACTACGAGCGTATCTTTCGCCCATGGATAAATCCTCGAAAATCGCGCGATATCGGTGAAAGGCACCTGATTCTTCTCAGAGCCGGTGGGTCGGATCACTGGAATGTGTTGGAGGTAGCTGGTGCCTTGGGGCTGGAGCTTCATACGAACCGATCCAAACTTCGTACAAACCTCAAACGGATTCGTTTGCCGCCCTGCATGCAATCCGTGTACCATTTCCGTTGTACCCGCGACCTATTCCCGAACCGATTCAAATTAAACAACTTACAGCGATGAACTCTCGCGACAGCGAATGTCGCATTTTGAGGCAACAGCGTCATAACGCATCAGCATCACAATCCGACGTCGCGATCCGCCAGACTGCGCCCTGAAGCAACCATGAGGCTGCTAGACTCACTAAATCTCCCAAACGATTCACCGAGGCATCGCTCGTTTGGGTGTTAACCAATTGAAATAAAAGTACTTGTGCAAAGATCGATTATAGTCTCGGTAAAACCAACCTCAAGAATACAATCACCTCAGTCAACCTAATCCGACCATTTTAGCCAGCCAATCTGAACTAAGAACAACAAAAACCAGAGTGAACCTCGGAATTTAGACAGGCGAGTACCGATCCCCCGAAACCTGCGCAAACTTCCAGGCGCTGAATTCTGGTTGTCCAACCCATTTGTCACCGCAGAACTTGTGATGAGGGATAAGAGAACGTCGTTTTTTCCGAGGCGCAGGGGACAACCGGGGCAATTGATAAAAGAAAAGACAGCTCTAACGCCCGCTCATCGGCGACGCGACACATTCGCCTGGCCAAGCATTCTGTTGAGTGGAGCGATGTTAATCTCTCAATACAAAGGCCCATTTCCCGTCAAAACGCTGCAAAAACAGGTTCTCTGGAGTCGGAATTTTCAGCACAAAGGCGACAAGAATTGCAGGACAGCAGCCCGTCAGTTCCTCAACCGACCGGTGCAGAAACGCAGAGAGAAAAGAAAGCTAGGGCGCAGGGACTTGAACCCCAACCAACGGAACCAGAATCCGTCGTGCTACCAATTACACCACGCCCCAAGATATTCCAATATTTTACCACTCTGCCAACGTGGGCGGAAGTCCGTCCGCCAGGGCGTAAGGACAGAAGCTCAATTCACCTCCACATTTTCTCCCGGAAACGATGGACGTTACAAGTGGTTGACGACGGCTTCGATCACCTACTAGAATCCCCCAAGAGTGGGTATTCCTCTACGAATGCAGGTAAAAGATGGGTCAGCTGATAGGTAAGAGTGGCACCCTCGCCGGAAAGAAGTACGAACTTCATTCCGATAAGGAGTCCTCGCTCGGTCGCTCCCCAGACAATACCATCGTCGTTGACGAGCAGGCAGTGAGCCGCAAGCATTTCGTCATCCAACAGACCGGCGACGAATATTTCATTACGGATTACAGCCGAAACGGCACTTATCTGAACGACCAGCAAATCGAACCGCGTCAGCAATACAAGCTGAGCGATGGCGATAATATTGGCATTTGCGAATTTTCGTTCACCTTTCGGTCGTTCGAAAAACAGTTATTCGAAAGTCCGGAGCTCGAAAGCGGATCGAAAACGGCAGTCCTGTTCGACGATGCGTTAGAGGGATCACCCTCCACGATCATGTCCAAATTGGACGTGTCATCCGACGAAGGGAGCGTGCATTTCACGGCAACGCCGCAGGTTAAGCTTGACGCATTGATGGAAATCGTGCGAAATCTGGGAAAATCGGTCAGTCTGGACCAGGTATTGCCTCAAGTCCTGAACAGCCTGTTCAAGATTTTTCTCCAAGCAGATCGTGGCTTTATCGTCCTGAAGAATTCCTCCAACGAACTCGTTCCTCGCTGGACCAAGCTCAGACGCGATTCGTCGAACGAGACGATTCGTATTAGTCGCACGATCGTTAACGAAGCGATCGACAAACAACAAGCTGTTTTGTCGAAGGACGCGGCCAACGACTCCCGCTTCGACATGGCCCAGAGCATTGCTGATTTCCGCATTCGATCCGTCATGTGTGCCCCCCTGATCAATAACGAGGGAGAGGCAATTGGTGTCTTGCAAGTCGACACCAACAATCAGCGAAACGGTTTTCGGCAGGAAGATTTAGAGGTTCTGATTGCCGTTGCCACTCAAGCAGCAATTGCCATCGATAATGCTCAATTACACGAGAGTGCCTTGTTGCAACGTGAATTGGAACGTGATCTTGAACTCGCTCGAGAAGTCCAAAAGAGCTTTCTTCCCGAACGATGTCCAACATTCCCGGGATACGAATTCTTCGACTATTACCAGCCAGCGAACCATATTGGTGGCGACTATTTTGACTATATCATCCTCCCTGACGGTCGGCTCGCCATCGTGGTTGCAGATGTCGTAGGCCACGGCGTTGCCGCCGCTTTGCTGACAGGCAAGCTATCCGCTGCCGTTCGTTTTTCACTTGTTTCCGAAACGCTCGTCTCGAAAGCGCTCACAGCACTAAACGCCTCGTTAGCACCGGAAACCTTCGACGGCCGCTTTGTCACGCTGGTCATGGTGGTCATCGATCCCAAGACTCAAGAGGCAACCGTGGTCAATGCGGGGCACATGGCACCCCTGGTCAGGCACGCGAACGGAGAGCTTTCGGAGATTGGCGAGTCCGAAACGGGATTGCCGCTGATGATCGACGCGGATTATGAATATCGCCAACATGTCAGTCAAATCGCGCCAGGTGATACATTCGTGCTCTTTACGGATGGCATCACCGAGGCCATGGATACAAACAGCCAGTTGTATGGCATTGAGCGGTTGCGCGAGCGTATTTCACGCTCGAACCCGCAGAAACTTGGAAAAGAGATCGTAGAAGACGTGAAACGATTTACTGGGGGCAGGTCAGCGACCGATGACATGTGCCTCGTTTGCTTCGGCCGGAACGAAGGCTGATATCGAGTCGTCATTTTCTGACCAATACTTTTAGAAATTCCGGGAATAGCTTTCTACGATTTGGGATCTACTTCGATTGAGGAAGGCCATCTGGCGCGTCGCCTACGGCCTTAGCCCTCAACGATTTAATATTTGGGAAAGGTTTAAAGATGAAGAAACTGTTTTTTCTATTCGCATTGATCAGCTGTTTATCTCTGGGTTGCCAACCTGCCGACTCGACCTCGACAGGTGACGGCGGTGCTGCAACCAGTGGTGACGCTGCAGGTGACGCAGCAGGTGACGCAGCAGGTGACGCTGCAGGTGACGCAGCAGGTGACGCTGCAGGTGACGCAGCAGGTGACGCTGCCTCGTCCGACGAGGGCAACTAATCGGTTGATTATCGACGCAAGTCATGAAGGGCAGATCTTCACCGATCTGCCTTTTTTTATGGGGATTCAGATCAAGTGATGTTCCTTCGAAGGATTCGCTTCCGGCAAAAAGAAAGAGGGCAACGGTAACCAACCTAACCGCTGCCCTCTAATCGTTCACTTGTGAGGCGACCAACAAGTGACGAAGGATTGTCGCAGTAGCTTAAGTCGAGAAGAGGCTTCATCGTAGCTGCATCGCAGTGTATGCCTCTCACTGCCCTCGACACTTTTTAGAATAGTGACTGCAGATTAAGATCGGATGTCCCTGATATAAACATCCGATGAATCTGTAGAAGCATCGATGTCCTGATCGATTCAGACGACAAAAGCGCCGTGCCGCCGCGCGAGACGACGTTTACGCTTCTGATCCTCGTCGAATTGACTAGGATCAAGTTGCTTGGTGTCGAGTTGATCGGGGTCAGGCAACATGGCGGAAGTCGCATAATTTTCAGAATATCCGCCATCCTGAAATGCCACGATCAAATCACTCGTGTCGAAAACACCATCACAGTTCCAGTCTCCAGAGGCCCAACTTGCCCAACCGGCAGCAGGATTTTCGTAGTGTCCCGCTTGGAACACAACGATCAGATCGGTACTCCCGAACCCTCCATCGAGATTCGAGTCCCCCATAAACGACCCTAAAATGTCTCCGATCATGTAACGCATATCCTGGAGATCGACCAGATCGTCGTTATTCAGGTCAAACGATTCATCATCATCTTCTTCAGTGCCTGTTCGGATAATGTTATGGAGTAGTTCGACGTCATCAATATCGATCACAAGATCAAAATTAAAATCGCCGGGCTGAGTTCCGTCACCAATCACATTAATCTCGACCGTCGCTAATTCAGAATCGACAATAAAATCGGAGGCGAGGTAAGTGAACTGGTCGATACCAGCAAATCCGGAATCGGGCACATATGAAAAGCTGCCATCCGTGTTGAGGTCGACCGATCCATGGGCAGGTGTCGTCACCAGGAAGGCGGCCATGTAGCCATTCTCAGGATCGATATCGTTGGCGAGAACACCATTTTCCAAATCCACGATCAGAGCGGTTTCCATCTCCGTTTCATATTCATCTTCAATGGTCAACACCGGCCCATTCTCTCCGAGCATACTCCAGTACCAGGACCACCAATCACCGAGTAGAGCGGCAACCATCTCGGAAAGATCAAGGTCCGGAATATCGGGTATGTTGTCGAGAAACTCATCCCACAGGAAAGGATCTTCGGAAATCACGCCACCTGGGTAGCAGAACAATTCTTCTTCATCCGGGCATTGAAAGTATTCCGTAGGATCATTTGGATCGATTCCGAACGGGTCGGAGAAGGTCGTACCTCGCAACAAAAATTCGGCGGGCTGCGTAATTCGATCCCCCAGCGCATTGGAAAAGACCTGGACAGCATAAGTCCCCGGCAGAAGCAAAATCCCATGTGAACTACGAGTCGCATCTACGGGACTCGACACGCGTGTCAGAACTTCCCGATCACTGTCCCAGAAGTTTACGAACACCGCCTGATTACCTTCCCTTCTGTCTCTGACAGAATGGGTATCGATCGCGAAATGAAAGAGTTGAGGCCGGGCGATGTAGAGCGCCTGCACATGGTTCGGAGATTCGTCGTTCAACTGACCCTTCATGAAGGGCGCCATTTCCACCCATTCATCGACGAGTGAGAGCGAGATACGGTAATTGCCAACCCGGAGCGGCCCGTCAGCACCTTCGGCAGCGACTCGAATAAAATAATGCTGCTCCGGTTCCAATTGAGCCTGCAGCACGAGTTCTCCATTGCCGTTCACAAGGATCTCAGCTGGCACGATTTGCCTTTGCGAGTCGAAGATGGTCGCTTCAGGAATCAGGGTCCCGGGGCGGAGCGGACGCACGGTCAAATTGAGCACATTATTTCCGGACTCAGATTTGGTGGCGAAGCGATAATAATCGATGTCGCTTTTCTGAGAAATGCTGCCGACCTGAGTAAACCGTTCGATAACATTCAGCCCTTCACGGCTCGCAAGATCCATTGCTCCCGAGGGATCATCGTCGTTCGCCAGATCAAGATTTAGCAAGGCGCGAGGATTCTTCAACAACGATTGGACTTGGTCCGAGGTGAGCTCTCGAGTTCGTTCCAGTACGACATCATCGACGCGTTCTGTATCAACTTGTGGAATACTCGCAAAGGAAACGACCAACGAATACGCCCCGATTGCGAACACATCACCACGCGCCGAACTCACTTCGATAAAATACCGTTCTCTCGGATCAGCATCGTTCAGCTGTACCATCACCGTCGCGCCGTCAGCACTGGGCGACGAACTGCGTCCCACTTCGGTACCATCACTGTTAAGCACTCGGACGTGGGGTGCGAGCAAACTAATACCGGCGGACTGAACGCGCACCTCGATCTTGCCGGAGAATTGACGATTGATCGGCAACATAAAGTAATCCACATCATCGCTCGTGGTCAGATCACCGAACATCAGGATTGGCGGCAACTTGGCGGCCAGCCCTGGCGTGGGGTCGACCAATCTCGTAGCCGTCCGAAACGAATTATTAGGTTCATATTGATCCGGAAGGCGATCACCATGAAGTTCTTGTACTCGATCGACATCCTCGGGAGTCAATGTCGAGGAAGTCGGGAGTCCATGACTGTGCATGGGTGACGCTGGATCGTCACTCTCACTGAGGCCAAACACGTGACCGGCTTCGTGTAACGCGACGGCGAATAAATCTTCAAGTGACCCAATGGATGTCTCAGAGTTAAAGACGACATCCCCAGCCCACGTTCCGGCTACCACTGAATTCTGCGAAACACCGATTGCCAACACATCGCCTGCCAAGGGACGCGACCCGATTCGAATGTCGCCAAATCGAGGGTCTTCGGTCCGAGGGCCGGGGGTTCCCATGGGCAAGCCAGAATCATGCACCACCCCCACATTGACCTGGGTGTGCATAGCCCAGGTTTGAAAAGCTTGCAGAATCGTATCCTTCCATTGCCGGCTGGAGGCAACATCATCAAACTGCTCGAAGAGCGCGCTAGATTCCCCTCCGATGTCGGTACCGTCCGGCACGAAACTGAGCGTCAATTGCGAAGTATCGTTCCAGACCAAGCCGCCTCCATCGAGCAGGTAGCGGGCCTCGAGATGCTCACCGCGCGGACGCCATCTTGCCGATAGTTTTCGCTCACGATTTGATCTTTTGGATTCGCGTCGAAACATGATTTCCCCAGGAGCATCTTCGGTGTTTACGGTTGTGATTTCTTCAAATCACGAACTTTCCGTTGCAGGGTGATCGCGGCTTGCATCACACGACGAAATTCCGGCGTCGTTCGAATGTTATTGAGATCCGTATCTTTGACTAATTTCCCGAGCAAGTGCGGCTCCATCGAAATCGCCTCGGCAAGGTGCGCGACCGATAAATCAACATATTCGGGATGC
>Ga0163179_10001897_pt1 | contig 14680 bp, 15 predicted proteins | sample AtlANTMetagenome_FD_109643 | JGI IMG/M metagenome (GOLD analysis project Ga0163179, IMG submission 109643) | Marine eukaryotic phytoplankton communities from the Atlantic Ocean - Atlantic ANT 2 Metagenome | ecosystem: Environmental > Aquatic > Marine > Oceanic | place: North Atlantic Ocean...
AGATGCTCCAGTTCCTCCATTTGCAACTGCTAAATCTGTACCACTCCAATCTCCATTATTAATAGCAAGTGTACCACCTAATGTAAGATTTCCTGATGATGTTACAGTACCTGTTAATGTTAATCCATTAACTGTACCTGTTCCACCTACTGATGTTACTGTTCCTGTAGTAGTTGTAAATCCTGATGAACTGTTATCATAATTTGACAAGTCATTATCTACTATTAAATCTATTGTCCCATCTGCATCTTGATAAGTAGCAGCTATAAGAGTTTCAGTATTACCAGTAAACATAGCACCAACTTTATCTTGAACTTGTTCATCACTTAAAGTAGAAGTTAAATAGTTGTAAGATTCTATTTTATTAGCTATAGCGGCAGATGTCATTAAAGATGTATCGTTATCTTTAAATACTATTTTTGAAGTTTGTATAGACTTTGTTATGCCTATATTTTTATTTAACTGATTAAAAAGTGTTTCTAATTGTTGTAATGATTTTTGAGTATCATTAAAAGATGATATTTTAGTTAATATCTTAGCCATTATTTTGTACTTTTTCTTCTAAATATTATTCCAATAGAATCTATATCCTCTTTAATGTTTTCTAATTTAAGTTGAACCCATCTACCTTTTTTATTACTACCAGATAATTTATAATCAGAACTTTCAGTAGCAGTTTTAGAGTAAGTTACATCGCTTGAGCTTAAAGAACCAGTGCTAGTAACGACAAGTAATCTATCGCTACTTTCCAAATAACTACCTCCTAAATTTAAATCTTCAGACAAACCATTTAGCTTTATTTTATTAAATACTTTCATAATAGAATCTTCATCCATAGTTAGTTTTTTACTAACCCAAGTATAATCTTTCTTAGAAGCTCCACCTCTATTTTCATATATAGCATTATTAATAGGTATTAAAACTTCACCATTGTCACCATTAAAAGGTTTACCTATTTCGCTATCTTCAGCTAACTCCCAAAGATTCCAAGTTTGTCTTGCTACACTATAAGCCCATATATATTGTTTTAAAAGAGGAGTATTGTAAGAAGAGTCATTATCTAATAATTCTACATTAAATAATACACAATCTATTATAGCATCATAAAATACATAAGGTTTAGCTTTTGGATTATTTTTAACAATATTATCCCAACTTAAATCTCTTATATTATCTGTACCTCCAAATGATACTTCTGTCATTCCTCCCTTTTGAATTGAATCAGAAATTTTTATAGGTCTTTGTCCATTATGAAAGTATGCTCCTGTTACATCTGCAAAATACATACCTTGCTCAGTAACTACTAAGCTATCTTTACCATAGCATCCTATACCTTCATATATATCTTCTATTACTAAACTTTCTGGATTTATACGGTATATGTTTGATTTGTCAAATGTATACAATCTTCCGTTAAAATTAGCAAAAGCAGTAGGCTTTCCTTTTAAAGTTGCAAAATCATTAGCATAATCAAATATACTATACTTACCAGGTTTAGACCTAAATATTAAATTACTAGCATTTTCTATTTTATCATGAGAACAATCACCAACAAATAAATAACCATCAAGTTCAGTCGATATTCCATAATTAATTTTAATAGTATCTAAAACCTCTGATACATCTGTTCTAGCCTCATATGTAGCGTTTAATGGCCCTGAATCAGATAAAGAATAAGAATATGATTCGTTTGATTTATTCCAACCAGTATCAGTAGGGATTTCTTTAACTAAACTATATAAACTATCTACAGAATCTTTTCTATAAAGACAAACTGCTGTTAATCTTCTGCTTACATTTTTAATGTTAATTGTTATAGCTAATTTTGCTCTTGTAAAAGTATCGTTCCATACCCAATTAGAACTGCTTAATGGACCTTCTTGATAACCATCATATATTAAAGATACTTTATAGTAATAAGGATTATTAGCAAGAAAATAATCACCTGTTTGATTAGCTATTGAAACAGATTCTATTTTTACAGAAGAATTTCCATATGCTATATATCTATCTGCATCAGCAGTGCTATCATGTCTTAATACATTTCCAGAAATATCACCTTTATCCCAACTAGTAAAACCTGTTCTTATTTCTCCCATATTAGCATTAGAACTAGTATCTGATATTACAGCTTCCCATTGATTTGTATAAGCTGTCCCAGAATCAGTGTTTGACGCTGTAGTAGTTATATCTATTTCATCATCATCAGCTTTATCAATATTGTAAGTACCATCTAATTGATTTCCTCCTCCAGCATTATATGTAATAGTGTCTCCAGTAAGTAAAAGATGAGTAGCAGGAGCATCTATATGTAATTTTTGTTCAGAAGCACTTGTGCTTGATACAGTATTAACATTGTATGTTCTTGTTTTTCTCATATCTAAACCACCAAAAGTAGTTCTTAAAATAGGAGCTGTTAATTGCATTGTCAAAGGATTAGAAGTTGATGTTTTATTAATCCCTGTTAATAACTTCCAATTGCCTGTTTCTGTGCCACTGCTAGTTCCTATAGTAGCCAAAGTATCAGGGCCTGTAACTGTTACGCTATAAATATTATTGTAGCTTGTAGTATCTGTTATTTCAATTTTGTCATTTGTTGTTAAATTATGATGAGTTCCTGTAGTTACAATTCCTGTGCTTGCAATTTCTACAGTCCCATTATTTTTATATATTGTATCTCCTATAAGAGGGTCAGAAGAGATAGCATTACCTAATCCATGTGGCAACTCTTTTGTTTTATGCAATCTTATTGGAGCAGTAGCTGCATTTGCATGAGACCATATCCAAAATTGGTCATTATCAGTAGGAACATGAGCAAAAGGATAATGTACTTTAACTATCATATCATCTCCTGTACTACTACCTAATTTAAAAGAACCTACTATGTACCTTGTTTGAACCATTCCTGTTGTTGCATCTTTTATAGATATGCATAACCCTGCTAAGGAATTTGTTAAATCTCTATATTGAGAACTTGTATTAAATAAACTTAAATCATTAGTACTATCATAAGTAATTTCATCTGTATCTATATGTATACAAGGTCTTTTGTCATTATCTCCTTCTAATGTTGAAGCTGCATTTGTAACATCATAATCTTTAATAATACCTGTTATAAGCACGTCCCAAGAAGTTCCATTGTTTTGAGTATTTGTATTTCCGTTTCCAACTGTTTGTTCTTTTGGTACTTGTAAACCTTCACTAGGATAAAGAAAATCTAAATCGCATACATATATTTTCGACCTTTGTTCATCATCATTTTTAATTGGACAAGTTATAAATAATTTACTTGCAAAAGCATTGCTTGAGTTTGCATTGTTTAAATCCCAATGCAATTTAGTACTCTGTTTTGTATGATAAACTGAATTAGGATAACAAGGCATATCAACACTTACACCATTTCCTATTATTAAATTATTAAAATCATCATTGTCCATATCAAAAGGTCTAATCATAACACCTGCTCTAAAACTTAATTTTTCTATTTTCCATAATAAACCAGGGTTTATATTAAGACTCATATCTCCAGCTGTTCCTTTTGGACCTCCCCAATAAGAAGGAGGGGTCATGTATGTTTTAGTATAATGACCAGAACCTTCTCCTTCTGTAAAAATATTTGTATTTAAAGGTTCTGTACTGTCAAAAGACCAATGAAAAGCTTCAGCACCATCTAATACACCACCTTTTCCTCTTCTATTTAATGGATGTATAGCATGTGAATATATACTTCCAGAAGTAACTGAAGCTCCAGTAAAGGCTGTATATATAGTTGTAACTGTAATTTTATTATTACTTCTATCAACGCTACTTATAACTGTAGCAACATTTAAACCAGTCAGATAAACAGTATCTCCAATATTTAATCCAGCAACTCCATTACCAGAATCAACTGTTAAAATTGACATTTTTCCTTCATCAGCGCCGCCTGAATCATATGTAGCTACTGCATTAAAAGTATACTCTTCATCAGGTTGGTCATCTCCATAATGTGTATCAGATGAGACAAACACACACTTATCTGCTTTCATTAACTCTGGAGCATCTTGAGTTGGTCCATCTCCAAAATTAACATTAAAATAACCGCTATGGTCAACATTATGCATTCTGCCCCAATGTTTTACCCAATTCAAATTACAGCCACCTATTAAACCTACAACATGACCGCAAACATGTTGATGCAACTTTCCCCATCCTCCTTCAGTAACACCAGCTCCAATTGAATAATCATTAGGTGAAATTAATCCAGTTCCGTTTATCATTCCATCACCATTATTATCTGCCATTTGGAATAAACCATATTTAGCAACTTTAATAGATAATTGATTGTTATTATCCTCGCCTGCATCCCATCCTACGTTATGACCAAAATTAATATAAGGTTCATGATGACCACCAGCTTCACCGTTTACAACAGTTCCGTAATTTCCTTCTGAATCTGTAATAGGAGCAATTCTATCAAGAACATTATTACTATGTATCCAAGGTTTAAAATAACTTCTTTTTGAAAATATAGGGTCTAAACCAGGTCCTGCAACAAACTGATTAGGGTTGTTAAAAACATTAGTTACCATAGTAGTAGGAGGTGTTCTATCAGCACAATACAACACATCTGGACCATCGGTATTTGTATCATTTGTCAAAGCACAAAATAAAAATCTATCTCCTTCACTAAAACCTTCTGCGTCTGGTCTTGATTGAATCCATAATCTTGTATCAAACATAGTTTCTGCATATCCAGCATTTGTAGTTTCATCAAAGTCTAAAGTTTTATTAGGAGCTTTTGTTTCAATTATATCAGATAATAATCCTGCATAATTTATACTAGGACTACTTACTTCTGATAAACCTCCAAATACCTCTGTATCACCACCTATATCTCCAGTAACATCATCGTTGCTCCATTTAAATGATTTAAACGCTAAATCCATTGAAGCAATTTTATTTAAAGATTTTGTTTCCCATTCATCATATTTTATTTGTACATCATAAGATAATATTTCATCGCTTGTTTTTGATAAAACATAAACTCTACCACCACCTAAACCACTTGATTTTTTATTATAACAAGTGCTTATAGATGTAACTGCAACATCCAAAGGTAAAGACCTTTCTATTTTTCCTTTAATATAAGTATCAGACAAATCATTTAAACTTCCATCGCCTGAACCTCCACTTTTAACTCTAGTATCAGGCCATATTCTATATATGCAATTATCACCATCTTTTATACCATAATAATAATAAGGTCTATATGATATAAGGCTTTCAGCATTATCTTTTGTTCCATCACTATTAGTATCAAAAGCTTCATTAGCACCTGCAACTGTTGGATTAGCATCATATGTAGTAGCTCTTACGCAAACAAAAGCATCAGTAGTTTTTGATTCAACTATCCATATACCACTACCATCCCAACTATTGCTTACATCTTTGTATTGTCTAATAACAATGTTATCACCTATATTCATTTTGTGAGCAGTATGTGCAATTGTTAAATCAGCATTACTATCACTCCAAGTAGCTACTAATCTTTCATGCTCACCTGCTAAACATATTTTAGACAAGTTATTACCAGAGGTAGAGTCTCCATCATATCTATGTATAGTATCTTCATCTTGATATAATTCAGATGTATAATCAGCATCAAATTGTTTGTGACTAGGATAACCTAGCCATTGAGGAGAAGTATCTCCTTTTCCACCACCAAATCCAATATGAGCTTCTCTGTTTTTAACAACAATACTAGCATCTTCTATTGAAGATGTTATTGTGCTTGCTGCAAAAGGAGACTTTATAAAATCATTTTTTAAAGTAGGTTCTTCAAATATAGATGTTATTATTTGTAATTTTCTTTTGATTGAATCATAAGATACTAAATCTTTAATTCCACCATTATCTAATAAAACATTTGTTTTTAATAAAGAATTTTTATTAGCATATATTATCTTAGTATCTTCAATTAAATCTATTAAATCTATATGCAATTCATTTGTATCTCTTCCCCTAGCACACAAATCAAGTTCTACGTCTGTAGTTAATTCAACACCTTTAGGCATTGAAAATCTTAAAATATATTTTCTCCAATGTTCGTCTAATCCACTTCCTGTTGGAATTGGAAGAGTCCCAACAGCTATATCGTTATTAGGTTTGTCTAATTCTTTAATATCTATCCATCTATTTTCTTTTGTTAAATTTTTAGGGTCATCACCTATATGTCCTTTTGAAACATTTTTTAATGGACTTACCCAATGTCCTTCAGAATTTATATGGCCTCCATTAAAACTTAAAGATAAAGCTCCATCTGAACTTCCTGCAACATTAGCTGCAGTTGTTTTAGCATAAAAAGAAAGAACATAATCTTGACCAGGCTTTAACAAATCTTTTGATATTGTTTGTCTTGCTAAATAATTAACATTTTTTTTCAAGTTTGTAGCTGCACTATGAGTTGTAAGTTCAGATGACCCAAAATAAGCTCTTTTAACTTTTATTTGCCTATTTTCAACAGACAAAACCTCCATATATTCAACTACACTACCACCTCCAACACTACTAATTATATCCCCTGCTGCTAAAAGATTACTTACATCCCTACTTAATATTAAAGTATTATCGTTTATTGAAGCTGTTAAAGCATTTGTCAATGCAACTGTACCTATACTTCCAGCATTTTCATATACAGATACTATTTTTAAATAAACATCATTACCTATAAAAGGATAAAATTCTCCTGCATTATTAGTTGTTCCTCCTAAATCTATATTACCAAGAGATGTTTCCCAATAACCTCCGCCACTTACAACTATAGCAACATTGCTACTTGTTGTTGATTGATAACCATTACTATACCTATCAGCTGAGGCATACTTAATTAATCTATGTTTTGTCCAATCATTACAAGCATATGTAGACGCTAAAGAACCTGAGGTTCCTTGTTTATGAGTAAATGTATGGTTTTTTAATAAGTTAGCTTCTATATATACTGTGTCAGAATTCTCTGTTTCTGTTGTAGGAGGAGCTGTGTCTAATGTTAAAACTATAGGACTACTACCTGTTATCTTAAGTATTTTAGCACTAAACCCATTGCTTGTACTTGTATTATTATGATAAACATTTATAATATCCCCCTCGTAAAAAGGAACTGAAGAGTGGTTTGCTATTGATATTGTTTTATTGGTTGAGTCATAACTTACAGCATCACTACTAGATACTATAGTACCACCTAACATAGTATCATTATCTTCAGTTGTACTTCTGTTTAAATAAGAAGAGTTACCGCCTATATGATTGCCTGAATACTTACTTTCGTTTACTATATTAAAATAACCTCGTGTAGTTGTAGATTGTATTCCATCTATTGTTGTTCTATTTGAATATACAAAATAATCATTTGAAGATGCATAAGATTCTATAGCAGTTCCAAAACAACCTCTTTTAATATACACTTTATTGTTATTTTCATCTATACTTTCAACTTTTATAATTTCATTGCTTGAATAAGCGCTTGTATTAAAACTGTAATAATTGCCAGGTGTAAAATAAGAATCCATAGTGTCTATATTGTATGTAAGAGTAATAAAATCATTAGTATCATCTTTATTACTTTGAACAACAGATATGTCGCCACCATGACCAGCTGCTGCTTCAATAGCTGTTTTTACTTGGTCTGTTACAGCGTCATAGCTTCCAGCACTTTGAATATAAATAAAAGTTTCAGTTGATAAACCATCAGGTATTGTACCACTTGTTCCTGAAGAGTTAGAAATTTTATAAGTAACAGTTTTTCCATTAGGAGATACTAAAGTAAAAGTATCTAAATGTAAAGTTGCTGGGTCAAAAGTTTGAAACTCTATTGTAGCTACTTTATCTGTAAAGCCAGTAAATACAATATGCGCTGAATCTGCTGTTTCAGATATTATGTTAGTATTTGTCAAGTATGAAAAATTATCACTTGTTAAAGATATTGCGGCAGAAGGTTTAAATGTAATATCATTTCCACTAGTTGTTATTAACTTTTCGTACCAAGGTTTAATGTCTTGAGCTATAATATTTTCTTTAAAACCTTTAGTTCCTATGTAAGAAATATCAGCAGAACTTTTTTCTTCAAATATTGTTACATCATCAATATGATGTTTATTTAAATTAGAAAAAGTAGTACTATTATTATAAGCTTTATTGTCCCAAGACATTGGAGAACTTATAGTTGTTGTGTTTTCAGGTATATGCAAAAACAATCTGTCGCAATTAATAGAAGTTAATATACCATTTTCAGACGTAGGATTAACATTTAAAGAAAATACAGCAGAATGTTTTGGAGTATCTTTTTCAGATACATTTAAAATAGTTCCAAGGTTAAAATTCTTTATTTCTTTTAATTGTCTAGGCATTTATCTCCATTCTACTTTTTCAGAAGATGTCCAATAATCTTCTGGTAATGTTATACTATATATTTCCATCTATAACTTTTCCCCATAAAGTTGTTTTACCTTTTACTATTTCAACAATTTGCACATTAAAATTACCATTTTTAAAAAAGTCTACTATTGCAAATGCGTGATTCCAATTAGTCAAATTACCTCTCAACCAGTCTTCATCTTTTTTTATATCTTTTAAACAGCCTAAACTCCAAGCACTAATAGTTCCTCCTAGGCTAGTATGTGTATGCCTCTGTAAATCGTGAGTATGCCCATACATAACACTTTCACCGTACATTGCTAAATGAGCTTTAGCGTGATGCATACCTGTCCTGTGTCCATGCTTAAAATTTAATTTACCAATTTTTAAAGGTATTTTTTTAGAATAAGGATGAAACTCATATCCTCTTTCTTTTAATTTTAAAGCATTGTGTGTCAAAAACCTTGGTCTGCTATATTTTACAGCGTATGTATCTAACCACTCTTCGTGATTACCTTGCATAAAATATCTTTCTTTACAATTAACTTTATCAAGAAACTTATCTATATAGTCCATGCCTTTATTAACTTGTTTAACAGACTTGTCTAACATTGGTATTAATAAATCATCAGGTGGTCTATCATACTTTCTCCAATGATGATTACTAAAAAACTGCCATTCACCTGTATCACCTAAATCTATGTATGCATCAGGTTTTACAATTTCTATTGCTTTGCATACAACATTAATCGCCTTTTGGTCGTGCAAGGGAAAATGTTTATCTGGAGTGACTATTGCTCTTTTAATCACCCCTTTATTAGTTTTCTTCATTTATCAAAAAACTCCTAGTTAAATTTACTCCTAGGAACGTAACCCCAATCTTTAGAATTTGTCCAACAGTATTTAGCATTCTGTAATTCTATTTCAGTTTTATCGGCTGTATATTTTAAAAACATTTCTTCACAGCTCTCACATTCCCAGAGCAGGACTCCATCTTTGGCACCCATTATTTCAACTCCTACTACCTCATCACAGTGGCAGTTAGGACAATGGTTTGGGTTGTCTTTGTAAATTAAGTTGGTATTGTTTATTAATTTGTCTAACAACTTACCATTAACTTTGTCTACCAAGTCAACCACTAACACCATTCTAGTTGAAAGTTCTTTTATCACTTATTAGCTTAAACGTTTTTTAACTTGAGCCCAAAGTTTATCATCAAGTTTATTAGAACTCTTAGATACTAAGTAATCTCCTAAAGCTACAACAACAGACTTAATCATATCTTCACTAAACATGCTTTTAAGTATGCCAATTATCATTGCTTTCATTTAATCTCCTTTATTTCACAGTTACATTCTGAACATTTCACAAATTCTTTCTTAGGATGTGAATCTCTTTCAAGTTTTGCTAATCTTAATTTAATATCAGTTAACTCTAATTCAAACTCTTTTTTCCACATGTCATTCAATCCCACGGGTCATCATCTTCGTTATCTACATATATATCAAATATCTCCCACCTACCTAACCACCAAAGTCCTCCAAAAAAGACAATTACAAAGCCTAATATGAAGTACCCTAGTGCTACCATAGCTAACCTTTAATCTTCCCGTAAAGGGTCATTATACCTACAATTATAGCAATTGACAAAGATATAAATGTTAATAGTGGGTTAAAATAGTTAGAATAACTAATTATTGTAGACATACAAGTCCAGCTTACACCTATTTCTGGATTGTTTGCTAAAAGTTTTAAAGTATCTTTCATTCTTCCTCGCAATCATCCCAATTAGACAAATCCAACATAGGGAGTGGTTTTTCTATCATATGACTTTTTAATTGACCGTTTTGTATAGCTATTTTATTGCCACCTTTTATATAAGGCTTTCCTTTAGCACAGCCTACTGAATAAACAAATAGAATTGTTTTCCAAAGACCTACACGCACAACACGAGCAGGTTTACCATCAAAATGTATAACATCATCTGTATTTAAATCATTACCAAGAAATATCTTTAATCCTTCAACAGCTGACTCTATAGTAGATTTAAATATAAAAAGAAAAGAACCTCCTAGTATAAGATAAGCATAATCTCCTAAAACACTTTTTACATAATCTTCCATTTTAACTGTTTGTATCTCCATAATTAAATATTAAAAATCCTGTGGTATTATCCTTCCAGAACCTTCATAATAATGACTTCTTGCCATTTTTTTAGCTCTTTTTTCACCCTTTAAATATAAAGCTTCAAAATATTCAGCACTTTGCAAGTCTTTATTTCGAGGGTCTCTATAACCCATAGCTATAACCTTATCAACTATAGACTTATGGTATCTTTCATTAATATCGTTAAATGTGCTAGTAGGTGATGTTAAATTAGCATCAATTCCTGTATATTCGACAACAAGTTTTAAACCAGTTTCTGTAACAGCTTGCCATTCATCTTTGATTCCATCTACTGTTCTAGGCGTTTTTTCTACTAAACATAACACTGTGTCACCACTTACTATTTCAGTAAACCAAGCTCTTTGTACTTTTTTAGCCATTATGAATTATCCTTTATTTTAAGCGGACCTTGCAATCTAGAAGCAAGTATACCGCTTCCTTCATCTCCTACCCATACTTTATTTATTTTTAAAATACCACCTGATGTTGGTACATCTGCTGCTAAAAATAAATCATATTTAAGTTGCCCAGCCACAGTAAGAAAAGTTAAATTTACGCCTTTTGTTATTCCTGTATTTTCGCAAAATTCATTTTTAACATCATTTAATAAAAGGAGAGCTTCTGTTTCATTTATATGTGGATGATGTTGTTGAACTAACTCTATCATTTGTTTAGCAGTCATTATTCTCCTTCTGGTTTAGCTTGACTTACGTATCTTTGCATTTCAGTCATAAAATCTTTTTCTAGTAATTGCATTTGAGTACTTATCATTTGCATAAGTTCTATATCTTCTTCATCTTGAACTTGATTACTTATATATGCTTTAAGTATATTTACACTACTTTTTAAAGCTATACTATGTATTAAATTTGATGGAAGATATAAAGATGTGTTTACTGTAGCTTGTGTAATGCCAGTAGAATCAGTACCATTAGCTATATAACTAAAGTACCATATTTTGCCTTGTTGTGAACCAGTAGGTTCAGGTAATACTTTTAATGTTGCTGCACCTGCATTTGCACTATCTTCATGATATATTGGACTATGTGCAGTAGCTTTATATAAACTACCGCTGTCTCCAGCAACTCCAAAACCAGCTCTATCAACTTCTTTACATTGTCTTTCTATTCCGTTTGAATCTGCATCAACCCTAACTACTTTTAGTATTTTTCTATCTTCAACAAGCCATTCAGAATTAGACGTAAGAACACCAGGTGTTCTAGAATACTTTAATAAAACATCTTTAGGTAGCATATCTGCTATTTCATTTATAGCAGCATTAATTAAATCACCTTCATATGCAGCTTCAGTATTATATGTAGCTCCTATTAAATCAGTTATTCTTTGAGCTATTGTTCCGCCTTGTGCCATTATTCAGCCTCCTCATTCCAAGCACTTTTAGTAAGTTCTGTTAATATCTCACTATGATTATAAGTAGTTAGTCCATCAAAACAACTTGGAGTATCGCCATCCCATTTTAATATAGCTTTACTGCCATCTAATGTTTTTCTTAATGTATCCATAGATGCTTGTATTGCATAAATTATCATTTCATCTGTTATATCAGATACATTTACTATAACCCATTTTCTATTAGAATAATCCATTATGGTGTATCTCCTTTTATACTAGCAGGTGACATATTTAACATAACTCCTGCATTTCCAGTTACTTCTTTTATAGATATACTTTTAACTGTAATGTTAGGAGTACCATGACCAAATCTAGTAAATTTTAAATCATTTGTATTAGCAGCTCTCATATAACCTTTTGCTAAACCTACGTCAATATTTGCGCCACCTTGAACAATATAAAATGTAGAACCACCAAATGAAATATTTGTTATATCGCTTATATCGCCTACGTCTGTTACATTAACAGACAATTGATATGTTTTATTAACTTCAGCTGCAAGACTTTGTGTAGCATCGCCTGTATAATCAGTTCCTACTAATCCAGAAAGACCAATAGTCCAACCTGTTCCTAAAGTCCAATTGCTACTTCCAGAAAAAGTTTTATTAGCAACTAATTCATTTCCTATTTTAGAAGTTACTTCATCAGCTATTATTCCATCCCAATCTATAATTTTATCAGTTCCTTTTGAATCTAAAGCACCATCACCCATTCTATACCAAGCCTGTAAATTGCCTGATGCTACTCCTTCTTTGTGATTGTAAGGTTCTCTGCCATTGTATATAGTTTTAACTTGATTAATGGTTAATGCTGTAGTATAAAAAGCAACTTCTGATATATTGCAAGGAAGATAATTACCTACTGTTCCTGCATTGTTTCTTGCTCCAATTACAAGATTTCTATTTGTATCTTGGGCAAACCCTGATGTATCTAAACTTGCTGTTCCTGATGCAATAACAACACCATTGGCATATATTTTTTGTGCAGAATCTGATAAAGTTCCAACAAAATGTATCCAATTAGATGCACCATCTGCAAGATAACCTGAGGCAACTAAATTAGATTGTGTTGTTCCTTCTTTATAATAAAATGCAACATCACCATCTGTTTCAATTCTAAACCAAAAATTATCATCACCATCTTTTGTTCCAAACATATATAAATCTGTTGTAGGTGGTCTACCATCTACAAACTTAACCCATATAGAAAAAGAAAAATCAGAATTTAACAATGTAGATTCAAAATTAGTTCCACAATCTACATATTCATTAGTACCATCAAATGCTAAAGACTTTTCATTTCTAATTGCATCACCACCTTTTGTTGCTATGCTCTTAGCAAACATTAATCTTTTACTATGCCTAGTTTTAATTTTAAATTAGTTGTTGCTGCTGGTGTATAAGCACCACCACTTCTATTTATAGCATGTACATAAAGACTTGTAGTATCGCTTTGAGCTTGAACTACTAATCCAATATTATTTTTAACTCCCATTTTTGCATCAACTAAATCAGTGTAATTAGATACAGTTGTAGAGCCTATCATACTTCTAAAAGTTGAATCTAAATCACCTACACCGTTTCCTATTGGTTCACTTAAAGCATCTGCTATTGCTGTATTAGCTTTAGAAAATAACAATTCTATTGCTGGACCTTCATAATCTTCGTCTAATAAAATTGCTGATTGTATTATAGCAGAACCACCTTTTACTGAAACAGCATTAGGAATTTCTATACTTTGAGATACTACTTCATTATCTGCTATTGCTGCAGCTATTGTTGTTAGTGTTACATTAATTAAATCAACTTTCATTTGGTTTAATTTTTTATTTGTAGTTAGAAGTTCTCCTCCAGTCTTTTTATCTACTGATACTCCTGCATTTGTTATTGTTAAATCACTCATTTCTCTCCCTTAAAATTTGTGTAGAAGGGGCACAAGGCCCCCTCTACGATTGTTAACATACTTACTACGACGGGTCAGCACCTATACCTGCAATAGTAACATCAGAAAGACTAGGTCCTCCTGTATAATACATTACAGTCCAAGTTACAACAGCTGTCCCAGAACCACTATCTTTAGTTGTATTAAACTTAAGACCTGGTGACGCAATGCCATCAGAAACTTTATACAACTTAGTAGTATTCTGGTCTTGGTTATCAATTACATCAGTAGCTATACTTTGAAATGTAGATTCATCATCTTGCACTCCATGTATAGAAGTATCTGCAACAACTGTACCTGTATTAGCTATATGCACCTGCAACATATATGAACCAGCACTAGCTAATTCATTTAAATCGTCAGCTGCAATAGCAGAACTTGTAACACCCGCAGATGTTCCTGAAGCCAAAGCTGCAGAAGCTTCTGATAGTTTTACCCAGCCATTTCCCATGTGAGTTTTAGTGAAAGCCATAAATCACTCCTTTCTTAAGAAAACTTCAAGATAGCGTGAGTTTCAGGTACACTTATTTCCAAGCCACACTCAGTGATAACTTGGTCTTGTCTACCGTCTACACCATTATCTTGAACATTAGTTTCAATGAAAGTATCACGACTAACACCATTTCCCTGCAATGGTCTATATGCTACATTTTTCATGTCAACACAAACACAATAATCTTCAAACATACCTCTTAATAAAGGCTCTTGTACAAAATGAAGATTACCAAATATTGTATTTACCATTGTTACTTGATGACCAAAAGCGCCAG
>Ga0163179_10001898_pt1 | contig 14679 bp, 20 predicted proteins | sample AtlANTMetagenome_FD_109643 | JGI IMG/M metagenome (GOLD analysis project Ga0163179, IMG submission 109643) | Marine eukaryotic phytoplankton communities from the Atlantic Ocean - Atlantic ANT 2 Metagenome | ecosystem: Environmental > Aquatic > Marine > Oceanic | place: North Atlantic Ocean...
TCGTTTACCTGTTTCAAGTTGTTGTTCTACGCCTCTAACTTCACCGCCTTCGCTAAGCATAGAAGCTAAACCCATACCCATAGGCATACCTTCTTCTTTCATTTTCTTCATAGCCAGTGGTCCAAGACCGCCTGACATAATCATCTTACCCATGTTAGCATAAGTTGGTTCTACTTGACCGCCTTCATCGTAATAACCGCTTTGACGGATAGCATTTACTACTTTATTTATTAAAGCCATTTTTTCTTCATCAGATAAGTCATTTCTTTGCCTTATTATATCTGTAACTCTATCTATCTCTTTCATTTTCATAGTTTGTTCACGATATTTAGCGATAGCATCAGGGTCACCTTGGCGTACTCTTGTTTCAAGCTCACCGCTCCCATACATTACATTACCATCATTAAAAAATGCATTACTCCCCTCTCCGGGTTCAATTTGTAATTCTGACAAAGGACCAACCTGACCGCCTTCGTTAAAAAAGCCTAATGCTTTACCTGCTAATATTCCTGCGCCTATATATGGAACAGCTGTGCCTAGAGCAGTCAATGCACCTGTGCCTGCAGTTGCTCCCATGCCAGCCTCCGCGCCTAATACTAAAGGACTGCCCATTCCAGTACTGCCAATAGTTGATGCAGCGGTAGGTGCTGCGCTGCTAAACATACCTGTTAAAGCTTCTTTTGCTGGTGTAACTGCATATTGACCTACTTTTTCTGCACCAAAATTAACTGTTTCTTCTACTGCTTTTTGTTGAGCTGCATCCGCTAACATTTTAGTTGCTGTTGGTTCTGGTTCTGGTTGTTGAGTTGGATTTGGTTGATACATTGGACCTTTTAATGGATCACGCATCATCATGTCTCTTGGTTTTGCTATTTGAACAGCCATTATTTACCGCCTCCACCTGAAGAAGTTTGTGTTTGTGTTTGAGGTGCGCCACTAAGATAACCAAAGTATCTTTGCGCTGCTGTGTCAGGTGCATCAAGTCTAGCTTGATCATATGCTTGTTTTGTGCTACCTGCTTCGCCTAGCCCTTGTACTCCTGCTTGTATGTCTGCTTGACGTTGTTGTTGTAACGCAAGTGAACGATCAGCTACAGCTCCCATCATAGCTTTTTCTCCACGAGCAGAACCAAGCCCTCCAGATGATGATGCCATTCCAGCTGAAGTACCTAAAAGATTTTGAAGGTCTCTCCTACGAGCGCCTTCTGTATCGTAAGCGCCTGTACCCGCAATTGCGTCTCTACCCTGTTGTCCTTGAGCAGCTAAAGCATCTTTTTGTTCTTGAGTCATTGCAGCTACAATAGCGTCTGGTCCTGCTGCAACATCAGATTCATATTTATCTGTTACATCAGAAAGCACTCTTTTAAGATAAGGCTTAAACTCTGCATCAATACCACTTTGAGTTACTGTAGTTTGTGGTTTACTACCTCCCTTGTATACTGTACGAGCGCCAAAGGGAGCGTAAGCATCACCCGTAATTCTACTTATTAAAAGCATTTAATTCTCCTGTATCACACCTCTAACGGAAGTGTGTATTGCCGCGTCATAACGGCGTTGCAAGAAACGACCATAATCCATAGCTTCTTGCTCGCTATGAATTGAGTCGGCTCGCCAATGTTTACCACCATGCTCTTTAACATGGGCAATCATAGCATCAAATAACCTATAGACTACATATGCATTATTCTTGTGGTCATGATCCACACGACAATCTTTAACGTCCATAATCCATTCATTGTTATAATAGTTAGAAAATGTTTCAGCAGAAAGAAAGCCTCGTAGCTTATCGTCAACATAATCACCGATAACTAAAGCATGAGCGCTTTCTGCTTTTTGTTTTTCAACTAAACTTAAAAAGTATTGAATCCAAATAGACTCATTACGATTATAACCAAAGTATTTGTAATCTTTAGTTGATTTATTCATAAGCTCAATTGCTTCGAATACATCATTGTCCTCTATTTTTCTTATCATATTTAACTTGGCTTTGTAGGCCAATCCTCTTTATCTAAGTAAGGCCATTTAGCATGACTAGTAATATCTCTAAGTTGTTGACGATAGGTTTTCCACTCATCAAGCGTACCTACAAATGTAGCATCTGCTATTTGTGTATAATCAGACTGTGTAAGATATACATTACGTTTATTTACTTGTCTAGCTGCATAAGAACTTTCTGACTCATACGTTGTATTAGTTTCTGGGTTATAATGCGTATCAAAAGTTTCTGGGCGTATACCTACTATTGTAGTAGCATCTGCTTCTATTGTAGTATCTATCTGACCGCTAGAGGTTATTGCATTGTTTTCATCAATAGTAATAAACAAAGTCATTACGCTGCTCTCCTTACTTCTGTAATGCTTCCACTAGCACTACACCCAATTGCAGTATCTCCTCCCGGTCTTTCTCTATAACAAAAAATATAAGTAGTGCCTCTATCTACATTTACATTTGAATCAGACATTGAGATAGTAAAAGAACTTGAAGATCCCGGCGAGTTAGATTGAATACTAGCAGTATCAAGTGTATTAGTAAAACTAGTAACTCCTCCTGCGCTTAAACTAATTGAACTAGCGCTATAAATAGCAGAGCCTTCTGTACCTAATGAGGAATTATTTAATACTTTACAGAAAACAATATCACCTATACCAGATTCAGAAACTACTGTTACTTGTGAATCATAAGATACATCTGTTTGAAAATCAGGATTATCTGTTGTTACTAGTCTAAGAAACTCATACCAGTTAGTATTAAACCCACTTCGACTTCCACTTTTACTTTGTAATGTAATACCGATATCTAAGTTTTTAGCTTGAATACTACCATTAATACGAATATTAGCTACGTCAAGTGTTCCTGAATTAATTACTGATTTATCATTATTAAAAAAGTAACCTTCTGTTCCGGGATCAACAACATCACTTGCTGCTATTGTTATAGCTGACGAAGCAGGTGTTCCTGTTGCTGTTCCAACTAATGTTCTTAGCTGTATATAAGCTGTATTAGCGTCTTCTGGCGCGTAACCTGCTGTCCATATTTCAAAAGTAGCGTGATTAGTAGCATTTCTAGTAAGTGTTACTTGTTGTCCACGTCCAAGTTGACTTATAATTTTAGTTTGTGCTGCAGAACTTGCTCTTACTTTTAAAACTACATGAACAGTATTACTTACAGGATCTAAAAAATCATTCCATGAACTAGCAGAAATATTTGATGCATTATTACTAAATCCATTTCTTAATCCCCAAGTACTAGCTGCAAAAGTACCTGTTGCAGAAGAATAATTAGTTATTGATTGTGATAACGAATTAAAAGTTCCATCAAAATTAGCACTCTTAAGTGTGCCTCTAGCTGTTATATTACCAAATTCAGCATTACCTGTAGCTCTTTGTATTTGCCAACCTGCAGAACCAGTTACATAATTGTCTGACTGTATGTTATTACCAAAGTTAATTGAAGCAATAGGTGTGTCAAACGTTACTGTAGGGCTTGCACCTGATGCTTGAGTAATTCTAAACCTTGCTGACCAAAATAAAGCCGTAGTAGTAGTTATATTTACAGTTACAGGCTGTGTTTGCCAATTAGCAGTAAGCCCTGTAAATGCACCTGTAGCAAAGTTATACCCACTAGCACTAGGTGTTCCCGGACTATTTGTAGAAGCTTGATTATAATATACTCGTCCTGATTCAATTTCAGTAGCAGGAGTACCGTCCTCAACCATTTTAACAGGCGATGACCAAGTTAAACTAGAGTCTGTTCCTGTTGTTCCTGATATACTAGCAATTGTACTAGATACATAAACTGGATTAGAACCAGCTGGAAATGTAGCTGACCAACCAGTAGGTGGTGTTACTGTTTTTGTACCAAAGTTATAAGAGCCACCTGTAGGCGTACTCGGCGCACTTGTTGCTCTTAAAAATACTTCAATCGCAATAGAGCTAGTTCCGTTAATAGAAAAAATAGCTGGCGACGACCAACTGCTTGCAGCTATAACTTCTTTGTCAGTTGCTGCAGAAATATTAACATTAATAACCCATAAGTAATCACCATAAGTAGTTCCGGGCGGTGATTGTTGCCAGTTAGCAGAGCCTAAAGGTGCTGCTGGTGTAAATGTACTAGTCCTATAATCATAAGTAACATCTGCAGTTAATGCTGCAGGCGCTGAAGTAGTTGTAGTTCGTGTATACAAATAAATTGTAGCTGCATTTAAACCATTAGAGCTAATAACACTACTGCCAGCACTAGGGTTAACACTAGGTGCTAATAAACCTTTGTTAATTGCTTCAGTTACTTGATTCGCCCACGAATCTTGTGGACTATCCCCACTAATAGGTGGACGAATAATCGACATTATCTAGTTCCTCCTTTAAGGATTTCATATTGTAATCCAGAAACATTCCATTCGTTTGTAGCTGTTTCAGTTACTTTGTAATTTAAAAATCTACCTGATTCTTTAATATCTACTTTATAATCATCTGCAACTACAAAATTATTTGATACACCTGTTGTTGGATTAACATCTTGACCCGGTTTACTAGAGCCTTTAACATGTACTGCTAAAGTAGCATTAGCGCCTTCTACTTTCATTGCTATAGAAGCTAATGTTTCTGTATCAAATTCAGGAGTCATTGTTAATCGTCTGCGTTCTACAAAAGATTCATAAGCTGAGTTGTTAACTAACGAATAACTTTTATCTGCATACATTATTTCAGTGCCATAGGAAAAAACTGGAACAGTATCGTTTGGATCTTGCTCATAAGGTGCTATATCTCCTGATACAATAACGCTAGACATTCGTCTAATTGTCCAAAGATTAGATCTATAATTCCAAATCAAAGCTTCATTAATAGTTGTACTAGAGCCTTTAGGATACGAAATCCATATCTCATCTTGTTTTTTATTTCTTAATAAAAATAACTTTTGTTCATGTGCTTTATTAATATTATCAAAAAGATAACGTCTAACACGACCATCTGATATTGATTTAATTGAAGAAGGATGCCCTTCAAAAATGTAAATATCATTACTTCCTACTACAATATGTCTTCCGTCATACTCTTGCACTGCCTCAAGCGTTTGAGCGCCATAACTATCTGTTATAGTTGAAATAGAAAAAGGAATTGTTGAGCTTCCTGTTTGTTCAATAGAATGAATAGAGCTATTAGTGTATATATACATACGCCCTTGTAGTTCTGCCATATCTTGCACTGTACCTGTAGAAGATAAAGTAAATTCGTCTGCTGTATTAACCCCTGCTGCAAACGGATTCCAATTAGCTGGTACAGATCCCGGCGCTGCAACATCAGATGTTCTAACTACACCTGCAAGTCGCCTTATTAATGCAGAATTAGTGCTATCAAATTCAGTAAGATTACCTGCAATTAATAAATTTTTAAATGCTCTAATTACACCGCATCTAACATTAAGAACATTTTTTGATCTAACTTTAAGCGTAATAGTATCACCACTAAGCGCCATAGCTGCGCTAGGTGTTATTATAGTTGTATTACTTGCTGTATTAGTAGACGCTGTAAAAGTAGTTTGAGTTGTAGTACCATCTTCTTTTGTTGAGGTAGAACCTAATGCTGTAAACTTAGCAAAGTTTCTTATTGTATTAGTTGCAGTATCTACAACAATCATTGTTGCTTCTTTTTTACTAAAATCAACTAACTGACCAAAATCAAAATCAAGTGTTTGGTTTGCAGGATCAAATACAGTAGACACTACTTCTTCATTAGAATAATATGAATCCCAACCCGGAAGATTATACATAGATAAATTAGCTACGTTAGTGTTTCCTGAAACATCTTGTACATACAACGGTTTGTCAATACCATTATTAATAATAAAAGTAAAACCACCGTTAAATAAAGTATGTTGCCATGTGCCACCTTGTGTTACTGTAGCTTTTAATACTTTAACAGTTTGATTACCGTCATTTTTAATTGCTGTTATTTTATCATTTGAGCCATCATTAGTTACTACAATATAATAGCCTGTGCCTGCAGCTAAGTTAGGATTATCCCAAAAAGCTATATATACTATTGAATCTGTAAATGGAGTTGTAATTGCTGTTTCCCCTGTCATCTTTCTAACAGCACCATCTCTAAATCTAACGTTAAGACAATCTGTAAAAATGTTTGCTGAGAGAGAAGCGGCAGGTAAGTCTTTAACAACGCCTGCAGACGCTATGTCTTCAATTGGTATAACTGTACCCGCCATTTATATCTCCTTGTTAAGCACACTCTTTCTGGCCAGTAAGCGGGTCGATAAAGCAAGCTTCTGCCTTTCCCTCTTCTTCAACCATTGCCTGAGTTTTGCTAGGTATCTGCGTTTCTTCTTCCACGGGCGCATTGAGGATACCGAAACGTTTACCACTAAGTCTAAACGTTGTGCATCCTTTCGCCCCGCCTTTCCAGGCATCAACATAAACTTGTTTGAAACTTTCATATGTAACGTCATCTCCTACATTACAAGTTTTTGAACAGGCGCTATCAATATATTTTTGTGCAAGCAATAATACTTCTAAATGTTCTTGTACACTAATATCGTTAGCACTACGACCTTCTACTCCTTTGGAGTAAGCATAGTCTTTTACTCGTTCAACTTTTGGACCTTCGAAAGTTTGTATTGTTCTATCATAATAGTGACTAAATACAGGTTCTATTCCTCCGCTAACATTATCACCAACAAGACTAATAGTACCTGTAGGTGCAATACTTGTTAAATGTGAATTACGAATTCCGTTTTCTTTTATAAGTTTTTGAACATCTTTACTTAGCGTAGCAAAGAACTTTCCTTCTAAGTATTGTTCAGTGTAAAGTGGAAATGCGCCTTTTTCTTTAGCCAGCATAGCAGATGTTCTATAACACTCATCTCTGAGAGTTTTAAACACCACTTCCATCCAGTTAAGAAATTTATCTGTCCCATAAAGGTAGCCGAGCATTTCTCCAGCATTAGCCAATCCTGTAACACCGAGTCCCATTCTTCTTTTATTTCTTGCCTCATCCTCTTGTTCCTTAAGCGGGTAAATAGTTCTGTCAACTACATTATCCATAGCACGAACTACTTCTTTAATATCTTTGGCAAATTGACTATAGTTAAAAGAATTACTATCATATGGATTTTGAGTTACATATTTAGTAAGATTAAAACTGCCTAATAAACAAGCGCCGTAAGGCGGTAGAGGTTGCTCACCACAAGGGTTTGTAGCTTCTATTGTTTCGCAGTAATATAAATTATTCATTTCATTAATTCGGTCAATAAACAAAACTCCGGGTTCTGCCCAATCCCACGTTGAGTTCATTATTTCATCCCAAACCATTTTGGCTGATAAAGACCCACGCTCATGACCGTCAAAGAAAAGAGTGTAGTCGGAATTACTATCAAGGGCTTCCATAAAGGCATCTGTAATCCCAACGGAGATATTAAACCCGGTGAGTTTATCACTGTTACGTTTAGCGCGAATAAAGTCAAGTATATCAGGATGGTCAATACGTAGCACGCCCATTTGCGCCCCACGCCTGTGGCCACTACTAGCAATTGTTTGACACACTGAATCAAAGATACCCATGAAAGAAACAGGACCAGAAGACTTGCTATCGAGAGATTTAATAAGATCGCCCCGTGGTCTAATCCGACTGAAATCGTACCCAATGCCTCCTCCCCTACGCATTGTTTCTGCTGCATTACAAGCAGCACCCATAATACTATCCATTGAATCTTCAATTTGACCGCTTACAAAACAATTATACGCAGTAGTAATACGAGGACTACCCATAGCGTTTTGTACTCTACCTGCTGGTAAAAATCTCATATGCCCTAGAATATCTTCAAGCTCCCATTGATGCTCTGTACCGTCACATAACGCTCTTGCTATTCTTTTTATTTTTTCATTAAACGTTTCACCCTCAAGACGATATTTCATTTTATCAATTTCTTCTGATATTGGCATTGATGGGCCTAGATATTCTATGTTTCTCATGTCGTTAACCTCTATAATATATAATGACGATTTTCCCCTTATAGGGCGTTTTATATCTTACGCATACGGTTAACGAGTCTATCTGCTCTGTTAGTTACTTGCCTATACCAGCGGCTATCAACCATTTCATCTGCAGCACGATTCCAATCACTAGAATCTATTCCTGCTCTCATACCTTTAAACTGGCTAAGGCGCGGTCTTCCCATATTAAACATCATATTAGCAATAATTAATTGGACTTCTTCAGGCAAAAGTTCGAAGTTGGAATATAATGTCTTGCACTCCGATAACACTGTTTCGACATCTTTAGCGAAGCACTCATTGACTCTATCTTCTGAGACTGCTGTGCCAACTGCCTGTCCGTGTTCCACATCGCTATCAAGAATAAGATGACCAATACCGAAAGTAGGGAGGCCAAGGTGATCCAAGTAGATTTCATACTTACATCCTTCATCTATTTTTAATTCTTCTCTAAGTTGATCTATATTCATGTTCTTGCCTTTTTTATTTTCTTTTTAGCTGCTTTAGTATTAGCAACAAATTGTTTACCTTGAGCAGTTCCTTCTCTTTTCTTTTTAGTTGTTGCAGCGTGTTCTGCTGGTGTAAGAGATTTAACTGCACTAGCTGGCATATAACGCTCGCCTCTAGCAAGTGGCCCTTGCATTGAGGGTCTTCCGCTTCTAGTTCGCCATTTTTGATCTGTCCATTTTTTAAGAGATTTTTGTTGCTTAGTAAGACTCATGACGTATACCCGCCACCTTTAGCTTTATATTCTTTAGCCACCATTTGCATTTTTCTTGCACTGTTTTGTCCGGGTTTACCACCTTTATTACCTGCAAGAATTCGTTGATAAATACTTTTGCGTAGTCCGGGTTTAGTATAATTACCAGAGCTATTAACAGTGCTTTTCTTTTTCTTTGGAACTATTTTACTCATTTAGCTTTTCCCTTTACTTTTTCAAATGTTCTAAGACCACCAAGACCAAGCATACCCATAAGTACTGTCATAAGTGTTTCCATTTCAAATGTAGGCAGTTCAGGTATTTCTACATTAAACCAACTCACAAAGAAAATAGTCATTGGCAATCCTACAAAGTGCCAAAACAATGCTATTCCACATGTCCACCCAATGAAGGGTCTCCAACCAGCTACAAACATATTCCGACTAGCTGCTTCTGCTTTGTTTATTTCTAATTGGCCTTTAGCTAACTCTTGAGCATGTCGTTCACCCATAGTTGCTAGCTCATGTGCTATCCTAGCTTTTTCATCAGCATCAGGAATAAACTTATCTAGCAATCCCGTTACTGGTCCTATCAGTGCAGATATCATGTTGCTACTCCCGGTATTTTTATTTCGTTGTGTACACATTTGTATGCTTGAGGTACATGATCAGGCATTTCATTTATTGCTTCACGCATTTCTATTGAACGTGTTATACATTGCTCTCTTGTTTCATATGGACCTCTAGTGTCTTCCATTTCAAAACAATTATTAGGATTTGATGCTAAACAAACTAATACTAATACTTCAAACATTTTAATCTCCTCATATGGCTTTAGCTACTGATATTGCCATTGCTATAATTATTCCTATTACTGCAACTATACAGCCAACAGCAATTAATACTTGTTTAATTAATTCATCTCTTTCGCTAGATGCTAATGCAGCCGCCCTCTTAGCCGCTGCTATTTGTTCTTTTTCTTCTCTAATCCTTCTAGCTCTTTCATCTACAATTGATTTCCAAGTTCCCGGACCAAAACGAAGGTCTACTAATGTAGCGACCTCTTGCATTTTTTCTGCTGCAAGTTTTGCATCTATAATTTCCGATGCAACGCCGCCAATACCATCAAAACTACTTACTGTTGATTTTTTATTTCTTTGTTGTTGTACTTGTTTTTCGCCCTCAAACAACTTATCTATATAGCCAGCGATATCGCTAACGTCATTAGCAGTATTTATCATACTTTTAATTCCGTCAACCGCGCCTTTAACTAGTGCTATACCTGCCATTGTTTCCGCGATCATTTTAACCTCACATTTTCATTAAGAGAGAGGATGCCAAACCAACGAATATAACCGTTGATCCCATTATCATTGCTTCAAGTCTCCATAATCTTTTATCGAGACTTTGTAATTTATTATGAACCATTTCGTATCGCACTGCACATTCTTTTTCGTGTGCTTCTAACTCTAGCTCTACTCTTAATTCAGGTGCAACTGATTGTTTTAAATTCATGTTACAACATCAGGCCATGTTACATCTTCAAGACTAGTTGCGCTTTTAGTAATATCCCTTAACGCTTGTCTATAAGTTGTGCGTTCTGAAGACATTGTCAAGTCACTAGATGCCCACCAATCTGTAACTGCAATACGATTATCGCGTTCTGCCCGTAACAGCTTCATAGGCTCTGCTGCAATTAGCTCATCTTGTTTTGCTTTAACCGCTGACCAAGTTGTTCCAAAGTCAGAGGGATTGCTACTTTCAATAGCATTATTATTTTCGTCAGCACCCGTTACTTTAGTAAAAGAAGAATTAAACTCAGATTCTGTTGTTGGTTCACCTCTAAGCACCCATTCTTTAATTCCTAACGCATTAAGCGCTGTTCCTACATCTGTCATTTTGTACTCCTATTTTAATGCCGTAATAGATAAAATTGGCATATCAGCAAAACCACCGTTACCGCCATCCCAATAGTGGGTATGATGCACCTTTCCTGGATAACTGGAATTATATCTTCTAGCTGTCATATCAATTGTTTTTGCTGATGCCCAACTAGCAACACGCCCTGTTGCTGTAGAAGCAGAGCCTCCAATCGGAATACGCCATTTAAAATGATTATGCATTTGGTCATATGTACCAGCGTATCCAGAGGTTTGTCTTGTGCCTGTGATTTGTGTTCCGTCTATCCGCATTGCTGTATGAATAATTCCCGGATATGATGTATTTTCCCATGCAACTTTATATTGAAACTCATAGATTACGCTAGTTGCACCAGTTGGTGGGGTATAAGAAATACTAGAGCCAGTAATAACTACATGACTATCAGTTAAAGCATAACTAGCTGTTACATTTGTTGGAGTATAAGTTCCAGACGACACTGTTATAGCTTCACCATTACAAACTACTGTAAATGTTTCTAATATGTTAGCGTTTACAAAATCATGTGCGCTGCCATTTGCTTTTTGAATAGCGTCTGCTTTCAAAATACTTGTCATTGTGCAATCTCCATGAGAGTAAGTGTTGATATGTTTCTCATGGCATACGCATTATCAACGTCATAAATTGTACGATTAATATAAAACGTACCTACATATCCTGTTGCTTGAAGCTTATAAGTAACAGCGCTTGTTGTATTTGGGCTATCTAAAAAGTTTAAATGGTTTGAGCCATTGGAGTACGTGTTGTTAGCACCGCTATTGCCATACATGCCAATAATGCCAACGCGAAGTTTGTCGCTTCCAGAAGCGTCACCTAATGCTATTTGCGTACTGTCTCTAAGAACTTTTACTCCCATGGCAGCATTTGTTCCAGTAATAGCGCATTGCACGATTATTAAAATTTTATTGCTTGCTGATGATGGTGTAATATTTAAGCTCATGCCAGTAATATCAATGCCAGCTTGTGTACCACTAGTTGTAAAAGAAAATGTATCGGTTTTAGTTGTGCTTTTTACTTGCACCACATGACCCGGGATATGCACACCATGACCATTTGTTTTTTCTGCAATGTCATCAACATATAATGTACTCATTAACTCCACTCCTCTGTAGGTGCGTCAGGCCAAGTTGGGTTGTCTGGATTTGTTTTGCGTATGGTTCGGATGCTTGCACGATATGTTGCAAACAAAGCTACACAATCACTTGTTAATCCGCTGTCAGCTAATTGTGTCCAATCGCTTAATTGCAAAATATCATTAGCTGTTTCTTTAACAGCCAATTCAGCTGTTGGCCTATTACTAGGAATATTTTTATAATTTGCCATATCTGTCTCCTATCCTAGCAAAAGGTTGGCAGTGCCGCCATCAAAGTTTCCTGTGTCTGGCAAAATTCTAATTGTTGTACATTCGGCACCAAGGGAGATTCTGCCACGCCAAGAAATAAAATAATTTACATATTCTGGTGATAAAAGGTCAGCACTAAAAAGCCATATATTTCCCCCATGATGGGTAAATGTCATTGTGCCAGTTATATCTGAAGCATTATTTGACCATGCACTTAACAAAAAAGCATCTCCCCCAGTACTGCCATATCCAGCACTAGAAGATGAGAAATTAGTATTATTTGTAATGTAAGTTGAACTTGAGATAATGCCGCCAGAGGTTCCTAGCCTTGCAGTTAGATACCCACTATCTGGACCTTCGGCAGCATCAAGAGTTACAGTAAACCTGTTTGTTCCTGCTGGTATTGTAAAGTCTTTGTGTGACAAAGTATTCAAGCTAACAGCACTGCCAATTAATTTAGGATTAACAGCAAAAGGCTGTGAAAATGAAACCTCACCATCGCTAGCAATAGTTGTTGCTGTAGTACCGTTAGTGTGTTGGAGGGTTTCTACTCCTAATATTGAAGCCATGTTATTCTCCTATACTATTGTAAGTGTACCGTTAACAGTTAACGTTGCATCTAATGTTAATGGTCCTGCACACAAAGAATTAGTTGATGCAGGTAAAGTTGTGTTTGTATCTAATTGTGCTTCATGTACTCTAAAGATATCACCTTTACCGTTAGTAGTATCACCTGTTGCCCCGTTTTCTCCTTCAAAATAACCAGCACCACCTGCAGGAGCAGTTTCTAAACTAATAGAAGTAGCACTATGGTCATAAGTTAAAAGAAAATTATCTTGTCCAGCACCTACAGTTTGATCTACATTAAATACAAAGTTACCTAATGCAACATTGCCTGTACCGTTAGGTGTTATGCTAATATCTCGATTAGAAGTAGACACAAGACTATGTGTTTGTACATCAAGGTTGCCACCTAATTGTGGTGTTGTGTCTGCTGCTACTGAGGCAATACCTGAAGCTGGTAGGTTAGTTAAGTTAGCGCCACTTATAGCTGGTAACGCTGCTGGAAACCGAGCATCTGCTACTGTGCCTGTAAGTTGCGCGGCATCAATAGATTTGTTTGTAAGTGTTTGTGTACCCGATAATGTAGCAACAGTGTTATCAATAGCTATATCGCCAGAATTAGCAGTAATACCCGTGCCGCCTATAACATTCATAGTTACTGCGCCTGATGTACCACCACCTGTCATGCCTGTACCAGCTACAACTGAAGTTATATCACCCGTAGGAACAGTAGCTACCTGAGTATCTACATATTGTTTTACTGCTTGTTGAGTAGATAATGCTGTTGCGCTATTACTACTCATATTGTCTTCGTCTAATATTGTTGTTACAGTTGCACCAGAAGCAAACCTTGCATTAGTGTCAATAACCAGATTATCTACGGTAACAGTACCTGCAAAATCTTTGTCTGCACTATCTGCTAAATCTCTTGCTCTGCTCATCTTTAGTCTCCGATTTCGCTTCTAGATAATATTTCTTCGTTTTGTTTTGCTGCTGTTTTAACAACATCTAATTCAAAAGCTTGTGTTACTTGTGCGTCTGCGCCTGTAGCAATAGCAATTTCATTTTTGTTACAATGAGCTACAAGTGCAGCAATAATTTCTTCTTGTGCAATACGAGAGCGATTATGAAGCGCATTATCAGCCCAGTCTTGGACCGACACTGCGGCGTACTCCATGCACTTGTTTTGTGTGTCGGTAAGAGCGACAGTTATATTAGGCATTCTAGTCTCCTTTTAAATTAACCTATCAAATGTACGCCTACTGTTACATATCCAGTAGTATAACCATTCGCGTAAGCACCGTTAGAATAAAAACGTAAAGTGTCATTTGCAGCGCAAACAGTAATCAATGATGAAGATGTTGTGTTTTCTCCCGCTGAAGAACCGTTATAATCCTGAATCCACGAATTAATTACGTTTCCGTTTTTGCTAAAACACCAAAGATGATAAGTGCTAATCGTACTGTGATGTACAGTTGCGTATATAAGGTAACTCCCCGCTATTGGACAAGTCCAAGTACCAGTTGTGTTATTCCAATGACTACCTACGTTGTGTTTTACACTTGAAAAGCCTTTCCAAAATTTGTTAGTGTCGTAACTCCAACTGCCAGTAGCAAGAAACGATGGCTGACTAGGAATCGTGACTTCGCCATTAGTGCTAATCTTCATCTTTTCATTACTGTTTCCATTTATATGAAAAGCAAGCGCATTATTTGTAAGAGTTGCAAGTCCTAAAGTGCTAGCACTATCATCCCAAACGAATCCCAATTTGCGTGATGATTCAGCTTGAAACTCAGAAATTGTTTTATCGGCTGATCCGGGTGAGCCACAATCAACTGTCAGTCCATCAGAAACAACTGCACCAGTTACATCTACGCCTGTAGCTGTTGTAGCAAGCTTAGCTGAATTATCGTGATATAAAGTAACTGCACCATCAGTTAAAAACGATGCCATATTTTCTGAACCACCTTTATTAAGATATATTCCAGCACCGTTTGTTGTTATATTAAAATTTCCAGTGCCAACATCATCAATACTTGAGCCGCTTCCAGAGTGATAAATTTGCAGGTCAGACCCCGTACCAAAAACAGCTTTTCTATTATCAACAAAAGTTAAATCAGAACTAACAGCACCTCCAA
>Ga0163179_10001900_pt1 | contig 14667 bp, 6 predicted proteins | sample AtlANTMetagenome_FD_109643 | JGI IMG/M metagenome (GOLD analysis project Ga0163179, IMG submission 109643) | Marine eukaryotic phytoplankton communities from the Atlantic Ocean - Atlantic ANT 2 Metagenome | ecosystem: Environmental > Aquatic > Marine > Oceanic | place: North Atlantic Ocean...
GAAACTCTTGAAACTTGGATCGATGAACTCGACCGTGACGACGGAGAAGAACTACGGTGGGAAATAGACGACCTGCACCACAGGTCTCATGTGTTAGAAGAAGCGATTCGTAGTCGTTCGTGGGGAGACGAGTTCCTACGAGATTTTTATGGATGGTAAAGAATGGCTGAATATCAAGGAAAATCAGTTAAGTTAAACAAACCTTCTGCTATTCGCGAAGGAGAACCGGGCTACGGACGTAAATCAAAAAAAGTTTACGTTATGGATAACGGGAAAGTAAAAAAAGTAATGTTTGGGGACGCTAAAATGGCAAACCGTAGTGACGAACCCAAACGTAAAAAAGCGTTTCGGGACCGTCACAACTGCGACAACCCCGGTCCGAGCACAAAACCTCGGTATTGGGCGTGTAAAGATTGGTGAGTCGTGGTCATTTACGGTTGCGACTGTGAAGGGGAAGAATGTATATGCCATTTTTACCATTACGACTGCGCCTGTGAAAATTGTCCAGACTGCGCTGACGACTGTTTCTGTTACGAATACGCTGAATGGATAGAAGAACCTATGGAGCCACGCACACTTATGGAAATATTCGAAGAAAACCCAGAACTTATGGGTGAACGTGCAGACATAGACCCCTTCGATGACGACGAAGTAATTGAATGCGATTTAGAAAATCCTGAGATCTGTGATTCTTGCCAATAAGGGGACATTATGCCATCCGGTAAAGCGACAACTGTAGAAAAATGGGCGGACTATCAAGCACTCCGCCGCCAAGGAATATCTCTTTACGCAGCTTCAAAGCAAACAGGGCTCTCTTACCACGCTTGCCGAGACGCAGAAAATGGCAAAGCTCCCAGAAATTTTCTGGCCGCCCAAGAAGCACTCGGCAAAACAATTCAGCCGGAAGTACCCCAATATGATGACCTTTGTCCCGAGGCGCAGGCTGCTTACGATAATATCGAAATCTTTGCCAAAAGGTATTTTGGGATTATTTTACAACCGTGGCAAATTGAAGCAACCGAACGCATTATGGGGCTTATGGACACCGAGTACGAAGAGTACGTTGTAATTAACGCTCCTCCGGGTACAGGAAAATCCACATTTTTTGCTAAAGTATTACCTGCATGGGCAACTGTGCGTAACCGTGCTATCCGTGGGATGATCGGTTCCTCAACACAACGATTAGCTGAATGGTATTGTCGCAGGTTGCGTGCCGAACTTGATCGAGCGCACCCAGTAAGAGCAGAGTTAAACGATGTTCGTCTTAACTTGGCTGTTGATGCCGAAGCTACGTTGCAAGAGGACTTCGGCATGTTTAAACCAGACTCGTCAGAGATCTGGCGTGCCGAAGCATTCACAGTATTACAAAAAGATGACACCCCTCTATCCCAAAAAGAACCCACATGGTCTGCATTCGGTATGGACTCCGGGTTTCTTGGAGGCCGTTTCGACCTTGTAATTTGGGACGATGTTTATGACCCACGCAAAATGCGATCCGCTGAAGCCCGTGAAGATATGCGAAGATGGTGGGATGAAGTGGCTGAAACTCGGCTCGAACCCGGTGGATTACTCGTATTACAAGGACAGCGAATGTCCGCTGACGATATTTACCGATACGCACTTGATAAAGTTGCGCCCCCAGACGACTACGAACTTGACGAATTCGACCCAGAAGATGCCCCCGAAGAATGGCGCAAATACAATCACCTCAAATATCAAGCGCATTATGAAGAACTTTGTTCAGGCGATCCAGAAACACATAAACCTCACGCACAACCGTGGCCTGAAGGCTGTCTTCTATATCCCAGACGGTTACCGTGGCGACGACTCCGGCATATCAAAGCACAAACGCCAGATAGATTCGAAGTTCTTTATCAGCAATCGGATGTAAACCCGTCCAATGTTCTTGTAGACCCTCTTTGGGTTACAGGCGGCAAAGGAGCCGACGGCGTAGAACATCCGGGGTGTTGGGATAACGACAGAGATATATGGGAATTGCCTACTGGCATATCAGATGAAATGTTTGTAGTAGCTACAGCAGACCCATCACCTGCAAATTTTTGGGCTTTGCAATGTTGGGCTTACAATCCTGAAACAGAGTTTCGATATTTGTTAGAATCATATCGTCGAAAAATGGATGCTCCTTCGTTTCTTGATTGGAGCCACGAGACTCAACAATTCACAGGTATTGCTGAAGAATGGTGGCAAATTAGTAACGATATAGGGCGTCCAATCACACACTGGATTATCGAAGCTAATGCGGCACAAAAATTTATTCTTCAATACGACCATTTCAGACGCTGGGCTGCGCTCCGCAACGTCCAATTGGTCCCGCATTACACGCATTCTAAAAATAAAGGCGACCCCAAATACGGAGTGCAAATGCTCGCTCCATTATGGCGTGTTGGCCGAGTGCGTTTGCCGGGTAAGCAGAACACAGAAGCACGACCGCATTCGCTTCTTTTAGTTAACGAAGTAACTCGTTGGAACCCTGAAGGCACTGGTTCACGCACCGACGATTGCGTTATGGCAGAATGGTTTCTAGAACATAATTTAGAAAAGATCTATGTTCCGACTATAGTTAATAACCAACAGTGGCGTCCATCTTGGGTCACTAGTGCATAATTAGTTCGCCGTGAGGTACCCGTGAAATCCACTGATGAAATTATTGGTCTTTACACTACAAGATCTAGAACTAATGGAAACGCTAAATCTAAAATGCGTAACCTTAGAGATTATTATAACGGTGATGTTGTAGTCCCGCTACCAGAATTAGATTCAGACGAAACTTCAGCAGTAGCTAACTTGTTAGCACAAGGTTTAGACCAAACTGCAATGCGGATTGCGTCAACATCGCCAGATGTTTACTGTCCACCTACAGACACAAACACAAAACGAGCTAGAGATAACGCTGCTATCCGACGTAAAGCTATTTTTGGTTGGTGGGAACATTCACGAATGGATTTGCAATTAGCGAAACGTGCCCGCCAATTAGTCGGGTACGCCACTACTTGCACACAACTGCGGTTTAACTATAAAACAGGTTGCCCTGAATGGCATGTGCGAGATCCTTTGACTGCTTACCCGTCAAAGCTTTTGGGCGTAGAAGATATGCGTCCACGAGATGTAATCTTTGGATACGAACGTTCGTTAGGTTGGCTTCGAACAAATTACCCTGAAGCTGGAATTAAATTTTCAAACGACGGAAAAATTGCTGAAGACCACCCAATCGAAATGATTGAATACATAGACGGCGAAGAACAAGTTCTTATAGCTACACGGTCTGCAATTACAACAGTGTCATTTGGTATCACAACAAACGCCAGCCCATTTTTAGCTCAGGAGCTTGAACGGGTACCTAACCCTTTAGGCGAAACACCTGTAGTTTTTGCAGAACGCATAAGTTTAGACGGAGCCCAAGGCCAATTTGATGGCATTCTTGGCATGTATCAAATGCAAGCAAGATTAATGGCTTTAGAAGTAATCGCTGTGCAAAAAGGCGTGTTCCCTGACACATGGCTTGTAGGACGCCAAGGCGAAACACCTCAAATTGTGAACCCTGCCGATGGGTTAACTGGCGAAGTTGGCGTTATCCGTGGCGGTGAATTACGAGATATGCAGACATCTCCCGGCTACATGACTAACCCTGCTATTGACAGATTAGAACGAGCGCAACGTCTTACTGCGGGTATACCCCAAGAATTTGGTGGCGAGTCTACTTCTAATATTCGAACTGGCAGACGAGGAGACGCAGTTCTTTCAGCAACAGTTGACTTCACAATACAAGAAGCTCAAAGAATTATGTCTCGTTCGCTGCAAGAAGAAAATCGTATTGCAGTTGCGATGTCTAAAAAATATGCAGGCGGCAAATCACATTCTTTTTATGTAACAACTAAAGGCGCATCAGGACAAGTTGATTACCGACCTAACACAAACTTTGATTCAACACAAAATGTTGTTTCGTATTCTCACCCCGGTGCAGATTTAAACAATCTTGTTATTGGTGGCGGTCAACGTGTAGGCATGGGCACAATGTCTAAACAATCGTTTATGTCTTTAGACCCTCTAGTAGATGATCCAGAATTTGAACATGACACAGTAATAGCTGAACAACTTGAACAAGCTTTGTTGTCTTCTGTGCAACAACAAGCTTCGGAAGGTGTTATACCTCCAGCGGATCTTGCTCGCATTATGGATCTTGTTCGCAGCAACAAACTTGATTTAGCTGACGCTGTATCTAAAGTGCAAAAAGAAGCACAAGAACGACAAGCAGATCAAGTTGAACCTACTGCTCCTGAAGCTCAACCCGGTTTAGCTTTACCGGGGATGGGGGCTGAAGCAGGGGTAGCTCCACCTTCTGAAGCAGCGCAAGAACCTTCTTTGCAAGATCTTATTGGAGCACTTTAATGCCACGAAAAGGTAAGGGATCAAAAACCCAATCCGTTCAAACAGCAAAAAATCAGTCGTATGGTTCAGCGCAAGAACAGGAAATGGCGCAAGAGATTGCTCCGTTGCCTGAAACTGTTAAACCTATAAACGAACCAGTTGCGATGCAACCCCGACAAATATCGCCGGGGTCTAAAGGAAGTTTGTTTAGAGGAACTGAACGTCCTTTAGAATCGCCTGACACGTTGCCATCTATGAACAACGAACCAAAACTTACGCCAGAACGCAGCAAGTTGATGTGGCAAACAATGCCTTTGTTGCAAGCAGCAGCAAACAATCCTTATGCAGACCCAGATATACAAGAAGTTGTTTTGCGAATGGAAACATTTCTCCCGTCACGGTTTGATGCGTCGTGAGTTTTGGAAGTCGTCTTTACCAAATTTTTAGAGCCCCTGTAGATTTCGGTGTCCAAACTACTGATCTTTTTGTTGACACAATTCGATTAGCTAGCGACGAAGAATACAGCACTTTCGAAGCATTCAACGAATCTTGGAAAGATAACGTAATGGGGAAAATAAGTGCGTCTAATGAGGGTGTTGCTGGGCGTTCTGTACTCGGTTCTTTTTTTGGTCCTGATAGTGGGCTTGGCGCAATAGTAGGTGCGATTCCTGAAGATGTGCGAGAACGTCCTGCGTCATTGTGGAACGTCACAATGGATGGCTACAACTATGCGTACAAAAATTTTGTGGATCGTCCTATAGGTTTCATGGTGTCAATGGGATCTTTAAATCCTTTTCAATCGAGAGACCCAAATACGGGCATGGTTGATGGACGTGGGTTTAACACAAAAATATTTGAATATGACACATACAAAAACGTTTGGGGTTTAACAGAAGACAGAAGCGCTGGCCAAGCGATAATGATGTTTAGCGGCAATGTAGATATTTTAAATCCTGTTTCCGTATTAGAGTTTAAACAAACTCCCAAGTACCAACTTGTGTCTGGAATATTTGATGCAGGTCTTAACGTTGTTGGAGACCCCGGATGGGTAACTGCTAAAAGTTTTAGAACAATCCGTAATATTCGTAATGCACAAACTAACCGTCTTAGAAGTGGAAGCGACCAGTTATTCCCTGAAGAAGTTGTCGAATACATAGATGTAGATGGTTCAGGTAACGCTATACCGGTTACACGAATTGAAGACGGCGTAATGCCTAACGAATCAATGGGGCCGTTTTACCAGCCAGTAAGACAACCAGTAAGAAATCAACCAATCATTGTTCGTACCCCAAATAAACGACCAATACGTATTGGCGGCCAAAAACTCCACGAAAAAATTCAACAGTTTGAGGGACAATATCCGCTGCTTGAACGTTTGTTAGGTGGCAGCGTTTTAGACATGCTTACTGTTGGCGGGGGCAAAGTTATTGGCAGCAGACGAACTGTTGACGATCTTCTGTTTGAAAAATGGCAATACCAACCTAAATGGATGGACGACGTTCCGCATACTCCTGATGTTATTGATGCAACACTTACGCCTGTAAAAAAAGAGTTGCAACAATTAGTTGTTGACACAACAACTGAGTTAGCTGTTTTTGGTGTTCGGCCTTCTGTTACTTATTTACAAACAGGAGACCTTGGAGCTAATTCTAGGTTTGGTCAAAATTTAAATGAAGACGGGATTGTGCCTGCAATAGAAATTGCTAGCCGACAAAACGTATTAGGTGATACTAATTTTTCTCTTTTAAGTGGAATAGACGAATTAGCAGAAAATTATTTGCAACAAGAATTAGGTCCAAATACAAATGACCCATTCCCAATTTCTTTAGCTGAAGGCGAAGTAACTCCTATTACTGATGAGCTTCGCGCAAATCTTGTTGATTATAAAAACGCTAAAGATACTTATGCCAACAATATTCTTGACGCTTTAAACGCAGACGAAACACTTGTAAATATTGTTCGACGGTTACAAACCGAAGAAGGTGTACGTGCCGGGATTCTTGCGTTTAGAGAAGGGGCTGAAACGCCACTTGACCTTAATAATGCGTATGGTGAAGTTACTTACGATAATTTAAAAGATGACTTTGAACTTTCTTTATCTCAAAGTGTTCTTCCGCTAGACGAAGTTGATGCAGATCTCGCAAGTGGAATAGCACGTATCAATAACGAACTCGAAGAAGCAGCAACAACTTATATAAATTCAATTCGATTAGACCTTTCTACACCTGACAACAGAGATTACGTTAGCGAAGGACCTTCAGGCGATCCTTTAGATGGTGTTCTTGAAGCAGAACTTAAAGTAGCAGCGCTAATAGCAAAACGTATAGAGCTAGAACTTTACGGGGCATACATAGACAATCTTTTTATGCCAGCAGAAAAAGTAAAAAACTCTCTTTTTGTTTTAGAAACAAAAGTTCCCAAATCAGGTGATTACGATTTAGACAAATTTTATGGGACAGGCTTGTGGCACGTAAATAAAAACACACAATTCCAAGAGATCATGGCGTTAAGAATCTTTAACAAAATGGACACTTGGGGTGCTGCTTTTAAAAAAATGACGCCAGAAGACCGGTGGCAATTGTCAAAAGTTTATTCGGTTCTTGCTAACGCTGCTCCCGTAGATAGCAGTGCGTGGCTACCGTTTGACAATTTCATTCGTTACGTTCAAGGCAACCCCGCAGTTAAAGAAGCTATGCACACACAAATACGAGAAATGGCGCATTTGTGGCATTTGTTACGTCGTATACCGGGACCAATGAAAGATCAATTTAATCGATTCCCAGATGAATTCGATTACGATTGGCGAACCACTCTTGGGGAAATGGATGAAGTTCCGGGCCCAATGGCTGAGTTCCCTGCACTATTTGAACGCCCAACGTCGTTGCATTGGCATTTCGAAGAACTAGGTCGAATTCGAAACGAAATACAATCGTTCGATGAACATAAAAGAAACATGGATCAAGAGCTTAGTTATTTAACAGATGATCCTTTGTTAAATGTACAGCGTGCTGTTTCGTTCGGTCCTACCGGCACAGCAGCTTCTATGTCTAAATTAGACAAAGTCCACGTTAACCATATTATTGAAGTGCTTAGAAGAAAAGAAAAAGCTCACGCTATTTTTATTCAACATTATTTGTTTAGCCCACAAGCATTAGAAGACATGGCTGTTCAAGCAGCACAACAAGAACTTATAGAAGCTTTAAACGCAACTGGTGTTACAGACGAAGCAATGTACGCTCAGGTTTCTCCTGAAGATTTAGCTGGAGCGTCAGAAGCAATAGCAGATTACGAACAACGTCGGCGTCAATGGGATGACCCTACAAAAGAAGGCATTGAAAAATTTAGAACGATGCCTTTAAAGCCTCTGAATTTAGATGCTGGAGATATTATTTTAGGACAGTACGGAGATTCAGAATTTGCTGAATTAGTTGACCGTCTGGCCCAATTCAAAAAGTTGCCAGCCCAAGCGTTGTTAGCTACTAACGAAGCTAGTTATAGAAACTTAGTTCAAGATATTTATGCAACAGCACCAGCTAACCACGACATTTACAACCCTGAAAAAATTGTTAGAGGTAGTGAAGATATACCAGCACCCGGAGTTTTAAGTCCTGAACTTTCTACAAAAGAAGGATTAGAACGTTTACGTGGGCATGAAATAATTTCTCCACGAGAAATGCATGAAGCAGCAATAGATAATCTTTTGCAAACTATGAACCTTGAAATGCCTCAAACAATAAAAGGTTTTGATTCAATTCTTCAACCGACAAGCAAAGCAGGGCTTTTCGCTAGAACTATGTTTGAAAAGTCTGGGATACACGCAGGCTTTACTAATTCTCGTGCGTATAAATTTTTTACTGAAAAAGTTTTAGAAGGCATTGTTGATGTTTCTAACAAAAACCAAGTAATTCAAGAACTTCAAAAATTCTTTACTGAGTTAGAACGAATTGATGTGTCAGCAATAATGTTGAAACACCGAGGTTCTTCAACAGTATTAGAAAGCGGAGAATCATTATCAATGTTGGACGTAGCTTTAATGAGCTATCGTTCAAAACTTCCTACATGGGAAGGTATAAGTTTTGATAACCGTCCGCCTGACAAAGCAACAGGTAAATTTTGGGCAGACGAAACGCTTATAGAATTAATAGAAACTCCTCCCGCAGAATTAGGCGCAAAACTAGACGCATTAATTGATGGCGTGTTGACAGGGTTTGTTGAAGCAATAATTCCTGACAGCAAATTTGATGGCATAGATTTTACTGGTCCTGATGTTCGTTCAAATATGACAGCGTTGCTTAGAGGCGAACTTAAAGCTGTTAAACGAATGCTCGATGAAAGTGCTGAAGCTACTGTCAAACGGTTTGGCAACGTTGACTTTACTGACATCGTTGGAACAAACGAATTAGGAGAAACTACTTTTATTCGTAAACCTATTTCTCCGAGGCAAGTTCGACAATCTGTAATTATGCCTCGTGTAGATAGATGGAAAGATCTTGAACGAGCTTTAACTGGTGATTGGAAAACAGTTGAAATTGCTGGGAAAACAATTCAAGTAGGAGTAACACCAGCCCGTGCAGTAATGCGTAACAGCATGATGGAAGTACAAAGTGCGTGGAAAGCAATTAACTTGCTTACACCAAGATGGCAAATGGTTGTCAACATTGATTCACAGTTACGTTTAAACGCTGCACTTCAAACAACTGTTGGTTTAGCAAAACTCGGTCCTGCTTTTGATACTTTGCAAGTTCGTTGGTTACGCAACCAAGGTATAGATGTACACGCCAAAGTTCAAAATGAATTGTTTGAAGCTTTAGGTGGTTTTGATCGTATCGAAGATATCAATACACAATTAGAAAACGTGCGAGCTTCAGCAAGCGTTGTGAATTTTAACGAAAGACGTTACGAAGATTTGTTGCGTGAAAAAGCTGTTCTTGAAAACCGTGAATGGTTGTCAATGGTTGACCTTTATATGGATAAAGGCAACGACATGGTTGAATTTGTTGGTGATGTTATTCAAAACGAATATTCAACTTTGAAAAAAGTTACACGTCTTGGAGCTTCTTCAGCTTTAGGTTTATATTTTGGTGGCCCAGTAGGTGCTGCTACAACAGCAGGAGCTTTTAGCGCCCATTCTAGAGTGAGCATACAAAAAGCTGCTCGTCGTATGGTTGCAGAATCATACGGTATAGCTGCTCGAAATGCTGCGTGGGTGTCGTTACGTGAAGCTGAATCAGCCGATATAGCTCGTTGGCTTATAGAACAGTATCCAGATCGATACGGCACAGAACAAATAGATGCTTCGAGTTATGGTTGGGATGATGAAGCATGGGATTTAACGTCGGATACTAATGAAATTGTTTGGCCAAACGAAGAGTTAGAAAGAACTTTAAATCAACCGGGTACTACCGAAGCTAAAATGTACGCCGAACTTTTGCGTGATAAAAATATGTTTGTCCCAGAAGACGTTGCTTCTTTTATTAATGAACGTATTCACGAAGAAGTTATTAATAGATACTTAAGTACTTATGCGCCTTATATAGATGCTGTCCCTGTAAAACAAATTTTGACTGCACCGTTTTATGTGAATGCGTCAGTAGCTACTCGCAAAGTTATTGATGCTCGTTTGAATGAAATAAAACGTACTTTAAGTTCACGTGAGCAAACTCAAATTGCAGATTTGACAAGAGAAAGCATTCCTGATGCTGCTTTTGACGAAATTTTCAATGTTGATGGAGTAGACCCTTTAATAGACGAATTAAATGCTGTAGCGTTTGACCCGGAACGGTTAAACGAATTTGAAGTAGTAAGCATTGAAAATTTTATACCGTATGGTGATTTAGATATTCCGATAGCAGACCAAATTAATTTTCTGTCTGGCGAACAAGCTCAACTTTTGATTAATGAAAACTTGTCATTAGTTGATTTAGCAAAAGAATTCCGGCAGTCGTTAAAAGATCGTAGACATGCAGCAACTATTTTGGCTCATGGAGCAAAAGCTGTAAGCGATTACGACAAAGTTGTTGTTCAAGGATTCCAAACTACAGATAATCAAATTGCAACAAGATTTGAACGAGCCGCACAAATTTTAATTGAAGGCGGATTTAGCACTACACAAGTTGGTTCTACTCGGATAGATAGTGCATTTGGTGACGTACCGCAAATGCAAGAAATTAACCGTCGGAACATTTCAGCTAACCCAACTGCTCGTACTCAATTACAAGCTGGTACACACATTCAACGGAAACGTGAACAATACCAAGCTGCTCATCAATACGATATTACTACTCCTAATGAACAAGAAAACTTTATCAAAGCTTACGATGACACTATTGATCGTTATGTGAGCCCTTGGGGTCCAGAAGGCCAAGTAGCTTCTCGTGATTTTTTACGTCAGTTTATTCGAACGCCAGATATGTTTCGGACTGACGACGAAATATTGCGATGGTTAAATACTGACGGATTTGAAGCTGTACAAGATTTTTTGCCTTCTCATAAAACTTCAGAAAATCTTAGAGAATTAATTTACAAACAACGTTACGAAGCTAATAGCTTAGTGCCAACAATGTTGCCGGGGTTTGAACCTGTTATAAAGAAATTGCAAGCAGGCACCACTATTAAATGGAACTCTGACATATTGCCAGCGTTAGCTACTTTGCAAACATATGTTGATGATTTTTGGAACGCTGTTATACAAGGTTTTAAAGATGATTTAGATTTACGCAACGAACGAGGATTAAACGAAACCGGAAGAATACCTACTATTGGTATCGAAATACCAGAATGGGACACAATGGAACTTTTGTTCCGTGCCTTTGAATTTGGTGACGGAATGCAAGGGGTTAGATACCCGTTAAGAGATGATTCGAATTTGCTTTTACTTGGAAGAACTGGTGAAGGTATACAAGTACCCGCTAGTGTTCGTCGGCTAGTTCTTGCTTCTTACAATAAAATTTATAACGAAGCTTCTAGTTTTGATTCACAGATGTCTTTAACTAACAAATTAAATTTAATGCGTTACGCACAGCGGCGTCCATTAGTTGAACAAATTCGTTTAATGGGTGAAGCTGATCCTATTGACCAAAATATTGGAGAACGTTACGACGGTGGTCCGATACAAGGAGAAGCTGGGTTACGTGATTTTGGTAAAACAGTTAATGATTCTCAATATTTAGATAACAAACAAACTGGAACAATTTGGCAACGTCTTAAAGGCAGCATTACTGGGCCTTTAGAAACTCTTGGCGAAGTTGAAAACATTATGTCAAGAGGCGTGATGTTTGATGCGCTTTATTCGTCTGACGTTTTACGTCGTTTAGAACCATTCCGAACACCCGGTGCAGACATTTATCACATTTCACCTAAACATTTAAATCAATTACAAGACAAAGCAAGGAAATGGGCACAAGTAGAAACTAAAAACCAACTTTACGATTTGTCTTCCAGAACTAAAATGGAAGAAGCCATGTGGCTTATCTCTCCTTTCTTTGGTGCTTGGCAAGAAGTTATTGGCCGTTGGTTTAGTTTGGCTAGAGAAAACCCTGTGTTCGTAGCTAGAGGACTTAGAGCATTTTCGGTTGTTGCCGCCGAAGATGAAAATGGTCAAACCGTAATGGTTATGCAACTACCAGATATTTTTAAAGATAAAGACACTGATGTTATTCCGTTTATCGAAGATCTTGGTTTGTTCGGAGATTTAAAAGTTTTATCTGAAATGCCGATGGACTGGAAACTAGGGTCAATATCGTTTATTAGCGCAAACCCCGGAACAGGTTTCCAAGTTTCGTTTGTTGTAGGTGAAGCAATTCTTGCTATTCCTTCGTTAGATAAAATACTTGGGTGGCTTATTCCTTACGGGATAGCTGAAGGCGACAATTGGTTGCAACGTCTTGTAGCAAGTGCGTTGCCCGCATGGATAAAAAATATAGCTCGTAAAGGTTTAGGTGATCTTTATTTAGACGATGAGCGTCGAGCAGCTACTGGTGCTCGTGTAATGGTTGATCTTATGACCCAATGGAACGAACGTGGTGACCAGTTACCTACAACTGAACAAGGTAAACAAGATTTTGTAGCAGAAGTAGAACGCATAACTGAAATGATTTACGGCATGAGAGCTTTACGAAATCTTATTGTGCCTACTTCATTGATCCAGCAGTCTCCTTACCACCCAGTTATACAAGAATATTGGCGAGTAATGGAAGAAGACGGTCCTGATCTAGCAGACGAATGGTTGTTGGCAAATCACCAAGATTTGTTTGCTGCTACTGGACGTACGTCTTTAACTAAAGCGGCCATTGCTAGCACACTTGAAGGTCACGAAAACTACGAATTCCATAAAGAAGACGCAACTGAATACCGAGAAATATCTTCGTGGATCATTGGGCAAGATGGGCCAGAAGAAGTCAAATGGGAGTTCAACAGAAACATTAGACGCATTGAACAACTTGAAGGCAGAGTAGAAAGAGTAACTCCGTCTCAACAATTTATGGATGCTACAGCAGCAGAAGGGTGGCGGGAATGGAAAGATTTTCGTACCAAACTTTATGCTGAATTAGCTCAAAGAAAGAAAGCTGGGTTGTCTGGTGCTATTTCTTCACACTACAAATTGATGCAACTTCGGCGTGATTTTATTACAGAAAACGGTCGGAAGTTTCCTGCATGGGCAAATGAATTTAATGACATGGGAAACTCACAAGTACAAGCCAAAATTTTGGCAGGTTTCCGGCATGTTATGAAAGACCCTGCGTATGAAACACGACTTGATGGTGTGTTTATACAACAATATTTAGATTTGCATGATGGTATTGCGGCTGAACTAGAAAGTCGGGCTCAAACATTTAATAGCGCTAGATGGGAACAGTTGTCCTACAAAGAAAACGAAGATTTAAAAATAATTTGGGAACTTGGTATCGCTAAATTGTTGATGAACCCAGACTTTGGAAATGTGTACGACAGGTTCTTTAGTAATATAGAAACAGTTTCTGTTGCGAATAGCCCGTTGCGTGAACCAGCAACTCTTGGGAGTGCAAGATAATGAGTGCATTAGATATAGTGTGGAGCGCTGTTAAAAAAATACAGCCTGCTAGCGAGGTTGCGTGGCATATTATGTGGCCTCCCGTTTTAGGGGTAATTGAAGACGCTGAAAAACGAGAAGCAGAAGGGGCTTCCGAAGAAGAAGTACTAGCAGAAGCGACTGAAAAACTTAATGAAATAGAAAGTAACCCGTTTAAAGCAGCTAACGCATACGGGTTGACGCCTGAAGAAGTGCCTTTAAGCCCAGAAGAAGTTGCAGAAGGGTTAACACAAGAAGAAAAACTTTCTCAAATGTTGCTTAACGAAGGTTATGAAGCAAGCGAATCAGCAATACCGGGTTTGTATGGTACTGCTCGCCCAGAAACTGACCCCGGTATTCTTTATTCTACTAGTCGTCTTGCTTTAGAAGATCCAAATTTTGATACAGCTAATTGGGCTGCTGTTACTACAGGTAATAAACCAATGATTCGTGGAGCGGCTCCTCCAAGAGACACTCTTGGATTTCAAGATGTTCCTTACATTGATTACATTGAAGGAAGTTTGCCTGCTTCAGGCAATGTTGTTGGGCGTGAACTTGGTTGGCAAATTGATGAAGCACGTTTAGAAGATGGGCAAAGTTTTATACGAGGAGTAGAAAGAAACCTTCCGTTTACTGTTAGAGATGCAATGGCTTTGTACGATGCCCAAGATCCTAAAACAAAAAAACTTATAGCCGAATCATTAGCTATCGGCACAGGCGACAAATCGTATATGAAAAATGCTTTAGGGAATGAGATGTTTTCTAACCCTGACCGCATTTATGATCGAGAGTCAGTGATGCTCGGGTTAATGGAAATGGGCACAGAAGCTGCGTATCTTGCAGGTTTGTCTGGTGGGGGGATGGACGCATACGACATGATAAATCTAGAAATTCCTAAGTTGCGTAAACAAGATTTTACTACCGCAGATATGGAAGGTTTATCTACAAGCGGGATGATAGAGCAATCTGGTTTAACAATGGATCAATTAACTGATGAGCTTTTTGATTTAGCTTCAAACGTTGGTGTTGTAAAACAAGTTGCTTTAACACATAGCCGTGCGTTAGCTAGCGATATTTATAGACGCATTATTGGACGGCAACCTGATGAGTTAGCTTTAAAATTATTTGATGGATGGGCGTTAGAAGCTCAAAAAAACAATATGGGGATCTCTGCTCAACCAACTGATACTGAATTCAAATCGTATTTTAGTGAACAAATTATGGAAGAAACTAAA
>Ga0163179_10001901_pt1 | contig 14665 bp, 16 predicted proteins | sample AtlANTMetagenome_FD_109643 | JGI IMG/M metagenome (GOLD analysis project Ga0163179, IMG submission 109643) | Marine eukaryotic phytoplankton communities from the Atlantic Ocean - Atlantic ANT 2 Metagenome | ecosystem: Environmental > Aquatic > Marine > Oceanic | place: North Atlantic Ocean...
ATGGAAATTAGGTGAACCTGAGCGGCGCTGCATACCGTAAATCAAATTATCGGTATTCTCTAATAGATACTCAGCCATGTTGGCTCCATCTTGACCAAGGATACCAGTGATTAAAACTTTTTTGCTCATTCTTTATTTATTATAGTGTGAACTTAAGAGGAAGTCAAGAATTATTCTTTACTACTCCAATTAGCTCTTGTCCATTAGCTAGCACTCCGGGGCCTGACTTTATAATTAATTCTAATGAAAATAAACCATTTTCACAGAAAAGAGATTCGATAGATTTTTCTGTAAAGTAATGAACGTGACCGTCAAAGCGGCCAGCGCAGTGTTGATTTGCCCAATGATATGGATCGTTAGGGGGAGGGTAAGGATCTCTATCACAGGGAACTTGTAATATGAAATACTTATTGACAATCTTATGCAACTTTTTTACTAAAGCTTTAATGTCGTCGACATGCTCGATAACGTCGAACGCTGTAGCGCAATCGTAAGAAACATTATCATCCATATCTAATATATCAGAAATAATAATATTAACTTCCGGGTTAGTTTCTGCGTTATGGGTAAGAGCAGTAGGGTGAATCTCCGTGCCTGTTAAATTTTTATAGTATTTTTTTGCGTGCCCTAAAAAACCCCCTTTGCCTGAAGCTAAATCAACTAAAGAGTCATCTTGTTTTACGAATTGTTTAACTAGGAGTAACTGATTGTGCCACCTTTCGTTTCTTATTTTCTTTGAATGTAAATCTTCTTTTGTAGTGAACCTTTTTTTATCTTTAGAGAAACCTTTCTTCCCTCTGTAATTATCACTTCTATGGTATTGTGTCACATCCTCTTCGTAATGCCTATAAACATGATCGCATTTGTTACACTTGTAAGTGTCTGCACAGGGAAAGCGATGAGATAGATACATAGGGTGCATCTCATTGTTTATTGGGTAGCTTGTATAAACAGCACCAGCAATATAATCTCCATCTTCGCAGCAATGACACTTCTTTGGTACTTCTTTACTCATATTTTTAAATCCCCTATTCCTTTATTTCTTTCTACACTATGTCCGAATGCAGTTAATGTACCATCTGGTTTTTTGTCATTAACAAGGTGTCTGACTCCGCCGCCTACTCCCATTATTAATTGGTCATAAAAAATATTCATATCGAATAATTGTTTTTCCGTGAAGGCTCTTGAGCTCTCTTTCCTGCCTGTTATTAATAAAATATTATAACCTTTACCTTCCCACTCATCGATCTTTTCTATAGTACCTTTTAAAGGTTTATCGCCAACCTTATGTTCGCTGGTTGCTTTGGAAAGCGTGCCTTTATGCTCTATCAGCGTACCGTCTATATCTAATATAATTGTTTTTACTGGACTCATTTTCTTTTAAAAACCATTCTCCTAACTAAAGGGAAGTCGTCGTGAAGATGAAATTTGAAGTCTAACTTGTCAAGCAGTCCTATTTTTTCTAGGTGAGCGGGTGCTAACCTGTGGTTTGATATGCTGCCTGCTGCGTCAACTAAACTAGACTTGCCATTTTCCCAAGACTTGCCCGGTTTAGTATATTCATCTAAGTATTTGAACAAAGTGCAGAAATTATCCATGTAGTCTGGATTACTTATGAACCATTGATCAATAAAGCCCTCGTTATTATGTGGGTAACCAATTAACTTAGACTCGTACCCTTTTTTCTTGTATTCTTTGGATAATTCTCCGTTAACAAGAAAGTCATTTTTATTTAAATACCAATCGTTATTAGTTATGACTTGTCCGTTTTTATAGAGCCTATTCCAATTACCTGAATAAAATTTTTCTTTATCTAATAGGCTAAAGTCCACATCTCTCTGCCATGCAATGTCGTATCTGCCTATATATACAAAATCGTATTTTGTTCCAGTTTCTTCTTCGTATTTTCTTCTTAGGTCACTTACCACTTGGTAGCTAAACCACCTATGGTAATGAGCCTGCTTTCTTTGGGTTTCTCCCGTGACATATCTTGGGATAGTAAAAGTAGGCTCCTCTAAAAAGAGGTATTTTTTAGGTTTATATAAAGAAAGGACTTCTTCCTTGAAGTCAATAGAGGAGGTGTGGCAAAAAACATCTACGTTATTTCTCTCTAGGAAATGTTTATTGTAGTGATTAAACCCTATTTCAAGAACTTCTGAAGATTGGTTAAGGCCGAACTTGCCGTCTTTACCGCCTATCATTCCTATTAAGCACAGAGCAACTTTCATATAATTGTTTTATCTTGTCTTCGAGGGCCGGTATTATGTCAGATAAATTTAACTTAGCTTTGTAGCAAATGTCTTCGAATTCCTTGGTTTTGTATATGTAATGACAGCAGACCTCTATGAGTAATCTTCTCTCATATTCATCCTCAAATTCAAGACCCTCTGGTAACCATTTTACCCAAGACTTGGAGCAAAAGCAAGCACTAAATAGCTCATCAATAAACTTTTTTTCTTTTATTCTTTTTAATATTTCTCTTGTTTGCTCTACTGCTAGCTCTGGGGCTATGTTTATGCCATCTAAACCTAATTCAAATCTTCTTTTAATAAGATCTGGTTGTAGGTAGTCTCCATTATGTTCTTTGCTTAGTAAGCCAAAGTCTTTGCAAACAGATATCATATCTTTACATCTCTTCTCGTTGAAAGTGCCAATATTTGAAACTCCTAGCAATCCCACGCCAGATTGAATAACAGCAAACTTTATAGAGCTGAATCTATCTCCTAATTTAATTTTTAATTTATTTAAAAAATCTTGAAGCTCTAAAGGTGAATATTTTCTTATCGCTTCTTCTGTACCTACTTCGAAAAGACAGGATTTATTTACTTCTAAGGCGGCTGTAATTAAGCAATGCGAAGCGTGTGCTGCTGACTCTGTGGTTTTAAACTCTTTCCAAGGATCTATGTGTATGAGTTCTAACTTATTATCGCAATCTTGTATTAAAGATGCAAAGCCATCATCATCTCTTGATCCTTGTTTAGGTCCGCCATGGTCTCTCTGTATAATAATCTTGGAAGTTTTTCTTCTGACGTACCTGACTAAGCCGCCTGTCTGAAGAACATAGCCGCTATTGTAATCGACTTGTCTTCTTGAAGGTATCAAGCCTAGATTTAAATTGGTTTTGATGGCCGCATCGATTACTTGACGACTCATCGGACCTATGTATAACTTAGGAAACATACTTATTTAAATAAAACTTACCAAAATAAAACAAAAATCTTTTTAAATCTCCTTCATGTAAAGGTGCCATATTTATCCATATTATGGCTGTTAGTATTTCTACCTTCTTAATGTTATAATCGTTCTCTGCTAGAAAATCATATAAAACTCTTCTGCATCTTTCTAATTTATCGCTGCGAAAAATATCTACCTCAACTCCTGAATCGGTAGAATCTAGAGTAAAGTTCTCAGAGGAAACAATATCAAAGGTCATTCCATGGTTGAACTTAGCTAGGTCATAGTAAACATCGCCAACTAGAGAGTCTCCAAAATTCTGCCTCCAATCTATAATGGTAAACTTATCGCCTTCGTCTATAATATTATCTGGAACACAATCGCCGTGAAAATTACACGGAATACCGTTAGATAATAAATTACTTTCAAAAAGCTCTTCCACTATAGAAGATACTCTTTTACAATATCTGCCATTTATTGTCTCATTTTCATCTCTTATATTTACAGATTTTTGTAGCTTTTCGATCCTCTGGAGAGTTTTCTTTAAGTAAAAAGTCTTACAGTTTGATTCGAAGCTTTTTAAGTCTGTATCAATAGGTTTCCATAAATATTTTAGCCCCCAATCTAGAAAAGATCTTGTTTTGTGTTCATTGATAGTCTTAGACAAAGGCTTCCCTTTTACTTTTTTATACTTGTAAAAGCCTCCTGCAGCCGCTGTTACATTGGGCGTAATGCCTTGTAGGTGGTTGTCGGCCCTAGCTACTCTGTCGAAAGATATACTTGAGTCATAAAAAAACTTTATTATTTCATTTCCTATCTGATAAATGTTTTCTTCTGGTTTATCTAATACGTCTATTTCTGAGCCTATGGTTTCTTTAGCTATCTTTAATTTGCTAGAAGATCCTATGTCTATCCAGTTTTTTGTTTCTAATACTGTGAATAACGAGCCTCTTTCAATCATCGCATTTATAGGTTCACAATCTGACTGACTGTCTTCTTTTATCTCTTGCCAGAATTTTTCGTAATTATTTATGCCGCAAATACCTACATAGGCTAAATCTTTACTAGGGCCTTCCCCTTTGTCTTTAAATTTAGAAAGAACATTACCTAACTTGTCTATTGTTCTGTATTGATCGTTGCTTTCTTCTTTGCTTCCTATAACCCAATTCGTTTCTGGTTTTGGGATTGGCTCATCTTTAATTATAGTATCGCAAGAGTTAAATATAAACGGGCATTGTAAATAATTTTTAGCTTGGAGCATAGACAGGCCTTGGCAACTGCCTTCTCCTTTGTAATTTTCAACCCAAACAAAAGTGAATTTTCTGTTTGAGTAAACCAAATTTAAAAAGTCACGGACTTGATCTCCGTAATACCCTAGAGTTACAACAATCTCAACATCTTTGTCGTATTGGTCTAGTATGTGACTAACAGCAGGTTTATCTCCTACTCTAGCTAAGGATTTATTAGTAAATTTAGTTAGCTCACCTAATCTACTACCGATACCACTAGTCGTTAGTAATACTTTATATTTCATTTGGGTTTGGGTTAACCACTCCTATTTTCTCAAAGCTAGAGGTATAGCTCTTATCTATATTATTTATCTTATTTATAGTGGGCTTTACTCTTATGTTAATTACATCTCTATAGCCTTCTATGATGGGGTTAGCTCTGTGGCAAGTATTATTATTAAATGCAAAAATAGTACCTTTTGGTCCCGTAACTTTTTGAGATGTATGACCTGAAGCTTTTAGCTCTTCTACTTCTTTACCCACTCTCGAATTGTTAGGGGCATCCTTCCATTCTTTTGGCCCTTGTCGGGAACTATTAAACATATAGCCTTTGCCGTTAGGTTTTGATAGATACTCAAAAGGAGAATTACTATCATTAACATCATTTAAGTATACTATATTTTTAACTATCTCGTTTGGGTTGTTGTCGTAATGCCATATATAAGAAGAGTCTCTTTTGCATTTTGTTGTTCTGTATATATAAATCTTGTCAACATACAGATAACAGCCATACATGGTGTTTTCTAAATAAGGCACAATGTAGTTAGATATAGTTTCTAAATCTTCCCCTACACTTTCCCATATATCCGGATACTGTAGCATTATACCTTCTTTTTTATTGTTAGAAAAAAAACTAAAAACCTTTTCAGAAATAGAATTTACAGCAGCGGCATAATCTAAACCGAAAGTATTTACGGGCATGGGTCTCGCTGGGTCGTTATAAAAGTTCTCTAGCTTAGGAGGGAATAACCCTCTGTTTTCCTGCCTCCATTTATCTCTGGCTAATTCAAAATATTGTGGATAATTCATAATTTACAGCAAACAAATATAGCTCTATAGCCACTTGAATATGCATCATAGGCAAATAAAAGTCTAACTAAACTAAAGAACTTAGATAAAAAGCTCTCCATTTCTTTCAAAGATAGGTTCATTAAAGGGTGATTAAAGGGGGATTCAATACATAAATAATCGGTTTTAGAGGAAACTTCTGACATAAATTCTTCAGCGTGTTTATTGTTTGGATATATTTGATGAAGTACGGAAGATAAGAAAGTGAGGTAATATTTATTATTATCGTTCTTTATGAAGTCTACCGCGTCTGCTCTTATGTATTCTATATTTTTTAAACCAGTTATTTCATCTCTAATCTCAGAGGCCAGTTCTATGTCGTGGTCGTATAAGTCTATTCCGGTAACAGACTCTGCTCCAGCTAAACTAGCCTGAGTAGAGAAAAATCCTTCGTTACAGCCCAAGTCAAGGACTTTCTTTCCTTTGGCTTTGTTCGTATAGTAGAAGTTTAACTTTCTGTAGCTATCAAAGTTTATCCCATCGCTGCTATAACCTTTAAAAGAAAAACCGTTATTGAATGTATGCCCTTGATAGATTTTGCCTTTCCATTTGTTATCTCCTTTAGATAGATATCTCTTCACTGCATTATCATAAATTTTCTGGCAATCTTCTTTGCTGGCTTGAGTTGGGATTTTGTATCTATTTTTATCTACCTTAAAGCGATGGAAGTCTACTATCTTATCTCCTATTATGTTCGTGTCTTTGCACCATTCGTCCTCTGGTAGTAAATTTTCTTTTATAATAGTATTATTAAATTTATTTAATAACTCAAGAGAAGTTGGGAGCTCCTTTTTTAAAAACTTATGGTCTGATTCTGGAAGCCAGCTTGGGAGCGGGCAGGAGTCATCTGACTTATCTAAATGCTGAACCTTCATTACGATATTATTTGAGTCTATGTTATGATCAATAATTTCTGGAAAAATGTCAAAGCTTTTAGATTTAAAGTAGTCAAGATTTTTGCTTGTTTCAGATAAGGCTCCGTATCTGTTTTCATTATCTTTTATAATTTTAAGCCCTGTGCCATCTTGCATTTTTATGTAATAGGCATCGTCACAATTTAGGCCGGGTCCAGAAACTTCCTTTCCATTGAGAGTAAACCTAATTTCACCTTTGTTCTTACCTGTTTTTTTGAATGTTAAGTTTGAAATTTTCATAGGGCATCTTTTATGTCTTGGGTTAAAGGAAAATGAATACTCGTTATACTTGATGACATGTTGTAATCTTTTCCTTCTCCTAGGTTATATATCTTAAAGTTAAAAAAGTCTTTTAATTTTTTTATATAATGCCAAAATATAACAAATTGTCTATCTTGGAATCTGTCTCCGTATTGTAAGTACCAACCGGGACTTCGTTTTATACCGTCAAAAGCGTGATCCATATCTTTAGATACGAAGCCGTCGTTTCCCACTGTGTAAATCTCAGATGCTCCGGCAAATATGGCCAATACTATTAATTTGTAACCTACTCCTAGAGTTGAGGAATACCTAGTGTAATTGTAGGAGCTATTTTCTTTAAATTTATTAGTTAGACTTCTTATAACGCTAAGATCAACCTTGTCATGTATATAGTTAGTTACTAAAGGAAAGCTTAGTAGCGCTTCTGTATTATTTATACTTTCCAATAACTGCTGATTTTTAAAGTCTACTATTGAAGACATATAAAGTAAGTCTATTTGCTTCTTTAAAAGTTGCTCGTTTTTGTAGAACTCGTTAACTGTCCATAAGTAGTCGTAGTTTATTTTATCCCAGTTGACTTCTTTACTTGATGGCCCTCCGGAGACTATCATAATCTTTTTATTTTTGAATTTGTTATATTTCTCAGGTAAACTTATTATACACTCATAGTTACCGTGTGCTAGCGTATCTTGCTCAGAAAAAACCGTCTCTTGTTTTATTTTAGAGATGTATTTCTCATGCAGAAATTTTGCAGCTTGATCTCCTAGGGGGAGGAAAAAGTTCTGCTCCTTGCCCGCATTTCTTGGCATTGTATATTGATACTCGCTGAAGACTTTATGTTCTTTTAAGTCGTACCAAAGGTTTTCAACTTCATTCATTGACATTACTGTCCCATCGAGCAGCTTGACGTTAGCAGGCAAAGTCTTTAGGTAGGTTTTAATTTTGTCTTCGGTGAGACCGTCTACAGAAATCAGTCCATCTTGCTTAGTGTGAAACAAAACACAGTCTTTTAATGTTATTCCTGTATTAAACATAATATCTTCCTATCTGATAATTTATAAGAGTTTATGACTGGGTCTTCGTAGACTGAGTCGTTTGGGTAATGAGTTGTGGAAATCTCTTCTATCACACATCCTTCTCTGCTGTAGAAAGAATGCTTTACGCCGCGATTAATTAACACCGGAGAGCCTTTTTTAAGTTGAATCTCTTTTCCGTTTAATATTAAAGAGCAGTCCCCAAACAAGAGTTCAAACGCTTCTTCTTTCTTTATGTGGTGGTGACACGGATGGTGCTGTCCCTCTGATACTATGAGCAGCTTTTTGCAATACTCTCTATTTATTTTGTTTATTATTACTACTCCGTGTTTATAGAAGTTATCTAAGCCATAGTGCGCTGATATTTCTATCTCTTCGTTAGAGTCTAAATTTATATTAGCCTCTTTTAGTTTGTTTTTTGCCTCTGCTATTATTTTAGATACTACTTCTTCGTCAATTTTTTGCTTGAGATCTTCTTTTGTTATTGCTGAATTAGCTCTTAAATCTCTGGTTAAGGTATTCCCTACTATATTATCTACCTGAGAGGCATCAAGCTGATTGTTTTGTAAGGGCATAGCATAAAAGATGTCTTTGTTTGTTATTTTGGACCCTTTTTTGAGGTCGGTGCTCAAGTACGCACCCCTCTTGAGGGCTTTTAGAGAAGAGGCTTCTGACTCGTTTCGTTTTCTGTTGCGTAGGACTGACTCAATAGACTCAACCTTTCCTATCATTGTACAAATAGCTCCCGGATTGCAAGAGTACCCGTTAAGATTGTCGCCTATTCCAACGTGCTTTTCAATCATCGTACAGCCCATTGCTCTTGCTATAGGGGCTATCGTCTCGTGGGGGAGCGTGGGGCTTTCGTGTGTAGATAAACCTATCTCTATGTCTGGAAAATTATTTCTTAATTGATTGATTCTGTTTAAGTTAGAGTGCTCTTTAGGCGTTGGGTACTCCGCTACGCAATGCATAAAAGCAAAGTCTTTTTTATTAAATTTGAATAAATCATAAACTTTTTGTAGCTCTGGCATTGTTGCTCCGGCTGTAGAGATAATTATCTTCTTGTCTTTTTTACAGACATCTCTCAATAAAGGCCAATCGTCTATTGAACAGCTAGCAACTTTTATTATAGATATATTCAAATCAGAAAACCAGTCTAAAGATTCGCTATCAAAGGGGGTAGACATGGATATAAAACCACTGTTATGAATATGCTCTACTATTTCTTTAAAATCTTTTTTATTAAGCTCTGTGCTTTTAAACCTTTTTACTAACTTTAAATCTGAATCAACAAAGTCTGGATGAATGAAAGAGTTAAGCTGTCTAAACTGTAACTTTATAGCTGCTTGTACGCAGTGCGCATCTTTAACTTTTTTAAATTCATCAATAATCTTTTTGGCATGCTCTACGTTGCCTTGGTGATTATTCGCCATTTCAAATATATATAGCATTACCTTACTCCAGATTTATAAAGAGACTCACACATGTCAAATTGCCATTGATAGTCTATATCTAAACATTCTTTCTCTTCCATTGGAAACAGTTCTATATCTCCCGGTTTATTAAAGTCTCCCATCCAGATACCTTCTCCTATTTTATCCATTCTCCCGGCATATAAGCAATGAGCCGCTTCATATGTCTCTTCCACAAACTTAGTATTCATGACAGCTTGACCTTCTGGCCAAGGAGATATCAGCTCAGAATCTTTATTCCAGAAATAATTCTTCTTCTCCATCACTCCAAACATTCCATCCGAGTCTGAGTTCACATAAGCTTCAGCAAATCTTTCTATTGTCTCAGCCTTCATAAAAGGAGCGCAGGCGTTTATTAAAACACAATATTTAAATGGAAGTTTATTCCACCACTCATACATTAGGCTCATAGGTGTTCCTTCTGAATCGGCAGACTCCTTAGATCTATTGAAAACATTTACGTCTCTTCTATAACATATAGATTTTAATTCTTCTTCGTAAGCAGAGACAAAAAATTGAGAATTTGGAATTCTCGAGGATACTATCTTTATTAGAGCTATATCTAAAAGATTCGTACCGCAAAAGCTTTTAATCATCTTTTGAGGAACCCTTTGAGAGCCAAGTCTAGCCTGTATTACAAAAACTATATCTTTTATATCCTTCATTTGTGAAATCTTTTGCCGTATCCTAAATTTATATATTCTGTATTAGGAAATAATCCTTTTGTGTATTCCCAGAAGTATTTGTATTCTGCGTTGTAAAAAGATTCTGAAAAGTTATTTGGTAAAAGCTTTTTTCCGGGTTGGTGTGCATGGTCTCCATTATAGATAGGTTCGTAGCCATCTAACCCTACAAACTTTACTGTTTTGCTTTCTAGGAAAGAGGCAAATATAATCATTCTAACACAAGCCCCAAGTCTGCTGTAAAACCTTGTATGCATGGCGAAATACTTTTCGTAGTCATCAAAATTATAATCAAACCAGCGTTTATGAATTTCAAATCCTGAGTAAGGCTTGAATCTATCTCTATATTCAATAAACTCTTTGCATTTTAAGTCTGGTTCACCCATAAACATAGCTACATCCACTTTTAAAGAAGAGATTATTGGGTTTAAGTAAAAATGATTACAAGACCATGTAAAGTCTCTTTCTGTAGAATCATAATCAAGCTTATTAGTTGATGGGCCTCCTCCTATTATTAATACTGTTTTATCTTTATACTCTTCAAAATGAGCTAAGTTAGAATATACAATCTCACTATTTGATTTAACTGACTTGTTAAATTTTTTAAAAGCAATATTAAAATCTCTCTCAACCCATTTTGGAAATGGCATTGAAGCTGAAGATCGTCCTTGTTCGAAACAACTATCCATTACTAACCTCTAAGTTTTCTTCTGACCGGAAACTCTGAAGCTGAAATGTAAATGTCTCCGTCTCCGTACGCTTGCTCAAGCTCTCTTATCCCGCTAACTAGCTTGAATAAACCTTGAGGCTCAACTGAGCTCATATGATCAGAGCCCCACATTGTTCTATCTAAAGTGACATGCCTTTCAATGATGCTAGCGCCTAGGTAAACAGCCGCAACAGATGTTCCTAGTCTAAACTCGTGACCACTGTAACCGATTTGAAAATTATATTTTTCTTTAAGAGTTTTAATGCAAGAGAGGTTAAGTTCTTCAATGGGTGCTGGATACGTAGAATTACAGTGAAGTATTGCTAAGTCCTTTGTGTGAAGACTAATAAGAGCAACACAATCGTCTACCTCTTGTTCTGAGCTCATGCCCGTTGAGATGATTACCTTCTTTCCTAGCTTAGCTGCAGATGAAACTAAATCTAGGTTCGTGATCATAGCCGAGGGTATCTTAATAAAAGGTAAGTCGTACTTACTTAAGAAATTTAGGCTGTCTAAGTCCCAAGGTGAGGCGCTCCAGTGTATTCCTTGTTGCTTGCAGTAGAGGTCTATCTCATCATATTCTTCTTTTCCGAACTCTACTTTATATTTATAGTCTAAATAAGATATCTTACCCCAAGGAGTATCTCTCATGACTCCTTTTTGGTGCTCTGGCACACACACGTCAGGGTTGCGCTTCTGAAATTTGACAGCGTCACAACCGGCAGCAGCAGATATATCGATTAGTCTCTTAGCTGTGTTTAGACAGCCATTGTGGTTTATACCTATTTCCGCAATAATATAAGTCTTCTTCATTTAAAATCTCTACAGTGCATTAGGTTTCCGTTACCAATAGTTATAACCGTATCGAAATGTTTAACTAAAGATGACACTATATAATCATATTCTTTTTTGTTTTTTCCGTGTAGCTCAAGGGATAAGTTTTTAATTCTTTTTAATAAATCACATTCGATTAAGTGGGGTATTATTTCATGCTCAGACCCTTCGCAGTCCATTTTTAAAAAATCTACTTTATAGATTTGATGATCATCTAAAATCTTTTCTAAATTTATTGATTCAGGGGCAGTTAGACTATCTTTTAGTTTGGTTTTATCGAACCTACGTTCGCTTATATAGGAATCAGAGCCTTTGAATAAAGCTTTGTTGCCTCCTGAATTATTTTTATTTTTTCTATAACTTAGTACTGGATTCTTGCCGCAAACTGATAAATTATAAACCCTACAGCGCTCGAAAGCACTTAAATTAGACTTTGCTATTTCAAAGTTATCTTTATCCATCTCAAAAGATAGAACTTCAGCTTGTTGGAATCGTGAGGAAGCCATCGCCGAGAAAGACCCTATTTGGCACCCTATGTCAATTATGCATTCTGGATTAGAGTTTGCAGCCCATTTGTTAAAAAAATAGCAATCTTGTATTATTACTTCTTGTAAAATTTGCTCGTCTTTAGTCCCTTCTCTGTAACTAAGCTCGTAAGTGTGTCTCCCAGTCGGGAGTGGGGTGTTAAAATAAGCCTTCTTCATTTTAAGATAGTTAATTTTATACCTTTGCTTTCAAGCCACTTTTTAATACTTGGAACTGCTTTTGAATTAAGTTCTATATCCCAAGGTATTTCGCACCCTTTATTATTCATTGAATCTTTATCGTCTTCGTTGTAAAAATGACTACCATGAGAGTCTAAATCCCAACCTATGGTGGTTATATTTGATACTCCTACATGAACAGCCACGTAAAGGACTGTCTCTAGCATAATTCCGGGGCCTGTACGTCTTTCTGTATGGGTTTTGCTGATTAAGTAATCATCGTAATTTTTTTTATACGCTAACGTGTTCTCTACTCCGCCAATTTCTTCGACTAAAGGTACTCTAAAAAATATATCAGATCTTTGTTGTGGGTTCCATCTTTTACCTAATTGATAATTGCTGCTAGACACAACTACTTCAGGCTGATGATCAATATACCTATAAGGTATATTCATATAATCCATAGGAAGATTGGAACAATTCCAGAAATGAAAGTCTGTATACTTCTTAAACTCTGTATCGTAAGCCTGTTTTATTGAAAAAACTAAGGAATCATCTAATTCATGGGAGAATTCCTTTGAGCAAAGAAGCTTTTTTTCGTATTTTTCTAAAGACGGGCCGCAGCCTAGTATGAAGCAGCTCTGTCCTTGTTTGGAATCTTGTAAGTCTAAAAGGTCCACTGTAATTAATTATACCTGAAAGTTGTATTTAAAGCAAGTAAAATAATTAAGTTGGAAGTATTTTTATGAGTTGGTCGTTAACTCTAGCAAGTCCCTCTGGGGTATCCTTGCCTTTCATTTTAATTTTAATTTTTGTTAAATTTTCTTGGCCTCTGGTCCCAGTTATTTGAGCAGATAACTTATTATTGTTATTGTTTATTTCGTCTTCGAAGTGGCTAAGGTTTACAGCTAACTCCATCTCAAGCTCGTCAATAGCTAAATGAGCATTATTAGTAAGAGTTATTAGGGGTATATGAGTCTCTGTTACTTCTCCGTTGTTTCCCGGAAGCTTGACTTTAAAAGTTTTTGCGTTTCCGTCACTATCAAAGTAGGTAGACATTACTCTACCTAAATGCTCCGTCTCTACTTTTCTCTGAGCGAAAGCTACAGAATTATATATAGATTGGACTAGCTTGTCTAGAGAATTAGAATCCTCCGGCCCACCTTGCCCCTCGCTTGGGAGCGAGGGTTGGGGTGGTTCGGTTGGAGGTGAAATTCCGAGAGAATAATTAGTTAAACCCATTTATTGTCTTACTTTACGGACCTGCAGGGGCGGGTGTAGGAGCTGAGGCTCCTCCTTGAGGGGCGGGCTTAATAGCGTCTCCTAGTATATCTAACACTTTCATTAGACCTTCGGGAGCTCCATCATCTCTTGCTTCGCAATGAACCGTATACCTAGCTGAGTTATCACTCTTTCTTGTATTTTCGCTCTTGCTACCTACAGAAGCCGTAACTGAAGCACTAACAGGAGACCACCAAGCTTTATAATTCGCTTTAGTGGTGACATTGGCCGTGGTTGAACTTTTGCTTTCGCTAGTAGATTGAACCTTCATATCGAAGTCAATCTTAACATCTTTAACAGATAAATTTGGGGTATTTACGATAGCTAAAAGAGGAACCTTCATGGTTCTGGGTTCAGCTACAGTGGTGGTAGTTTCTACTCCATTGCCGTCAGTGCTCTTGTGTTCCACTACGGCATCATAATCAAACTCAACAGTTCTAGCGCTGAGCTTTCCTGTAGTGTCATCTTTTTCCAGTCCCACTTCTTCGATAAATTGCTCAGTGATTCCGGCTAATTTACCTTGGGCTTGTGCAGCCGCGATAAGTGGGTTTGCGATTAGCTCGCCAATTGGGAGCCCCTTAAATTGATCTGATATACTAGACATAATATTTCTATGTTATACTATAAATTACACTATTTTACAACATATGAAGCTTCTGTTTTGCTTGGGCAATCATCCATCTGTCTTTCTTGTCTAAGTGAGAACGGAGGTGATCGTCGATCTGCCTAAGCATTTCTGGCTTCTCTCCCATATGTTGATCTCTAACTTTCTGAATTCCTTGCACTACTTTAAGTAGCGTACCTGTAGCTCCTGAGGCTGGCATAGCGAAAGGAGCTACCATTGTCACTATTTTAAATCCTATAGCTAAAACAACCAAAAATACAACAATACCTACAATCCAATACACTTTACCCATCAAGCTTGAATACTTAGTCGCTTGTAGTGCGTTCTCTTGGTTTATTGCTTTTAGCTTGGTTTGAGCATTCTGTAATTGACCAGAAAGAATCCTGTTTTGATTCTGTATTGCGATTAGCTCTTTGTCCATGGTGGCTAGTAAATCTTGACCTTTCTTCACTTCTGACGGGTCAGTAGAAAGCAATCCTGTTACCATTTGGTCGGACTTCATCGCGTTCTCCATTTGTGGAGGACCAAGGGCTGTAACACCTCTTGTGGTCATTTGTTTGGCTACTTGAGATTGTGGGGATGGATCTGGGTCTTTCTGCAAGGCTTGATCTGCAGCG
>Ga0163179_10001904_pt1 | contig 14650 bp, 23 predicted proteins | sample AtlANTMetagenome_FD_109643 | JGI IMG/M metagenome (GOLD analysis project Ga0163179, IMG submission 109643) | Marine eukaryotic phytoplankton communities from the Atlantic Ocean - Atlantic ANT 2 Metagenome | ecosystem: Environmental > Aquatic > Marine > Oceanic | place: North Atlantic Ocean...
CATTCTACTGGTCCTTCAGGTTGGCTTGTGTCAGGAGGTTCTGGTGTATCCATAGAGAGATCTGGTTCTTCTACATCTACACCCTCATCAACCTCATCTTCAGGTTGATAGACTGTCTGCCATGTTAATTCTCTAGCATCATAGTCTGGTGCTTCATAGTATGGCATACCACCATCACATAAAACTACATTCTGTTTAGGATCATCATTAACTAATTGATTATTTTTATTAGGAGGATTCTTTGCGTTCTCTTTGTTTACCTTAACACAACCAGGCATGTCAACAATAGGAGTTCCTATTATTGTAGTAACAGGTACGTCTATAGGGAGTGCTTGAGGTGCTTCATATACCCAAACCCGACTAGGAGGTATCTCAGCAACATATAATTGTCTTATTCCAATTTGTCTTATCGATCTTACACCACCAGTCAACGTTGGTATAATTGGTATACCTTGATTGTTAGTTTGGATATAAGGTATCGTCATTATAAAGGAGGATATTCTTCTGAAATTTGTTTCAAAGTTTTCTCTACTGTAAACTCTTCCATCAATCTTTGAACTTGTTTCTTATCAAGTCCAGCAAGTGACTCACAATTTTCTAAGCAACGGTAGATACATTCTCTATCTGTGATTGGTTTACTTTCCCAATCACCAGCAGTTGCTTCAACATTACTCATTGTTTTGGTATTTCTTTTTTATAATCTTTAGGATCTTTAAGACCCTTAACTGGACCAGAGGTTGCTGGCCAGTTAGTTTTTAATTGTATGTATATTTCTTCAGCAACAATTTGTCTGATCTGTTCTATACGGGCATCTTCTCTTTTCTGAGGACCACCCTGATAGTTATCAACAATATTACCACCACCAACCACAGCACCAGTACCTACTACTGCAACTGCGGTTCCAGTGGATGCTATCTTTTGGAAATCCATTAGCAATCCTTCAGATCTGCTGCCATATTTCCACCAAGTTCTGCACCTTGATTACCACCAAACATTGTTACCCAACCAGCAGCAAGCCAACCAACAAAAGGAATACCACTAAGGGCAGGAGCAGCAGCAGCACCAACACCACTACCAACGAGGCGACCAGTCTGTTCTCCACCACCTCTTGCTTTGAGGCAAGCGATTGTTTTTGCTGAGAGGTCTCCGTTTGGATTTGCAGCTGCTTGGACTGCAAGTGCTGCTGGATCGATCCATGCTGACTTGGTTGATACTGGTCCACCGTGGTGTTGAGCACCATCCATTGTAAATTCAATAGTTTCTTTAGTCGTATTATTAGCGAGTCCCAGAAACCCACCTTTCTTTTTCCTATCAATAGTTGTGTACATGGTCTTAGGATCGTTTGCCTTGTAACTCACACTATAACCTTTCTCACTCACATGTGCTTCATAGGAAGTATAGTCTCCTACTGGCATATTCAAAGTAGGTAGTTTAGAAGAATCTCTCCTAGCAAGCATACCGATCATGCCTATATGAGATATACCTATAACTCCACCCAACCCAAGGGCAAACCATTTTGTTAAATTAATCTTATCCATAACAATCCTCTTTAATTAAAACGCTGAACTTGGAACAGGAAGTCCCATGCTGCCACCGCCAGGTGCTGCAGCTTGTGGTGTAGATGGCACTAGATCAGGAGTACCTATAGGAAGATCTCCACCTAAACCACCACCAATATTACCAAAAGATCCTAGTGCCTTTTCAGTAACACTCTCTATGATGGCATCCTTTTGTATATAAAGATAAACGCCACCGCCAACAACGGCAAGAGATACAACGCTAGACGCAATAGCAAGTACATTTACAATTTTCTGCATGATTTTAAATTTCGTAGGTTTTCTTTTCTTTGCTATTAGGATCAACAGCAATAATTTTTAAAGGTGCTTGCTCAATCCTTAAGGTCTGAACAGGACCACCACCATTGCCTCCATTACCGTTGCCGTTACCATTCATCTTCATGGTACCATCACCCTTCTTAGAAGCTGTCTGAATTCCGAAGCTAGCTAAAACTCCTGTAAAAACCGAAGCTATAAAAGTTGGATCAATTTTCTGTTGTGGTACACCTGGTATGGCGACATAATTTAAAGTCAATATTCCTCCCGACCAGGCAAGAACGGTGATGCGAACAGCTGTACTAATGATTGCTGCTTGTTCCTCAGCATCTGGTAGTATAGCGGCTTTTACTTTACCAAAAAGACCTTTCTTTTTTGGTTCTTCATGAAGTTCTTCTTCTTTTATTTCTTCAGGCATCGGTAATATTAGATTACTATCTACTATATATCATTCTGAAGGTTGCCTTTTTTTACCTATATTATATTTCGATTCTAAGATCCATTGATCCTTTTCTCTGTATGCTATGACTTTGATTTGACTTAATGGTGCAGCGTCTTTTATTGTATCCTCTTTAACTATTTCTACAAGTCCCCAATCAGATAACAACTTAATAATTCTATTACGTCTTTGTAAATCATTCTCTGATAAGTTTGCCTTCTTACCATCTAATGCAAATAATTCTTTAAAATGTACTATGTAATACTGTCCTTTCTTATGAAGAATGTGGCATGACTGGTATAACTTCTTTTCTTTACGAGATGCTACTCCAATTCTTGTCAGTGTCTCACGAACTTTAAGGAAGTCGTCAGGTTCTTTTAAACTGACCTCCACCATATCATCCTTAGTCCACTGAACTTCCTTAAGTTCACTCATTTTTTACCCCCTTTATTCAGTTTTGTTCTAATGTAATCTAGTTGTTGTGGAGATAAAATCCTCAAAGCCTGTTTTGCTTTTTCATTACTATAGTCATAGTATTGCTTAACAAGATCAAGATCATCTATCTTTTGCTTCTTACCCCAAGGAGAAAATCTCTTACGGGGTCTCACGATATTTATAAAAAAATCATATTGTAATTTGTTATCTAGACCTGAATAACGGTTCATTTCATTAGCGTATGCCAATGTATCCATGTGATGTGAGAGACATTTGTTTATAACAAATGCTGGATAGTTCTTCTCCCATGCAGGATCTTCATCCATTAAGTAATCTTTGTTAAGATTAATTGAATTTAAATAATCCTTTAGAGGATAACGATCATCATATGCCATAGTTAGTCAACACAAGTTCTTTACGTTCTGCTTGCTCTTTCATATAATCACCTGTAGAACGCATACTATATGTTAAATCAAACTCAGCAGCATTCCAATCTTTAAATCGATCTCGTATAACCTGAGTACTATTATAGGATATCATCTGATGGTTAGTATGCCCATCACAATCTGATGCAAACTGATCATGATCGAAATACTTATGCATCTCACCTCTCTTACCATAGATAGGTATTCCAATTTCATAAGGGGGATCGAAATAAGTAAATATAGTTTTATCGTCAGACAACATTCTATCGTAAGATAGATTAGTTATAACCCAATGCTGTATTAATTTAGAATATTCTGGTAGTTTCTCTATGCCTCGTAAACTGAAATTGGACTCACTGGCTTGTTTGGAGAAGGAACTCGATTCGGTAAGACCACTGAAAGAGCACTTATTAACAATATAAAAGCTAACAGCACGGGTAACGAGACTGGCTCCTGCATCGTTAACCAATTCCTTACTCTCGTTAAAAAGTTCACGTGCTTTATCTGGGGTGGGGTATGTTGTTTTAAAGGTTCTGAGCCTGGTCGTAATTTCATCTCCTTCATGTTGTAGTTGTTGCCAAAAGTTTGCTAGGGGTTCATACAAATCATTCACCCATACTTCTAGGTGAGGGTATTGTTTTGTCATGTACAAAGCAACGGAACCACCTCCAAGAAACGGTTCTCTATACTCTTTATACTTACTCATGTCTGGTAAGAATCGTGACATCTTTGTAATAGCACGAGACTTCCCACCAGGATAACGAAGGGGAGTTTTTAAACTCTTCATAATAATTCTTGTAGGTCAAATAAACTGTAAAGTTCTAATCCTTCTTTTTGCATTGCTTCATCTATCTCAAGTTCCTCTTGCCTATCAACAATAGCAACAACACGTTCAACTACATAACCAGCATCACGTAATTTAAGTGCTGCCTTAATAGCAGATGCACCTGTTGTAACTACATCCTCTAGCACTGTAACACGAGAACCTTTTTTTGGCAATGGTCCTTCTATCCATGCTTCCGTACCATGACCCTTTGGTTCTTTACGAACAATCAATGCATTAATTACTTCTTCATTTAATGCTGCAGCCATTGCTACACCACTTACTAAAGGATCTGCACCAAGAGTAAGACCTCCTACTGCAACAGTGTCTTGTTCAATAAAATTCAACAACAAAAAACTTACATAACATAATCCTTTACCATGTAGAGTAAGTGGTTTACAATTAACATAATGAGGACTCATCTTACCAGAAGAAAGTTTGTATTCACCTTTACGGTAACAACTTTCCTTAAGCATTGAGAGAACTTCTTCTCTCATAGGTTCTAAATCAAAAATCATTGTTCTTGTAATTTTTGTACAGCAGTTTTTATTTCTATTGCAGGTATATCATTCAAACCATTAGCATCAAACCAAGGTGCATTCTCCCAATCAAATCCTTCACCGAATGTATTGTCTGGTGAAACAATATACCAATGACATTTAGAGTCAGGTATATCAACTGCACAGACTGCCCAGTCATCAGACCATTGTGGAACTTGCACATACATCTGGGGTAAGTGATTAGCAAATAATGAAAGTATGAAAGCAAAAATCATTGATCTTCACCTGCTTCAAATTCTTCAATCTGATCAACATAAACCTCGTTGCCACCAATATTATATTTGTGACCACGTTCATCTTCACCAAGGTATTCAAGGGCATTCTCACCAGAGAATGTATGTTCTCTTAAGACTGCCTGAAGTCTATGGTGTAACAATTCTACTTTAGTAATCATCTTTCATATACTGGTATACATCTGGTTTTGGTTCCACAACTTCTATTAGAATAGTATCTAATACTCTGTGAAGTGCTTCAGACATCAAACGATATCCAGTTCCAACATACATTTGTCCTGCAAATACTGATATAGTAGCAGCACCCCAGAACAGGTAATACCATCTAGATTTCACTTGGTGTCTTTGTTTTTTTGTTAGTACTTTCATTTAAAATTACACTCCAACATTATCTGTGTTAAACATGCCAAAAGATTAATCTCTTGGTCAACTACAAATGCAGATTTATATTGATACTCTGCAATGATTAGCACTGCTGCTGCAATACTAGGACCTTCCATTAGTGGGTGAAGATTATCATATAACTTACGCATGATAATAGTTGCATCACTATCTAAATTTTGGGTAACCCATTTCTTTACTTCATTAAAATTCTTATCTTTAAGACAAGAAACTAGACCTTCTATATTAGCATCGCCTAGCGTTGCGAGGATTCCAGTATCAATAGAACCTGTTGAACTATATCTTTGGAGTTCGTTGAGTGTTCTTCTGAAGTCTGGGAAGTATTTTTTGACGATCTCGGCAACCACTTTGTCACTGAACCGTACTTCCTCTCTGGACAAGATGTCTCTACATCTTTCAAAGAACTGACCTGCAAGAGTTTGTTTAGATTTTCCACGGACATTAAAATCAATTACTGTTGTTCTACTATGTAATGGTTGTATTATCTTATTCTTAAAGTTACACGTGAAGATGAACCTACAGTTCTTCTGGAACTCTTCAATCGACGCACGTAAGAGGAGTTGTACGTCGGGTGTCGTATTGTCTGCCTCATCAATAATGAGAACTTTGTGACGAGATTCAGATGTAAGAGAAACAGTAGCAGCAAAGGTCTTTGCCTGATTGCGTACAGTGTCCAAGAACCGCCCTTCATCAGATCCATTAATAACATAGAAGTCTGCTCCTAATTGTTTACACAATGCTTTTGCAATTGTAGTTTTGCCAACTCCAGCAGTTCCAGACAAGAGGAGATTTGGTATCTCACCTTGTTCTATAAAATTTTGGAAGGTGGTCTTCACTTCAGCAGGAAGTATACAGTCCTCAACTTTCTGAGGTCGGTACTTCTCTACCCATAAAAAATCATTCATTTCTTAAATACACCTAATCGTGCAAGGATGTAGACTGAGATGACAGTCCAAAATACAACTTCGAGTCCTATATTATTCATTGTATCCAATTCGGTTGTCGGGATGGGTCACGTAAATAATTAGATGCAACCCAAGGTTTGCTGCTAATGTAATTTTTGTAAGCAGTAAAAGTGTCAATGCTTGTGTCATGTTTATACTCATCTGGCATAGCTCTGGTAAAAGGAGTAGGACACTCGATAGCAGGGAAGATGATGTCAGCATACTCTAGAGTAAGTTGACACGAATGTGTCTTATTGTATCTGTGTGTATACTCTTCACATAGTGCTAGACCATGTTTGATTAACCAACGGAAGTTACTCTGAGCCCATATAGTGCAAGGGTGATTACGAAATGCACCCTTAGCAGTAGCATACCAAGTGCCAGTTTTCTTCTTAGGTAAATGACCGAATCCATGACCCCAACTGGCAGAGGCAACAATGGAAAGCATTTGGCAAGACTCAAGGGGCATCTTGACTACGTGTCTATCAGGTAGACACTGTGCAGATACAACAGGGTCAGGATCAGTAACAAAGATGTTCATACACTCAGTATATCATGTATTGGGTTCTAAGGCAACGAAGTACTTAATACCATCGCCTTGGAATAAAGCAACATTAGTTTTGCTAACAGAGACTTGATAAGAACCTGGTAGAAGTTTTAAGTTTTCAACCTTGAAACAATAACAAAACTCATTCTCAGTAGTTCCAACACCCACAGAGAAACTATTAGAACTATCGTTCTTCTTATCTGTTACACGAAGTTGAATCTCACTACCATCTCCATATAGACAAAGGTCTGGTAATTGATACACACTTGCTGCACGTTGCAATTGTTGCAGAACAGATTGATCTAATCTAAAGTCAACATCAACACTAGGAAGAGATATCTCTTTCTCAGGTGGTTGAGTAATAACATCAGGATCTGCATAGAAGAATCTAGTCTTAGATCTACCTGCTGTGTCACTTACTGTTAAGTAATTTTCTTTAGAAGTATCGATCTTAGGTTGATCAAATAAAGATAAACCTCCAAGAAATACTCCCAAATCGTAGATCGATATTTGTTTATCGAACTGTTCTTCAACATCAGCAATAGCAAGTATATTTTTATTAATACTGAGCGTTGCAATTTGATTGCCAGGTTTAATAACAATAGACTTATTGATAGAACAGAAGTTCTTAAGTACTTCAATTGTCGGTTTAGTAATTACAGTCATTTGTCATAATCAACAGCGAATGCAGTGGTGTTTCCTGCGTTTATAGAGTCTGCCTTCTCACGTTTGTCGTTGAAGTGCAGTAGTAGTATGCCGTAATGGATTATCTTAACGATGTCCTTACGTGCTGATCCTTTTCTGTCATAGCGAGAAGCATACTTTAGGACATTACTCCTACAGAATGCTTCAGCGTCACCCACAGAATCAATGAGGTCAAGAGTCTGTACATTTCCTACAGAATAATGACCTCGGTATGTGTTTGCAATGTATTCAGAGATCTCCTTTAGATACTCCTCCTCATTGTATTTCCTATTCATAATGAAGGGGTGTTACGTCCCTTCATTATACTCTGTATCTTCTCCTGCGTCAACCTTTGTATAAAGATCAAGGAAAGATTGTTTAGTATCATCGTCAAAACGGTTGACACAATTGGTAATAGCAGTCAAACGATCACCAAAGATCTTGTATGCTTGAACAATGTGAACTAATCTACGAGTGGTAATCACTTCATCAACACCACCATCGAAGAAAGTCTTACGGATTACTCCTGCCCACTTGATAAGGTTATCAGTAAATGCTGCATCACAACCTTGATTGATAAGAATTTTACTTTCTATAGATGCAGAAGGATACTCTTGCTCAAATGTAATTGGGAATCTTTCTAGGAATGCTTCATTAAGAACGTTAGTGCCTATGAACCTACCATCCTCTGATCCTTTACCTTTAGTATTGGCAGTAGCAATGATATTGAATCCAGCAGCAGGTTTAACATACTTACCGATCTTCTTCAAGAAGACACCCTTACCTTCTAGGATGGATTGCAAGCAGAGGATTTTGTTGGATGCGAGATCGATTTCGTCCAATAGGAGCACTGCTCCACGTTCAAGTGCTTCAATAACAGGTCCGTTGTGCCAAACAGTACTGCCATCGACAAGACGGAAACCGCCAATAAGATCATCCTCATCTGTTTCTATTGTAATGTTTACACGAATAAGTTCTCTGTTGAGATCTGCTGCTGCTTGTTCTACTGATAAGGTCTTACCATTACCTGAAAATCCAGTGATGAATGCAGGGTAGAATAGTTTAGACTTAATAATTTTTTTGATCGAAGTAAAGTTTCCGAATGGAACATAATTTGGATCTTTCTCTGGAATGTAATTTACTTCTATTGCTGGAGTAGCAGCAGGTGCTTCATAAGCATCAATAAGATCTTGTGCTGTTAAAAACCATTTGCCACGAGTAACTTTAGTAAGACGAGGAATTTTATTCATCCTCTTAGTTACACTTTGTACTTGAACTCCAAGGTGATCAGCAGCAGTCTTAACGTGACTTGCACTGATATCGTTTCCATACTGTGATAGGAAATCTACTAAGTCGTCATCGGTGAATTTTCTAGTGAAGGGCATTTGGATTGTTTGTTGTCTATACATCTATTATAACATAATGGCTTGCACATGCAACCACTTAGAGACAGTTATTTAACTGGTCCATATCCTAGTCAACTGTCTTACATCAGTAACACCAAAAAGTGCCTTACATCTCTGTTCGGCATCTTCTCTCAAATTAGATGGACACATAAATTCTACCTTTTGTAATCTGTTACTTGATAGAAGTATTTGTGCTGACCATCTAGTTGGGGGTAAAGTCATAAATTTAAAATAGGTTTTGGATTATCAAATAGAGTATTCTCAATATAATTATTTGCCCACTCTTTATCAAACCATTGACTGAGAACTCCCTCAGTCTTTCTATTCATTTTTTGTTTCTTACAATAATATGTTTGATCTTGATATCTTTTATAAGCATCTTCTATGGATCCTTTCTCAGCATTATTTACTGCTTCACAATACACATTGAGATACTTTTGAAGTAATTCATAATAATGTACCTTATCCCAGTCCTCATTCAATCTCATAAACTTACAATAGGGTGAGAATATATCTGCCCAAGCAGGTAGTTTACGAAAATCAAAATCATGATACTGATCTGCAATTGGTTTTATTTTTTTGTAGATATCTTTATTTCCATGAACAGGAGATATATCAACTATTGCAGCAGTTACCTTTATAGGATTAGCAACAATATCACATCCAAAGATAGGAAGATTGTACAAAGGATTTGGAAAGAATACACAATGTAAAACTTCTAAATTACCATTCTTCTTTCCTGTTTCTCCATACTCTAAATGTATCTTACGAAGACCATCACATGTCCACATTTCATTTACTAAATGTATTTCATTGTGAAATATTTCTGGGTATTCAGATACCTTAGTTTCTAAATTGGGAAGTTGACTCACTGTGTTGCGAATCATTCTTCCCACTGAGGTTACGATGGTTTCATCGTCATGGATAATCATGCTATTTGCTCAATGAATTTGTTAAGGATAGTCTTGTTAGTCATTTTAGAACCCATGTGTTTTTTAAATGCACGTGATAATTCTGCTCTGGTTGCTACTTCACCTTTCTGTTTAACTTCAAGGTCAGCAGAGTCTGAACCGATGCCTTGATCTGGCATAAAGAATGCTTCAGTAAATCCATAATCGTTTTTGATTGAAGCAAATCTTTCTTTCTTCCACTGCTTATCTAGTTTAGAATACATTTCGTCAGCAAAGAAACGAAATACTCTATTAGCATCTGCCTTACTACATAAGCGAATACCAATCCAGTTATAGTTAGTTATCTCACGAAAGAAACTAACAATTTCTCTGGTTGTTGTATAAGGACTGCAATGTATTTTCTTAGTGTATCCAGTCTTAGGATCTCTTAAGAAAAATACTCTACCATGAGAATGACATAATTGTCTTGGACGTAAACCATCATCAGTATAAGGACTCCAGTCTTGCTTATCAACTTTCTCTAACCATTGCATAGGATTTGCTTCACCATCAGTCAAGCAAACTACATTTACTTTCTGAACTTTATCAACTCTCTTTAACTCTTCAACAATTTCACGAGCACAAAAGATTGCTTCTGCTAATGGTGTACCACCAAGACCATACTGTTGATGTGATCTCAATCTCCATCCATTCATAGAAAATGCTTGAAGGTAAATTAGTTTTAAAGACTCTTCTAAAGATCTTGCATTTTGTCTGGAAGAAAAGAATTCGATCAAACGAATATCACTTCCTACATGTAATTGATTTGCTTTTTGTTTTACAGCAGGATGAGTTAAAACATCATTACGATTGTAATAACCATTTTGGAATGCGAGAACTCTGAATGGTATGTTTGCTTTCTTACAGAACCATATAAGATTGTAAGTTTGCTTAAGAGTATCAAGTAAAACACTATTCATTGAACCTGACCAGTCAAGAAACATTACAAGTCCATGATTCTTACCATCTGGAACTGTAGTAATCTTCTTAAAGATATCCTCAGTCAACTTATACTTATGAAGTGCGTTTGTATCAATAACACCAGTCTTAGAAGTTGCTGCTCTCTTGTATTGATCAGCAGACTTCTTCATCTCAAATTGTTTTACAAGATAGTTAACAGATTTCTGAGCAGACTTTTTAAAATCTTTGAAGTGTTGTATACCATACTCACGTGACTCATCCCATTCTTTTAGTTCTTCTTTAGATGAAACTGGGTATCCATAGAAGTGGTATTTAAGATCCTCTTGTACAGTTGCTGCAGGGGTAACCATTTTTGAGATATCTACTTTAGGTAAAGTAAGATAAACCCATTCCTTAGCATCATCAGATACTAGAGTTTCAAGTGCTTCTTGAAATGCTCCATCTGTTATACTCTCAGTCTCATCATAATCTTTACCAGCACCTTTAGTAATACTGTTACCACCTTCTCCATTCTCATCTGTTTCTGGTTGACTCTGTTCTCTATCAAACTTACTCTCAGATTTCCTAGAATCATCTTCTTCAGAAGTTGGTTCTATTTGAATCTCCTCTTCTGTATCCATTGATTCACCTTCACCCTCTTCATTTCCTAGACTATCTAAACTCTCTAAGTCATCGAAGTCTGGTTTAGCTTCTTCTTTACATTGTGCGTAATCATATAAGTCATTTGCTAGATCAATAACATCTTTAAATGTTTTGGTAACTGCTGCTCTGTCTACAAATACTTGCTCTTCATCAGTAAACTTAATAGAAGCATTACCTTTATAATATAAATTGATACGATCAATTAAAGAAATTTTTGTTATATCTTCATTCTTAACACCGAAGAAATCTTTATCCCATAATTCTTTATATCCGTCAAAGAATGTTTTTCTAAGACCAGGATAAGTTACCTTCATCATACGTTCTATACGTGCATCCTCTAAGACATTAACAAATGCTTTTGGTGCGTCTTGTAGACCCTCCTGTGGGGTATAGAGAGCATGTCCTACTTCATGTCCTACTAGAAGATCATATACTGTTTCTGAAGCAGTGTTCCAGATAGGAAGGCAAAGCAATCTTTTCTCAACATCGAAGTACGCAGTTGATACTTTACGATGCTCAACTGTTAGGTTCTCTGTTGCTAGTAATCTAGCAAGGGTTCCTTTTACTTCTTGGTTGATTGTCATACTTCTGCGTTTCTTGTGTATATGCATATTATAGCACTCCTACAGAACGAGTCAACGAAGGGTGGACACTTTTATCACTGTCACCCCAATGACGGATCACCCCTGCCGTAATGAAACAATTAGTAATAAGATAACTGATAAAGATAATAGATCGTACAACGACCACAATATCATCATACTTCTTCGTCTTTTCATCAGAGAAAGAACCTAACGAGTATTTCCATATTTTCCATAGTTCAGACATCTTCAGTTAGTTTTGAGAAATCGTTTATCTTTTCAAACCTTAAGGTTGTAGGGAACTTCTCTATTAGTATATCACCTTTGTGGGATATAACAAATATGTTAGTTGACTTCCCTAGTTCACCAAGTATAGCAAGTAGAGCACCAGTACTATCAGCATCTAGTGAACTATCAAATACTTCATCTAGTATAAGAAGATTAGTTGCAGCAGAATTCTTCATGCGTGCAACCTCTCTCCATGTAAAGAGAAGTGCTAAATCAATCTTTTGTTTTTCTCCTTCAGAGAAGGAAGAGTAACTAAACTCATCTCTAAACCTACTCTTAAGAACTTCATTAAACTCTTCGTCAAGTGTAAAGTTGACAAAGAAATCCATGTTATGCAGATATTTATTAATGAGGTTGTTAAAAACAGGTACATATTTTTTAATAATTTGTTTCTTAATACCAGAGTCTTTTAGTAAATTAGATACTACTTGAAACTCATCTAAAGTTTTACTTACCGAACCACAATCAACCTTGGTAGTTTCTAAATCAGTTTCTGCCTGAGCAAGTGCTGTTAATTCCTTTTCAATACTAGGTGATGCTGTTAACTTATCCAACTCTTTTTGGATCTGTGCATTATCAGATTCTAATCTAATGATATCTCTTTCACTTGAATTAATATCACTTCTAAGTTCGTGAGCCTTCATCGACAACTCATCGGCTTTCTCTATGATAGAAACTATCTTTTCAATAGCTTTTTGTTCTTTCTTATAAGCTTTAGATAAACTAACACCACTCTCTGTCAAAGAAGTTATCTTTGTTTTCTTAAAACTTGCATCAATAGATTGTTGACAGGTAGGGCAATCATCATGGGTCTTAAGGAATTTCATTTCCTTTGAAACTCTCTTTAGATCTGAATTTATATCAGATGCTTTACCTCTTAACTCTTGTAAATAAGATGCTTTATCTTCAGTCCCTGATATTATTGTTTGAAGTTCCTTAAGTTCTGCTTCCTTTACAGACTTGTTAGCCTCAGTTGTACTTATCTTAGCCGTATTATGTATTACTTTCTCTTCTTTTTCTTTTTTTCTAGTTGTGTTTACTTCTCTTAATGATTTTATAAGTTTTGTTTGTGCATTTACTCTCTCTTCTGCTATATTCAAAAGATAAATACAGTCCTTACTTTGTTGTTGTGAAACTTTTATACGATCCTTAAGGAGCGTATTCATGTTTGAGAAGATCTTGATGTCCAGTAAATCTTCCACAACTTCTCTCCTGTTAGGTGCGTTGAGTTGCATGAAGGGGACAAATGTGGATGAACCAAGGATGACAACCTGTGTGAAACTCTTGTAGTTGAGTTTAAGGATTGATTGTTCAAAGTATTTTTGGGTGTCCTTGACTGCAGCGTCTTGGTCAACCATTTTATTATTCCTGTAAACCTCGAAACCGTTCGGTTTGATTGTCCTGAATACACGATAGTCATCTTTTCCTATGCTAAAATTTACTTCAACTTTAGTACCTTTTTCATTGATACTATTGACTAATTGACTTTTACTGATCTTACGAAACGGTTTATTAAACAAGGCAAACGTTAATGCATCAAGCATTGTTGATTTGCCAGCACCATTTGATCCAACTATTAAAGTTGCCTTGGATTCGTTTAATGAAATTTCAGTCCATTGATCACCAGTGGAAAGAAAATTCTTCCACCGAATACTCTCAAAAACAATCATTCTTTAATGGTAGGTGGAATAACAAGAACATCAGGAGGTATTACAGTGTATTGATAACCATAGTTACTACACTGCATTGCTACTAAATCCTGTTCTATCTCCTGTAAATGTAGATCAGGTTTATAATCATCTGCTTCTAATAAAGATTTGTACCTTTCAGCATCATCTCTCTCTTCAAAGCATTGGACAATTTTATTCTTATCCTTATCAGGAACAGAATATACTCCACCTTTTTTTGTAGTTAAAATAAACATTATATTTCCGATGCCTCCATATAGAGAGATCTCATAACATTTTTAACATTTGATTTATCAACTTTAAGATCTATTTCATCTATGTAGTTGTCTAACATAGTTAAAGTGTCTTCGGTTTCCATCGAAGAATCTCCAGTCTCCAGTTCCACACTAAGATCTTCAACAATCTTAAGATCTCCAAGAGACATATCTTGGAGTTTCCTGACTGTATAATCAAATTTGGAATAGTCACCTTTGTCTTCTACGATTAATTTAACGAAGGTTCCTTTAACCTCGTCTTTATCGGGTAGAGTAACACCCCCATTATAGTAAAGTTTATGGAAAGTGTCAAATGGATTTCTATAAAATGTAGTCTTTTGTGTTTCTGTATCTAGAACATGGAATCCTCTCTTTGCTTTATAGTCGTTCCAATACAACTGATAAGGATTACCAAGATAGTAAATATTATTCTTGTTAGATTTTGAATGGTAGTGTCCAGTAAATGTCTTATTAAATTTCCTAAAGATATAAGGATCCATTCCTCTATCCATTATGTGACCAGGATGAGCCTCAAAACCGTTAAGCTCAAGATGGCCCATACAGATAGGAGCAGTACTTTCTGTGATGCATCGTAG
>Ga0163179_10001905_pt1 | contig 14649 bp, 23 predicted proteins | sample AtlANTMetagenome_FD_109643 | JGI IMG/M metagenome (GOLD analysis project Ga0163179, IMG submission 109643) | Marine eukaryotic phytoplankton communities from the Atlantic Ocean - Atlantic ANT 2 Metagenome | ecosystem: Environmental > Aquatic > Marine > Oceanic | place: North Atlantic Ocean...
CCATCTAAAGATATATTTTTTTCAGCTGCAGTGATTAAGGGCTCACCCATTTTAATAAGAGATTCCTTTTCTTCTTTTTTTGACATCTTTGGTTTGAATACTTTATCTACATCAGGTAGTGGTTCTTCCTCTAACTCAGGCTTTTCATCATATAACTCTCTCTTACGAATTATTTTCTTTTTGTCCACTATACCCCTATCAACTTGTAAAGCGTTGTTAAACGCAACAACAAGGGTTACTGCAAGTGGGTCGAATACAAAGATAATAGTAAGTATCAACCAGTTGATTATCTCATTCATGGGTCTATCTAATAATCCACTAAGGTATTGTAGAGGTCCTAATTCAGATGAGACACCTTCCGTAGACTCTAAATCTAAAATATTTAATTGTATTTGTTGTAAAGAGTCAGCGGCTACTTCTCTTTTCGCTTGAATATCTTTTCGATTTTGTTCTTCCACATTAATTCGAGCTTGTGCCAAGCGTAACTCACTCGTGGATATCGTGGTTCTAATGCCCCCAACCACCGAGGTGTCTCGTACCTGGATTTGTTGTGACCTTGCATTAGAGAGAGTAGAAATATTATTAGAGATTCTTTTAAGTTCTTCATCATATCTTGCTACATCCCCACCCCAAAATTCTTCTTTTTGTTGTAAGAATGATATTTGTTTTTCTTTAATGTTAAATTGATTATAGGTATCTTGAAATGCGGATGTTAAAAATCCATATATACCCATTGATGTTATAAGGATTAAGATGAATACACCAAATACTAAGTATGTCCTTAATACTTTATTTATCTTTTCCCAATAGTTGTAAAGGTATCCCGCCGTGATTAGTTTAGCTATCTCTAATGAACTTGCCATCAGGATTACTGAGAATGATGCACCAGCAAATAGTTTAGATAAACCATGTACCGAAAAAAATGCAGCATTAAAAGCAACAAATAATGCTGATAATCCTAATAAGAATGTTCTGAATTTCATTACGAAATATCTACCAAATCTTTTACCTTACTATTTAAATCGAGAATTTCTTTGGTTAATCGAAGAGCCGTTTTAGGGTCTACCTTCTGTGCACCAGTAATTCCCTTTTCTAATAACTTAGCTCTACTTTCGATTCCTTCTATAAAGGAATATGTTTTAAGTTTTCTTGCTTCGTTCATAACTTTTTTAAATTAATTTTACTAATATAAATATGGAATATACAAAAAAAGGGGAGAAAACTCCCCTTTTCAGTCTACATTGATTTAGTTAACTAATAAGAAATTTTTAGTGATTTTGTTTTTTTATCTTCTTTCTTATCAATTAGGAGAGTAAGTAGTCCATTTTTAAATTTTGCTTCAGTTTTTGTACCATCATAGTCCTTACCCACTGTAAGTGATAGGTCTATGTCTGATACAAACCTTGAAGAGTTTTCTCCTTTTTTAGAAGTAATTTGAATTTCAGTATCAGTAACATCAACTTTAATATCTTTAGGATTATGTCCTGTAGTATTTATAGTTACTTGTTGTTTTCCGTTTTCTAAAACTGTTGCATCAAAATTACCATATGCGTTTGTGTAGGATTTTCTACCTCTTTTGAAAATAGGTTCATTGAACATATCATCAATCAAATCATTAAAAGTTGTAATTGTCATCATAATTGTTTTTTATTTTAAATTGTTTACTATTATTAATACCAAATTTATACCAATCCAATTTTACTGACATTTTGTCAGTTATAACTACATTTTGTATGACAAGTTGTCATAGTTCATATATTGACTTTCTACAAAGTGTCTTATATAACACTTCAATTTCTTCTTCTGTATAACATTGTCCTAGTCCTCCACAATCTAATAGCTGAACAAAGTATTGTCCTTCCATTTGGTCAACTCCATCAAGTCGTTCTTTATTAGAAGTCGATATTAGTTGTATCCCATATGGATTTTTATTACTTTTTGGTAGACTTAGTGTATAATAATATTCATCACCATTTTCTTCATCTTCAAATTCTTGACTCCATCCTTGCTTTTTAAATGTTTCTTCGGTTATTGGTGTTTGTGGAAATTGTACAGGTCCTTTCATTCTAATATAAATTTAATCGTATCACTTATTAAATGTTCTCTGATTGTACCTGTTAATATAAGTGTATCTCCTACCATTGTCTGAACAGGTCCTATTACATTCATTACTTTACCATCAACTACATATGATGCTGGATTAGCAGTAGATACCTCAAACTCATCTTGTAAATACCAACTTAAATTACTATCCCATTCTACCTTCATAGGTTCATCCCAATAAAGTGTATTACCAACCGTACCACTAATAGTGTGTATGGTTTGATATGAACTATCATTTAATTCTAATCGATAATATCCATTATTATCTATTGGTAACCTACCATCTAATTCTAATGTAGGTGGAAGTGGATTTAATATATCTTCATCGTGTGAACAACAAGATAATAATAAAGCTATAACAAGTAGTCTAATATATTTTTCCATGTTGGAAAGTCGTTTGGTTTATTATCATTTTCCCAATCGTATCCGAATCTCAAAAGTTTACCTTTGAAATCACCAGCACCATTCTTCAATCTATCATCGATTAGGTAGTCACCTATTAGTAAGTCTTTTCTATGTGTAGTGAATAATTTCTTGTGAAATAAATCACCGAAATAATCTTCTAACCAAAACCTTTTATCAGTAAGGGATTGTGGATTACCCCAAGGTGCTGAAGTAGCGATAAATAAATCATATTTACCACTGTCATGTAGTTTGTGAATCGCATCAATAGCACCATCAATTGGTTTAGCAATTCTAAACAATCCTTGTATGTGGTCAGGAAAGTCTTTGTATCTATCAACTAAGTGTGGATGACTGTCAAACCAATCGGTAACTGCTTTACCGAAGTCAACAATGACTCCATCCATATCTATATAAACTGTTTTTTTATTCAAATTTTTAGTTTTGGGATTAATATTATCACTCATTTACATAGTAAATATACGAAAAATTTCTGATATATCCAAATATTTTGTTACTTATTTTCAGATAAATGAGACCTAAATCCCATCACAGGAATGTGACCTGTTATTTCTACTTCTCTTTTTCTAATAAATTGTTTAGATACTTTTAGAGTTTCTAAATCAGTTTCATTGTTTACCCAATCCATAAATAGGTAAGTTAACATTTTACTTTTAATTGCTTTTATCATAATTTTAATTTTTATATTTTAAGTTAACATCATTAATTGTTTATCGATTTTATCTAAATCAGTCATAGCAGACTGAAGTGAAAACCTAACATCATCAGAAGCGGGAAAGTCTTTCCTCATTTTTCGAAGAGTAGCTATCTTATCCAAAACAATAGGTTTTTGTTTTAGTAGTTTATTTAGTTTATTGTTTTTTTCTTTTAACCAGGTCATCATATCTTAATTATTTACATAGTAAATATACGAAAAAAATATGATATATCCAAATTATTTAACACTTTTTTTGTTATAATAATTTCTTATTTGGTATTTCAAACCAAAATTTTTGAATATCTTTTCTTTTTATCTTCCAAGTGTGTTTACTAAAATCATAAACTTCTGGTTCTTCTTTATTGATGTATTGTTTATAAAATAAAGAAAATATCGCATTTTGATAAGAAACACTTGGATGTGGGTCTCTTGCTTTATTTGGTGTAAGACTTTCATCTTCCTCTACATTTATTAGTTCATCATGAAATGGGTCAATACAATAAAAGTTTGCTCCCATATCTTTACACAATCTTTGTATTGACCAATAATTTTTTGCATAATTTATTTCAATATGTTCTTCTCTTGTCAACGCATACATTTGATTTTTAAAATGTTCTACTGATTCTCTATCTGACATTTCAGTCATACCAACTAAAAAGTTAGTATTAAAAGTAGGAGCAACGATGTGATAAGGATGATAAAATACCTCTTCGTTTACACCTTCATATTTGTTAAATTTTACTGGATGTTCAAATCTTCTTGGGAAAGGAATGTATAAAAAAACATTTTTACAATTTATTAAATTTCTATATGAGTATAACATTCTAAAAGCAAAGTCTATACCTGTAGCTGGTTGGGATAAGTTCCAATATTTTAAATCCCCACCTATTTTTTTATGTAATTTATATGACCATGTATTTTCTAAATGATGTCCTTCTCCATAGGTAAAACTACAACCTAAAAATACATTACCATCTTTTTTTTCTAAATTATCATATGTTCTAAATCCATAATTGTTTAGTTTATATTTAATAGGATTCTTAATGTAATGTTCTAAGTCTTTTTTTTGACTTTCATTTAGATAGTTTATTTTAGATTTTTCAAGTATATCATGCCAATCTTGTTCATTATCATTTCCACTCCATAATTCAGTTTTATTAGCATTTCTTAAATTTGCATGCCAGTAAGTCAATTGTTTCATAATACAGACTTCCTTTCCTTATTTGGGTCTAAATAACTTTGCAGTTCAAATGAATCTAAATCAAGACCAAGTGTATTTACAACTTCAAACTGTTCTAAAGTATCATCACTAAACAAATTTTCGTATAAAGTTATTGGAGTGTTTATCATCTTACTTATTTTTTTAAGTGATTCTTGGTGATGTTTTGATTTTTTACTTCCATTATTATTTTTAATTTTATCAAGTAAAATTATTTTATCGAACTGAGATATAAACTGAGATATAAATACAAAATAGCTAGGAATGGAAAGTGGTTTTTGATATGTAGTAACTTTTACAACAAACTTGTTGGTTACAAAGTTCTTTTCAATGTCAAACCAATTGTTTTCGTGTTTTTTTATTTTGAATGGATTTTCTAAATATTCATATCCTTGTTCGGATATTCCATTCATAAGTAATGGTGCTCCACTCTTTTCTGTTCCTATAATTAATATCTTCATGCGTAAGCTTGTAACAATCTTAAAATTTCATCCAAAGATTCATGTCTATGGTTATCTAAAAGATTAACTGAATATACATATTGAGATTCTTTAATCTTTGGTACTTCATGAATTGCTGAATCATTTGGAAACTTTAAGTCAATTTGTTGTGGGTCACCGGTTAGAATCATAGTTGACTGCTTACCCAACCTACCTAACACCATACTAAGTTGTTGTTTTGTTAGGTTTTGAAATTCATCAACAATAACACACGCATTCTCAAAAGTTCTACCTCTAAAGTGTGATAGTGATACTAATTCTATATTTTCATCAGACTCCATCTTTTGTAATATAGCTGGTTTATTATAAACCTTTCTCATATTAGAACGAATTGGAACTAACCACGGCTCCATCTTTTCATCAAGTGAACCTGGTAAGTATCCATTATCTTCATTAGATACTGTTGGTCTTGTTATAACTATTTGATTTATCTTACGAGTAAAAAACATATCTAGTGCTATTTGTACTGCAAGTAATGTTTTACCACTACCAGCCTTTCCTACTACAAAGTTATAGGGATGATATAAGATGTTTGTTTTAGCCATCTTTTGTTCTTCTGATAATGTTATTGAAAACTTTACTTTACCCTTTGGTGCTTGTTTGTTTATATTCTCTGACATACTACTCCTTTATAAAATTATATGGTGTAACCCTACACTTATGTGATAAATAAATTGAGGGTTTATTCCAACTGTCAACATAACCATATACCCATTTGTATCTACATAACAAGTTTGAACAAACATGATAATAGAGTTGTTCTCCACTTGTTGGTGGTATATTTACATCTTTTCTTATATACATTCCACCAGTATAACAACTATTTTTTGTTGGTAGTTTGTGCGATTCATTAATCCAATTATGAGTCATACATTCAGTATACCAACACCATCCAATAGCTTTACTTTCTAATGGATGAAAAAGTAAAAATATATTTGAAATACTATTAAGTCTTTCTTTTGCAACTTCTATACTTGGTTTACCATCCCAATCTTCTAAACGATTATCAATTGATTTACAAATATATTTAATGTCTTTTTCATAATCTCTAATTCTAAAAGATTTATTTTTTACTTCTATTAAACTAAAAGTATTATCTCTTTCAATTTTAGATTTATCAAAATCATCAACGCAAAGTCTTATTTCCCACTTACTCATTTATAAAATTATAAGGTTTTAAACCGTTTTCGTAATTTACTCTAAACGCAGCTTTGTTCCAATTATCTATGTAACCATATATAACATTATATCCCATGACCTCTAAATAATATTCAAAAATCATATTGTAGTTTATTAAACCAGCATTAGCTGGTCTCTTTACCAAATTGGTAACAAAACAACCACCTGCATATAATTCATCATCTAAAAGTTCTTGTATACTATTTTTCCAATCAATCGATACATTGGGATTAGACCAGTTCCAACCTATGGGGTTGTCTTTATAAAAAAACATTAAACAATGAGAATTGCAATTAAATCTTTCTGGTATATCGTTATGGGTTGGTGATTCTTGCCAATTAGGAAGTTGTTTGTTTACATACTCATTTACAGTTTGTAGTTCATTAGTATACTGTAAATAATTTTTCTTATCTATGTAAACAATTTTGTAATGAGGATATCTTTCAAATATCTTGTAATCCTCTTTCAATAATCTAATTTGCGTAATTTTATCGAAATCCATAAAGTAACATTCTTTATATAAGTATGAAGATTTATATAATGTTTTTCCATTTCCAAGATATTTTCTTTGATGTGGGAATATTATATTTTATGCACAATGCACTAATACCCCACCCTTCCGCATATCCTATACCATATTTTTTATATCTATTTAATCTTGGGTGAGTTTTAGTATGTGTGTTGTAATATGTCTCTAAAAAAGATTGTAGAACTTTAGAGTCTTTTATGATATCATCAATATCTTTATGTACTGGTAATGAAATTAAAGCTTCAGGTATGTATTCACGAATGACACCTTCGTAATCAATTTGTTTTAATAACAACCCATTTCTCATTTTTATTTCAAAATCAGTATACCATCTTGGTATGGTTGTTTTATCAGTTAGTCCTATTACATTATAAGAATATAAAGTTGATTCATCAAATTCATTCTCAGTATTGTAACCATCTACCCAATCTGCATCTAAATATGTAATTCTTTGATTGTATTTTTTTGATAGGTCTAAAATGAATTTAATTTTTTCATAATAGCTAAATTGATTTCTTGTGTATTGATAACAACTACAACTTTGGAATTTACTCGTATCATCAGTAAGGATATGTAGATTGTTTTTTTTCGAAAAATTATTTATGTTATTTTTAAATTTCTCAATCCAATATTTACCAACACACATTGTTGCATATATCATATGAAATAGTATTCACTAAGTATGCTTTTCTTTGAAGTAGGTAAAGAAACTTGTAATTTTATTGTTTATTTTAGTCTGTTCATCAGATGTAAGATTCTTTGTTTCTCTACCAGATTTGATTGGTACTTTTCTATATATTTGTGGTGCGCTCATAATTATTTATTGTGTACTACAATTCCATTTGCTAAGTAGGAGTGAATACCCTCTACTGTTATGTTATAAACTTTTTCTTCAGAATCGGAACGAACTACTGAAATTGATTCTATTGATATCCAGTTACCATTACGGTTTATTTCATCACCTACTTGTAAAACTTTCGGTTCTTGTTCGGTCTTATATGGTTCTTGAGTAGGGTCTGGTACTAATGATTTCCAACCTTCTTTTGTTAAGAATGGGTGTTCTGGTGTAAACTCAATACCAGTATCGTTGATTGTATATAGTGATGGTACATCTCCTAATGATTTACAAGCATCACCGTGACTATCAACTGTATGCCTATGGTCAATAGCTATTACTTTACCAGCTACCTCTATTGTTTCACCATCCCAACCTTGTACCATATCACCAACTTCTATTTCGTTTATTTTTTTGAAAGTTCCATCTGATAGTGTAACATCTACATTAGCAGAAAAACAAGTTCCACCTCCTGAATAATAATAAAATCCTGCTCTATTGTGTGCTAATAAATCTTCAACAAAAAAGTTATTATTACCATCTACTTCATCTAAGTTATAAACTACTTCTTTCTTTTCTTGTTCTATAATATCACTAATGGTTACTCCATACCCATCCATATGTAAAACCTCATCTCCTAAAAGAATCTGTTCAACATCTAATCCACTATCTTCTTTTGTTGCTTTTGGTGAGTATGATGCATATCCCTTATCTACTACATATAGTGGATGGTCTGGTGTACCTGTAAGTTTTGTTCCGTTTTCAAATAAATAAGTAACAACAAACTCATCGGTTTTTATTTTAACCTTTTTTACTTCTTTATATTCTACCTCATCGTTTTCATGATTATATGATATTACTTTATCACCAACCTTGACATCTTCTATGTTAGTTATCCCTTTATTTTCAATATGAACTTTCGTACCCGCTACAAAACATGGAGCGTTGTGTACAAGAATTGAATTAGATGAACTTATAAAAAAGTTGTCGGTTGTTTCAACATCTACTCTATAGAAAGTTGCTGAATTTTCTAATATAACATAATTAGAAGATGAGAATTGTACCAACGAACCACTTTGATTCATAAAGTAATCTGATGAGCCTGTAAGGTTCATTGATTTTTTAAATGTCCATGAGTTAGAGCCCGATTGGTAAACTAAAAAGTGTTTACCAGGTGACACATAATAAGAATCACCATTTGTTGTGTTTACTTCTACTGCTGAGTTATAATCACCAGATTCACTACTAATTGTCTCTATTACCGATGAGGTTATATAAGAACCACTTGGAAGTTCATTTCCACTAAAAGACCATGATGTAAATATCTCTTTTTCATCAGTATCAGGTGAACCAGATATGAAAAACGATTCAACTGAACCACTTACCTGTATTTCACTAACTAATTTAGGTGATTCATTTGGTATGATAATTTTTTCAGTATTATGAAGTCCATCTATTTTATCAACTCTTAAATAGTTTGTAGTTAATTCAAAATAATGTTTTCTTGGAACATAATAATAATTGTTATTAAATGTATATTCATTATTAAAATCAACTTCAGGTAAAGTAAACATACCTTGTATTGAGTAACTACCCAACTTGACATAATCAATATTATTTCCATAAACAATTCCATATTGCCTGTAAGATGAAATTTTAGAATCTACTATATCCTCAGTATTTAAATGATATTTTTCCACATAGTTTTGTGAAGTGTCAATTGCAGATGAATAAAACTGGTTTAATAGTTGTTCAGACTGAGATTCGTGATTACTCACATCAAATTTAATAAAATCTAATGGGTCAGTTGGGTTATCGTTTATATTCTTTCTAATTGCATCTGGAACACTTGAACCACCATGTAAAGAACTTGTAAATGTATTATATATTTTTTCACTACCCTCATAGAAAAACTCTGGCACTGATTCTAAATCATCGTTATCAGCAAATAAAGTCAAAATATTTGTTCTACCTTTTGCATAGGTTGAATCAAACAAAGCATTCTCATCATAAGCTAATCTCAAAATAAACTTGTCATCAGCATCTGCGACTGCAGTTGGATAAATTGTATTTTTTTCTTCTTTTATTAGTTCAATGTCAGTAATAAATGTAGCATCAGAAGCCATTACTGATTGTATCTTTTCTACAACATTGTCTTGAAACCCTTTATATATCAATACTATCTTTGTAATATTGTTATTTTGCATTACTGTAATCCAATCTGAAAAATCAAATCGGCTCTCTAAAGAGTATGTAATACAAGCTGTGTCGGTATTGATTTCTAATAATCTTAAATTATCATTTTCATCTTTTATGAAATCAGCTGAGAAAAATGTACCTTTCATAGAATATTCCTAAGTTTAATATAAATATGTATTATTTATTTTTTTCCAATTTTTATGGTATTCGTATTCGTTCTTATATAAATATTATTAAAAGTATATAAATGACTTTTTTAAAATAATCTTACTTTTTCTGCTACCTCTTGACTTAATCCTTTATATGGATAGTAATCTACGATTAAGTGTAATCTCCAATCTAAACCTTCGTTGTTTACTGCATGTGGTTGAGCATTATTTATTTCCCAAACTTCACCCTCAATCATTTGATTAAACTCATCCTTTACAAAAAATGTAACATAAGGATTTGTAATTATAGGAATATGTGTTCTATGAACTTGCATTAGTGACATACCACTATCTCTATGTTTTTGTATATTCCATTCAGGTGGCATATTAGCTAATACAATTTTATGAATAAACCCATCACCATAATGTTCTTTATATATTGATAAAAGTTGTGATTCAATTCTTCCAAAATCTAATATGTCATAAAATATTTCATTTTCAATTTGTGTTAGCTTTGTTTGTGATAAAACTTCAGGTTTCCATCTAATAGGTAGTGTGTGTACCTTTGAGTGAGTTTTACCTTTATTTCTAATAGAGTCTGAATCCCAATCTGATTCTTTAATTTTACTTAAATTATTTATTAAGCTTAAGATATCAATATCTCCTAAATGTTTAAAATTATATTTTAGAAAATTATTTTTTTTATCGTTAAGTATATATTTTGATTTCATAATAATGTTCTGTGAGTTTTTACTCGTAGTTTGTATTGAGGTTTAAAATATTCTAAATCCAATTTAATATCTTTTTCTTTTAATGTTTTTGATGTAAACACATCCTCATAATAGTTTATTGGTTTATTGGTTTTAAGTGATAGGTCTAACAAAAAAAGTTTTTTTTCTACAAGTTGTTGATATCTTTTTTTATAATCTTTTCTTTGTTTTAATCCTTCTGGTAATTCATTTTCGTTCCACTTCTCTGTATATTCCCCATCGTTAATAAAAAGCAAAGCCCAATAAGCTTCTGATTGTTCTATAATATTTCTTCTACTTAAAAAAATAGTCTCTGAAAATTGACTCATTAAGTCAAGATAATAGTCTTGACCTCTATTTACATTAACTATTATTTTAGCTACTGTATCGTTTTTTATTTTTAATTTGTCTCTTTTATCAGGTTCAAACTGATAACCAAAACCATACGCAGATGCGATTGATTTCATTAAACTCGAACTACCCGTTCTTGGTTCTGTTATTAATAGAATGTTTTTCATATTTTATCCAAAATCTTTCAAATCCAAAGTATCCAAATGTTTTAAGTATTGTATCTATACCACCAACTGCAAGTCCGAATTTCCAATTACCACTTACTAACCAACCTGAAAATATTGTTATGGAAGTTGCTATAAACCTCCAAACAATAGTTTTAACAAGTGTTTTTTTATAGCTTCCCATCCTTTCTCAACCCCGCTCTTATATCCGTAGCTGATATTCTTTTTATCATGTCAGGTGGTTCATGCTCTATGACATTATATCCAACGCCTCTGCCATAATTTACAGATTCAATATCGGGTATAATAATTACCTTTATTCTACCTTCTTTTATTAAATCCCTTAGTTCGTATTTTATATTAGATTTTATATCTTTAGCGGACCAAGGTTGTTTTTCAGATGTTTCTACATCTCTAATTGCTATACAAACATTTTTACCTTCGTTTAATCTTTGGTCTATTAACCATCGATGTCCTTGATGCCATGGTTGCCATCTTCCTATAAATAAACTGTATTGTTTCATATTATTCGTTTTTGATATTTTATTAAATGACTAAAATTATGAACAATGTTAGGAAGGTCATTGACCTTATCTAACTCACTTAAAAAGTTTTTGTGTTCTTTATGTTCTGAATCATGAACTGTTTTAAGCTTGAATTGTTCATCAGTAAATGTATCCCAATTTACTATTTGAGTAAGTTTTACTTCCCATCTTACTTTTCTATCTTTAAAGTATTCTTCTATCATTTTGTAGAAATCATACATCTCTGTATAGTTTGTGTCTTGTACTACAAAAGAAAAACAATACCATTCTATAGTTTTTATTTTTGTAATGAACTTTAAATTTTCAAGGAGGATATTCCATTTACCTCCTATTCTTGTTTTATTTTCATATGTATCTTGTTTGGATGCATCTATAGATACTTCACAAGTTCTTATATATGGTTGTACTTCTTTCATAGTATCCCACATTGATTGTGTCCACAAACTTCCATTAGTATGAATGTGTATTCTATACATATTAGGAAATTTACTTGCCTTAAATTCTTGTAGAAATTTTCTAAATGATTTGGAATAAAATGGGTCAGCTGAACCACTTAGATAAATTGTATTAATTTTGTCGGATAGAACATTATTTATTTCTTTTAATTTTTTTTCTACTCCATCTCTATCCTTACCATAATAGTTAATTAAACCTTGTCTACAAGATGGACATTGAAAATTACAACTTCTATCAAAACAAAAATTTACAATTTTTATCTGTTGTGGTTTTGTATAATGTTTTATTGTTTTTTTATTTTTTTTAACAAATCTCGGTGATAATGTTCCTCTTTTTAATCCTGATAAATAAGGACAAACTACTTCATCACAATATTTGTAACTACCATCTAAAATAGATTCTCTAACTTGTTTTGATTTCTTACTTAAAAAACTTGACTCAATAGAGTTACCATCCCAAATATCTACACTTAACCAAGATGGGCAACATAAGAACTGATTCTTATCATGTATTTCGGTATAACTAAAAGGAGTTGTACAAATGTAATCTTCTTTGTTTATCATTAAATCAAAGTTTTTAATTTTTTCTTTTTAGATTTTATTTTTATTAATTTACCATCTAATAAGTCTCTAACTTTCGCACAATCTAAATATTCTTCTTTTTCTAAAAAGAATTTGATACATTCTGTTAATACTGATTTATATTCTGATTTATCAACATAACAAATTTTATCATTTCCAAGTTTAAGAATAGCTACACCATCTTTTTGAAAAATCATAGCTTGATGAATTAATGATACCACTTCACGATAAACTGGTAGTCCATGGTCATCCATCCATAAGGATATTAAGTCATGATATCCAAATGTTAAATACTTTTTCCAATAAAGGTTATGTACTGGTATTAGTCCTAACATATCTATAAATATACTACTGAACTTTTTCTTTCCAAAGAACTTGTACTAAAACTATTAAAAAACATAAAATTAACTGAACAAATATTTTGGATGTTAGTGGTTGTTTAAAAAAATAAGAAGTCAACCAAGCATATGATATTATTCCTAATATGAATCCTATAAATCTATTTGGCCATAAATCACCATCAAATGCGGTGACACCATAGTATGTTCCTTTTAGAAACATCCAAGTTAAAGGTATAGCAACTACATACCAACCCCACCATTCAGGTTTCATTTTAGGATTAATAAATTGCCAATTGTGTTGAAACCACACTATTACTTGTGCGGATGATATAAGCAGTACTGCGTATAGTAAGTGTAACCATTTAAAATTTTCCATTATTTAGTTTAAGTTTATTTATTGTGTTCTCCAACGAATTTTCGGAGGTTTTCCTACTGATGCTATAATTTCATCAAGAGTAATTCTGCCTGCAACTACTGAGGCGGTATCATATCTACCACTATATGGTAGTGGATTTTCTACTTGAGCTTGTTTTCTAATAGTCCAATCTATTACTTTTAATTTTTCTTCAAGACTATCTATTTGGTCAGTAGGAGCATTAAATGCATAATCTTCTTCTGCTTTAAATAGATTCCCACTAAGTGGAGGAACTTCACTACTGTTAAAGTTAATGACTGGTATACTATTTAAATAATACCAATTACCTTCATTCCTTGCTCTTGCTATTTTGTTTGAAAGTTGACTTGAAGTATAGTTTGTACCATCTAAGTTTATAACAAAATTTATATTTAATTCACTTCTGACTGTTGCACTTTGTACGCCAGGTTGAGATAAAGATATTGTTTCTCTTGCTCCTCTATGTCCTCTAGCACTACCACCACTATAATAACTTGATATATTAGTACTCGATGCTTCTTTTACCTCGGAATCAGTTGCTGGATACTGATTAACATATGCAGCTAATTCTTTATATGGTGGATTAATTACACCAGTCAAGGGTGTCTTTGCTGGTTTAGGTGGTATCTTTACATTCGGTTTTTTATATTTACCTGTTGGTGTGGATGGTGTCGTTGATGGTGGAGGTGTTGGAGGTGTTGTTATTTTTACTAAATAATTATTTGGGTTTAATATCATCCCTCCTCTATGTCGTGAACCTCTCATAGCTCTACCATCAGACATTATATGATAAAGACCTACATATGGTTTTCCATTTAAAGTAAACTCACCTCCATTTGTGTGTAAACCTTTTTGGGTAGCCTTTGGTCGGGTTCTTCCCGCACTTTTGTCTCTAAAATTTTTTGGTTTAGTTCTCGATGGTCGTTTTGGTCTACTCCTACCTCGATTTTCTGGTCTTTCATCCGCAGAAGTATTACCTCGTAGGTTTTTATTTCTTCTTCTTCTTTGTTCTGATAATCGTTTACGGAAACTCATATCTATAAATATCTCCTATTAAAATTTATTGTTAACAATTTCTGTATATGCTTGTGTATACGCATCTACTCTTCTCTCGTTAAAATCCTCAGAACCCATAATGTCACTAGCTCTATTCATTACTTCTCTATAAATACCCTTTGAATGTGATTTATAAAGAATCGCCTCTATATTTTTTTCTTCGGTCATTTTTTGATTTA
>Ga0163179_10001906_pt1 | contig 14648 bp, 5 predicted proteins | sample AtlANTMetagenome_FD_109643 | JGI IMG/M metagenome (GOLD analysis project Ga0163179, IMG submission 109643) | Marine eukaryotic phytoplankton communities from the Atlantic Ocean - Atlantic ANT 2 Metagenome | ecosystem: Environmental > Aquatic > Marine > Oceanic | place: North Atlantic Ocean...
CCAGCAGGCACGACAATAGTTGGTGTCGCTGCTAATTACGCGACGCTTAGTAGTTGGGAATATGTTATAACTGTTTCAAAAACAATGACTTTTGCTCAACCTTCACCTGGAAATTTAGACTTACGTATTGGTGATAATCCTTTTTACGATGCGTCTTGGAAAGGAGATGCGGCTTTATTAGATGATAAATTTGTAAGATTTAGTTATAGGTATCAATTTGAAGATAATGAATATTCATTAATGGCTCCGTTTTCACAACCTGTATTTATTCCTAAACATAACAGTGAATTTGGCGCTGGATCTAAAGCAGATTCTGAGAAAAGTACTTTAATAGGTGACATGGATAACACTTATAAATCTACTATAATATCTTGGTTTGAAAACAATGTAGATAATATAGGTTTAAGAGTTCCTACTTATTATAGAACACCTGCGGATATGCAAACAGGTTTAAAGATTAAATCAATAGATGTTTTATATAAAGAATCAGACGCTTTATCTGTTAAAGTTTTAGATACAGTAGAATTAAGTTCTTTACCACAACAAGTCGGGTTTCCAAATCTAGTATCTAATGATTTAATTTATGGAGCTAATGTATCTTGGTATTATTATGAATATCAATACAAGTCTTCTAAACCATATAAAACACTGCCTCAAGGTCAAACAACAAGAGTATATGATAAAGTTCCTATAAAAGCTTTAGGGCAAGAACTAATAAGTAATAGAGTTGTTTATGGTAATTACGTAGATAAACACACTGGTCCTACATCTATTGATTATAGTGTTAGTGTTCAGGAAAAGTCTGCAAAATTTAATAATCTAGTAGAATATCCATATCACACATTAAAACATAATAGAACTTATCAGGTAGGTTTTATATTAGCAGATAAGTTTGGTAGACAGTCAGATGTAATTTTATCATCTTACGATAACGATCCTACAACTGAAGGTTCTACTGTGTTTGCTTCTTATAAAACTAGAGCTGAAGCAGGAGCAGGTGGTGTTGAACCTGTATTTGATTGGATAGGTGATGCTTTAAATATTAGATTAAACACTCAAATAGGTGTAATATCAAACCCACCTTCAGCCTCTGGTGAACCTGGAATATATAGCGCAACTAATCCGTTGGGTTGGTATTCATATAAAATAGTAGTAAAACAACAAGAACAAGAATATTATAATGTTTATTTACCTGGTTTTGTATCAGGTGATCCTATAAAAACTGGAAACAGTGAAGTAGAAAAATATTCTTACTCTATATTATTAAGTGATAATATAAACAAAGTGCCTAGAGATTTACAAGAAGTAGGTCCTAATGATACTGATTTTGCTAGTAGTGAAATATTAACTATTAGAGTAAACAATCCTACTATAAACAACTCTGCAAGTAGACCAGCTGGTTTTCCACAAACAGATGCGCCTTGGAACAATCAATATTATCCTAACTTTTTTTCACAAGAAGTTTTAGCTATTGGAACAGTAAGAGATTTAGAAGTTGCTGCAATACCTTTTGTAGCAGATGCTCCTCAAGGAACATACGGCGCAACAGGTACATTAACAAATGGTAACAATGTAACGCCAGTATCTATAGGTTCAATACCATGGGGAGCTTCTCCAGGTGTACAACCTTTTTATAATTCAGATTTAAATCCTTTTGTAATGAAAATTGACACCACTGAAAACGGTGGTACTCCAATAGCAGCTAATTCAACAGTGCCTGGTCAAATTGGTGCAGAGTGTTCTGCTAACAACCCTGGTAGTGGAGCAAAAGTAATTACTATGCAGCCTTTTTTAAGTGTTGCAGAAACTAAACCTGTTTTTTCTAGACTTGGTTTATTTTATGAAACAAATCAAGTAGGATTAATATCTAGACTTAATGAAGTTATAAATGCTCAGTTTGGTGGAGCTGTTACAACAGAAGTTACTAATTTAGATTTTGGTGAAAACTCTGCTCCAAATACACAATTAGGTTCTTGGAACGATGGTACTCAGCAAACAACTGGTACTAATTGGAATTTTGTAGACGGTGCGGGTGCTCAAATAACCACAGGTACTATTACAGCTAGTATATTAAAAGTAGAAGATCAAACAGGTGCAGACAGAACTAATGAAAATTTATTTAGATTAGCTGGACCAATTGGCGGCAACAAAGAGTTTCAAATATTTACTAATTCAGCAGCGCAAGGTAGCGCAGATAAGTATTTCTGGTATAGTACTAATTCAGCAGATCCTGGTAATTCAACAGATATTTATACGTTTACATTTACTGTAGACTATAACGATGGTGCTAGTGATTATAATTCTACTGTATCAGGTTTAACAGCTACGCTGCAAAATTGTGTGCCAACATTTGGTAACTGTAGTAATCCAGCAGCTGGTTCAATAACTACAGGTAGTACAACTATAAAAACATTTACAGGTGGGACTAACGGAAGTGTTGATACTACTGGTAATCCTGCTAATAACACTAGAGAGATTGTTTATAGTTTAGATCCATCTAACTCACAAGCTATACAAAATATATTTAGCGTAAGTAGCGCAGGTGTTATGACTGCCGGTGTAGGTCAACTAGTTCAAAATACAACTTATACAGTAGTAACTAGAGTAACAGATGTTGCTGGCAATGGTGAGCATAGTACTTGTAGTATTACTTTTACAGCTGGTACTCAACACGTGCCAAGAGCAATATGTAATGGACAAACTAGTAGTTTCCAAGCTGACTGTACTCAATCTATACAGTATTTATTTTTAGCTACCGCATCAAATCCAGTTGGAACAGAAGTTCTTTCAAGTTCTCTTACACTTAATGGTACTGGTTTAAACCATGCTACTAGTAGATTATATGTTGGAACCGGAACAAGAAAAGTTTATAACGTTAGAGCTAATGCTGCTGCAGGTTCAACAACAGGTGCATTAACACAAGGTGTTATGAGATTAACACCAACATTAACTGTTACATCTGGAACTGGTTCAGCTACTACTTATGTTAGTTTACAATACAGACCAAACGCATCATCATCATGGACTAATGCTACGGATACAGCTGGTAATACTATTTCATATAATAGACAGTTAGCTGCTAGCAATGGAGTACCTGGTACAGTTACATATGATGTAAGCGCGGTTGGCGAATACAGAATATTCAATGATTTAACAACTGGTGAAAATTGTCAAGGAGGAGGCGCAGCTAATTTTAAGGTTATATTTGGTGACGCAACTTACGGTACTAGTAATTGTAACGCTGGACCATTGTAATAATGAATAAAAACAAGTAATACTAATAATATGCCTGTAACTATAGAAATATCATATTTTAACTCATTTTATGTGAAGAAGTTGCAAAACTCAGATCCAGGAAGTGTGATAGTTGCAGTTGGTAATCCAAATACTAATCCACAATGGCCAGGTCCTACAGCTGATCAAGATCAAGACTGGTATATAGAAGAGTCTAGAATTAGAGGTGGTTACAATAACACTAGTGTAGATTTTGGTGTAAAAGCATATATAGTTGAAGAACAAGATAAACAAACTAGAAGACAAAACTCTTTAATATATTCAGGTATATTTAATTCTAGAACAGGTATAAATCAAACAAATCAATTTAGTGTTGCAGAAGAAATAACTAGATCTGTAGACCCAGTAGGTGGATCAATACAAAAGTTGTTTGCTGAAGATACTAATTTAACTATATTTCAAGAACGTAAAGTTAACATAGCATTGATAGATAAAGACGCTGTGTTTACGGCCGAGGGTCAACCAATAACCGCGAGTAGCAACTTAGTTATAGGTCAAATTACACCTATATTAGGTAACTGGGGTATTAGTAAAAACCCAGAATCTTTTGCTTATTATGGTTTTGATAAATATTTTACAGACAGATCAAGAAACGCTGTATTAAAACTAGCTGGTAATCAAATAGAGGAAATATCTAACACAGGTATGACAGATTTCTTTAGAGATCAATTAGCTGCTATAGGTTTATCATCTACGGGTAAAGCAGTAGGTGGATATGATATTTATAACAACAATTATGTATTATCTTTACATGGTTCAACTTATAAGTTTAATGATTCTGACAACTCTGGTTATAAAACATTAGCGTATGATGCTAGAATACAAGGTTGGAACGGGTTTTTTAAATACAAGCCTGATCAAGTATTTAGTTTACAAGGTCAATATTACACAGCTTTTGGTTCTAAAATATATAAACACTACACTAATACTGATAGGAATAATTTTTACGGAACTAAAGAATCTTCTCAGATTAAATTTATATTTAACCCTGAGCCACAAACAATGAAAACATTTAAGACCGTTAGCTATGAAGGTAGCAATGGTTGGGAAGCGACTTCTATTATATCTGAAAATACAGGTGCAACACCAAGCGGTACTAATCACGCTGATACTGGTGCTCGTATATATAGTTATGACGAAGGTGCTTACGTAGAAAACAATATACAATATAGAGCTGGTTTTTATAGAAAACAAAATAATTACCAAGCTTCAATAATAAACAATACTTCAACTCCTATGGCGGGTGAAGTAGTATTTGGTAACTCAATGACAGGTATAAAAGCTTACTATGCTACTGTTACATTAAGTACTGATGCTACTACAGATAATGGTGGTTTAAAACAATTATTTGCTGTGGGTTCTGAATATATAACAACTAATACTCAATAATATGCCAGGTCCAGCTTTAATATCAGCAGGCGTTAGTGTAATTGGAGGGCTAATAGGTGGTGGTGCAGCTAGACGTAGAGCTAGAGCAGCTGCTAGAAAAGCTAGAGCTCTACAAAGAAAACTAACAGATTTAGAAAACAATAGGCAAGCTATAATAAATCCTTTTGATCAGTCAACTAATTTAGCTAGTATGGCTCAAGATCTATCTGGACAATTAAGTAATCCCTATGCTAACTTAGGAGTAGCTACACAAGCTGCTGAAATGAAAGCAGAAGAAGCTGATATATCATTAGCAAATACATTAGATACATTAAGAGCAACAGGCGCGGGTGCTGGTGGTGCAACTGCTTTAGCACAAGCTGCTTTAAAATCTAAAAAAGAAGTAGCATCATCTATTGAAACTCAAGAAGCTGATAATGAAAAATTAAGAGCTCAAGGCGAACAACAATTGCAGCAAGCTAAAATGCAAGAGCAACAAAGAGTACAGCAACTTGCTATTAGTGAAACTGGTAGGTTTCAAGATAATCAAGCTAGAGGTAAAGAGTTTGCGTTTAATGCTAGAGAGTCTAGAGAACAAGGTAAAATTAATAGGACAGCTGCTCAATTACAAAATGCTCAAAATCAAATGGCACAAGCTAAAGCTGATAGATCTAGCGCTTTAACAGGTATGTTTAGTAGTTTAGCAAAAATAGGTATAGCTGAAATAGGTAAAGACTAATAATATGAGACTAGATAATAAATACGTAAATAAAACAATAAAAGAATATTCTCAAAGCGATGCTATTGGTTTTAAAATAGATGCGTTTAAAGAGTCTGTTAATGGTGGTAGTTTACAAGATACTCCTGCTGTTGATGCTATGTATCAAGGTACTAGTCAAGAATATGCTGATTTAACACAGGCTTTAAAATCTGGTAAAATATCAGGAGATGAAGGTCAAATAGCTCAAAATAGATTAAGAGCTTTAGATCAAGCACCTGGTGTTACTAAAAACTTTTTAGAAAATTTATATTCTGTATTTGATGGTACAGAAGAAAAATATTATGATCCTAACAACAACTATGAATGGGCTTTGGTAAATAAAATATTTAAAGGTGCTCCAGGTTTTGGTGAAAATCAAGGTTATAGTATTGAAATGAAAATGAAAGAAGATGGATCACAAGATTTAATTGCTTATGGTAAACCTTTTGATGGTGGAGAGTTTACAGTTAATAGTGCATCGTTAAATGATATGCTTGAAGCAGGTATAGAACCTGTTTCTGTAACACCAGATATACCTACGGACATGCAGGCTATTGCTGCTGGTTCAGGTGTATTTGAAGACAGTATGATTGAAGGTGATAAATTAAAACCTAGCGCCTTGTTAGATATAGATACATATGCATTAAGAGGTCCAGGAGGTGGTTTTGAATTTGAAGAAGTTCAAATAAATGATAAACAAAAAAGAAAGTTTCATAAATTTGATAAAGATAAAATACTACAAAAAGTTGATCCATTTTTAAGAGCTGAAATAGCTGGTATAATGGAAAACGAAAGTAGCGCTGTTGCAGCATGGAATATGTTTATTGGTTCTAAAATAACAGGTGAAGATGATGCTCAAAGAGAAATAGATGCTACAGCAGGTGATAACAGTTGGTCTTACGATTTATTACCGCTAGATGCTAAACATAAAAGAGATTTTTACGAAGGATATAAAGAATATTTCTTTGACAATTATTTAAAAGCATTTACAGAAAATATAATACCTGAAGGTGCTGAAGGTGCAATACAAAATATAGGTACTCAAGCAGTTAAAGATCAACCTAAGACAACAACAGATCAGTTGAAAGATATTAGTTCTCAACAAAAACAACAACCACAATCTGAAGCATTTAAAAGATTCATGCAAGATTTAAACGCATTATAACATGACAGATTATAAATCAGCGCTTCAATCTGCACTTGACTTATATCAAAATTTTGAAATAGATCAAGCTCAATATATAGAAGCTCTTGAAGCAATAAAATTAAAATTCCCAGATGAATTTGAAGAAGGTTATCTTCAAGCAGCTAAAGGAGATGAAAGCGCGGTTTTAGGTGAACGTAATCCTGATGCCACTTCCACAGTTGAAGTAGGTGAATTAGAAATGGTAGACACAGATACAGGTCAAGAGACAGTAGTAATGTCTACTGAATATGATCCTATGATGGAAGATGATCCTAATGAGTTTCAAAATTTTGCTGATTTTAGTGAATATTATGATAAATATGGTCCACAAGCAAAAAAATATAGAAACTGGTTAACAGCTCCTTCTTATAATTATCCTATTGCTGAAAACGATGCTATTTATAACTCAATAGCAGAAGAGGGAATTTACAGAAAAGGTGAATTACCTAGTCAAAAAGAAATAATGGATGCTATAAAAAACAATGATAAAGAGTTTTTTATAAAATATAATTTAGATAGAAAAAAATTATTAGAAAGAGCAAAAGAAATACAAGAAGATTACAATAGTTACATAGAATATGCTCCTGATAAAGAAGGTGATTATGATGGCGCGGTTTTAAAATTGTATGAATTTACTGATGCAGAAAGAAAATTATTAAAAAAAGCTGATGTTGATCCTGATTTGTTTGTAGAAGAACAAGGAGTTGATTTAATGGATAAGACAGAGGATTTTAAACTAAAAATAAGAGCATTAAGAATAGCTGCTGAAGATGAGTCGTTAAGCGATGAAGAAAGAAAACAATTAGAAGATAGAGCTAATTATTTAGAAAACACAATATTAAAAGAAGGCAACGAAAACGTTGGTTATGATTTTTTAAGAAAAGCAATACATGATGCTACTTATGCTCCTGATCTTTTAAGTAAAGAAGGATTATCAAACGCTGGTAATAAATTTGTAAAAACAGTTTTAGATATTGGAGGTGGAGCACTTAGGTTTGATAATTTTATGAATAAATTATACATGCAAAGTTTCTATGAAAATGAATTAAATGATATAGAAAAGAAATACGCGGGAGATGCTAGTGCTGAAGCTAAAGCTATTAATGATTTTGTAAGAAATACACCAGCTGGTCAATTAGAACAATTTATGATGCTTCCATTAACTGCAATTGAAGAAGTTATAGATAAAGTTTATAATGATGGTACACAACCTAAAATGACTCTTGCTAATTTCTTTGTAGATGTTGCTGATAACATAGATGATGCTGCGGATGCTTTAGATGAAAAAATATTTAAATATGAATTAGGTGTTTCTCAAACATTTAAAAACGCAAAAAGTTTAGGCGGTGCATTTGATGCTTTAGCTAATATGACGTATGAAATAATAGGTTCTCTACCTTATATGGCTGCATCAGCTACAGGAACTGGTGGTTTATGGGTTATTGGAGCATCTACCGCTGCAGGTGGTGAATTTTCAGAAAATGAAGAAGGTGCTGAAGCATATAAAGATTTAATTGAACTTACAAACAATTATAAAAAAGGTTTAATATCAGAAGAAGATTATAATACACAAAAAGCTGCATTAGAAACACTTATGAAAAATGCAGATATAAATTTTACTAATCTTGGTCACCATGCTATTATAGGTATAGCGAACAGTGCGTTAGAAAGATTTTCTGGTAGATTAGGTAAACAATTATTTAATTCATTAAGTGGAGCTTCAAAAAGAGAAGTTAGAAAAGGTTTAACTAGTTATTTTACTAAAATTATAAAAGACAGCGGTGGTGAAGGTATAACAGAGGGTATACAAACTGGTATTGAAATATTATCAGATCATTATTTAAGAGGTAATGCAGCTGATTTTGAAAAAGCGTTTACACAAGTACTTGATGCTACTATTATAGGTATGGGGTCGGGTCTTGGTGCTTCAGGTTCAGGTAGTAGTATTGATGTAGTTAGAAACGCTGTTACATATAGAACAGAAAGTAATGTTATAAAAAACTCTGGTAAAAATGATAGTGCTGAATTATTTGATCCTACAGCTAGACAAAGTGATCCTGATTTAAATACAACTCAAGAAATAAATATACAACCAGTTAGTACATCACAAATACAATTTGTAACAATACCTAATAGTGATTTAAGATTAAATGCTGATTTAGATGTTAAAATAAAAAATGAAGAAATAACTGTAGCAGAAGCTAATGTTATAAAAAATGAATATAGGCAGGTACAAGGCGCGGTAAATATATTAAAGAATACTACAGGCGGAGCAGTAGCAGCGACAAATACAGAAGCTGTTGGTTTAATGGTAGAAAAGAAAAATTTAATTGATGAAATAGCTAAGTTAAAAGAGGTTAGTCCGGAAGCAGCGGTCGACGCTCAAAATAGATTAGATGAAGTAAATGCTAGATTAGGTGAAATAGTAAAAGAGTCTACTAAACAAAACAAGAAAAAAAAGAAAAGTAGTGTCGCAATGATGTCATTAGTTCCTGGACTAGAAAATTTAGTTGGACAAGACACACCTGCTATATTTGATTTAGATTCTACTAATGAAACAGACGGTGTTAATGAAACTTTATTAAGTACTATTAAAAACCCAGACTCTAAAGCAGCTGATGTTAATCAAGCAACTGACGCATTGATAGAGAATAATCTACCTTTATATTATAAAGCTGTAGGTTTTGATACTAAAAGAGGTGATATATCTGGTAAAGCTGTAATGGATGCTATACGACCTAGATTAGGACCAATAATTAAAAACTTTGATCCTTCAAAAGGTGTTACATGGAGTACATATGTAACTGATTCACTTAATAAGAAAAGACAAGAAATATATAGTGAAGCTGGTATTGGTCAACAAAATATTAGTTTAGATGCTGAAGGTGCTATGCAAGTAGCAGATACGCAAAGCGAACAAAACACACAACAAGATATACCGCAAAGACCTAAAGTATATCCTTCACAACTAGAAGCTGTAGCAAAAGTTCTTACACCTGAAGTAAGAGAAACACAAAATGTTAAAGTAAAAGACGAAATAATAAGATCAATTAATGATAAAGGTGTTGATCCTAAAGCTGTAGCTACAGATCTTATAGGTAAGACTAGAGAAAAAGAAATTAGAAACGTTATTAAAGGAGCTGTAGGTAGATTTGGTTCGCCAGAGTATAATCAGTTTGTAGATGACGTTGTAAATCAAGACTTTATAAACTCATTACCAGTTTCTACTATAAAGGGTAGATTTGGTAAGTTATTTGGTATTGAAGAAATTAGTAAAACACCTACTAAAAACGTAAGAGAAGGTAAAAAGGATTCTAACTTTAAAAAGCAAGTATTTAGAATACCTAAAACTACGCCTGAAACTATACAAAAAATAAAAAATTATTTTAAAGCTAATGAAAAGAGATCACAGTCTCTATTTAGCTTGCTTGCTGAAGGCGCTATAGTAGAAGAAGTACAAACTATGCGGGGTGATACTGAGTTTATGAATAAACTAAACGATGTATTAGAATTAAAAGGTTCTAAATTAAACGCTGAACAGTTTATGGATCAGCTACAAAAAGATGCTGATCAAAGAACTAAAGAAGATACTTCATTAGATGTAGTTGAAGATGTGTTAGATAATATGATACAAGGAGTTGATTCATATATAAAAAGTATGGAAGGAACATTTGGCGCTAATCCTATAACTCCTATTGCAAAAATTATTAAAACTGCTTTAAAAACATTTAAAACTGTTTATCAAAAAACTAAATCATTTGCTAAAGCTTTTAAAGCTGCAAAAGATTATATTGTAAAAATCACTGGTTTAAAATCAACTGAAGTTGAACCAGTAATGAAAGAAGCAGGTCTTACTAAAGAAAACATTGAAGGTGATGCTGTTGATATACAATACTTAATAGATGAAATATCAGCGCTTACTGGTTTTAAAAGATCTAAAGCTTATGAGCAGTTAGTTATAAATAACGCTATAGAATTAAGTAAAAAATATCCAGGATTAAAAGTTGTACTAAAAAAACCTACTGAAAAAGGTAGATATAGAAATTTTGATTTTGCTTTTGAATTAAATGGTATAGAATTTTTAGGTGAATCTAAACTTGAAAACGCTCAATATAGTAGTGTTAATGGTACTTATGATTTTAAAACTAAGAAGTTTAAATTTACAAACGATTACTATAGTCCAGAGCTTCAAGCAGAAATGGATAAATTAGTTAAGAAAAATAAACCTAATTTAACAGCTTGGGCTAAAGGTATTATAAATCAAGGTGTTAACTTAACTACAAGTTCTAAACAAATACCTGTTACTGCTTGGAATAATAATCAAGACGCAGGTTTACAAAGACCAACAACTGTTAAGCAAGAAATGGATGCTGAAATAGTTACGGAACTTTATAATAAAAAGAAACCACCTGTTTATTATATAAACATAAAAGGGCAAGGACTATTTTACATGGGTAAAAATCCTCACGGTTTAGACATACCAGCTTTACAAGGAAGTGTTGATATGGTTTTTAGATTTAAAAGATCTAAAACAGATGAGAATGGAAACATAACACCTATATTAGCTTTTGTTCCTGCTAATTTAAAATCTAATGTAAAATCTAAATATGATTTAGGTAATCCTGCTTCATTTGGTAAATTAATGGAAACTCCAGCTATTCAACAGTTGTTAAAAAGTGAAAATATAGCAAGAGATAATATTGCAAATACAGCTAGTGATATTATTACAACTAAACAAAGTCCAAACGAAGTTAAACAAACATTAGTCAACTCGCAAGACGCCAGAAATAAAGCTCAAGAAGTAAAAAAAGAAACTAAAGGTTTAAGTGCTTTTGACTTCGATGATACACTAGCGTTGACAAAAGAAAAAGTAATATATACGCTTGATGGTAAAACAGGTGAATTAACCGCGGGTGAATTTGCTGTTCAAGCAGAAGACTTAACTGCTCAAGGAGCTGAGTTTGATTTTAGTAATTTTGAAAATGTAGATTTATCTACATTAGAAGGTCCAATGGTAGGTGAAGCGAGGAAAAAACAAAAGAAGTTTGGACCAAAAGATATATTCGTTGTAACAGCTAGGCCTAATGCATCTGTAAATGCTATCCATAGATTTTTAAAAGGTATTGGTTTAAACATACCTAAAGCTAATATTACAGGTTTAGGTAACGGTGAGCCACAAGCCAAAGCTGATTGGTTTTTAAATAAAGCAACTGAAGGTTATAATGATTTTTATTTTTCTGATGACTCATTATTAAATGTTCAACAAGTTAAAAATGTATTAGATCAAATAGATGTTAAATCTGAAGTACAACAAGCTATTGCTTCTAAAGAACAAACGTTAGATGAACAGTGGAATAAACAAATAGAAGAGGTATACAGTGTAAAAGCAGGTGAAACAATAAGTGATGTAAGAGCTAGATTAGAAGGTAAGAAAAAAGATGGTGGTTTAATTAAAAGAATAGGTAAACAATTTACAATTACTGCATCAGCAGCAGACTTTTTAGGTTTATTATATAGCGTTGCGGGTACGGGTAGACAAGGTGATAGACATTTAAAATTTATTGATGACCACTTAATTAAACCTTATAATAAAGCTGAACAAGAATTATTATCAGCTAAAGTTACAATAGCTGCGGATTTTGCTGCTCTTAAAAATGCTTTTCCAACTATAAGATCTAGAAAAAATAAAATAGGTATAGCAAGAAATCCATTAACTGATCCAATAGGAGTTGGTCCTTACACTAAGTCTCATGCTGTAAGAGTTTATTTATGGAATAAACAAGGAACTGAAATACCTGGTATTGATCAAAAAGATATAGATGCTTTAGTTGAAGCTGTTGAAAATGATTTAGAATTATTACCTTTCGCAGAGAATATTTTATTAATTCAAAAAGGAGACGGTTATCCTGCGCCAAAAAATTCATATTGGGTAGGTGGAAACATAGCCTCTGATGTAATGAATGGTTTAGATACTACATATAGAGGCGAGTTGTTAACAGAATGGAAGCAAAATGTAGATATAATATTGTCTGATAAAAACTTAAATAAGTTAGAGTCTATTTTAGGTAGCAAATGGGTTGAAGCTATAAAAGATTCTATAAGTAGACAAACACGTGGTAGTAATAGGCCTATATTTGAAGGAAGTGGTTCTCGTCAAGTTAACGATATGCTTGATTGGCTTAACGCTTCTGTAGGTGCTGTGATGTTCTTAAACATGCGTTCTGGTTTACTACAATTAATATCTAATGTAAACTTTATAAATTGGGGTGATAATAATATATATAACGCCGCTAAAGCTTTTGCTAGTAAAGAATATGTACCTACTGTATTAAAGCTTATGAACTCTGATTATCTTGTTAATAGACGTGATGGTTTAAAGATAAATGTAAATGAAGCTGAATTAACAGAAGCTGCTAATAAAGGTGGAATACAAGGTATGATTAGTTATCTACTTGATAAAGGTTTTATTATAACTAGAATTATGGATAGTTTAGCTATTGCTACTGGTGGTGCTACCTTCTTTATTAATAGACAAAAATCTTTATTAAATAGAGTAAATGAAAAGACTGGTGAACTCTATACACCAGCAGAAGCAGAAACTAAAGCATTTGATGATTTTTATGCAATAGCAGAAGAAACACAACAGTCAAGTAATCCTAGTAAAATATCATCTCAACAAGCTAGTTATGGTGGTCGTTTACTATTGTCTTTCCAAAATGTTACTATGCAGTACAATAGAAAGACTAAAAAGTTTATACAAGATCTTTACAACAGACGTAGAAGACCAGGTATGACTCAGCGTGAAAGTGATTTAAGTAATATATCAGGAGTTATGTATTATGTAGGTGTGCAAAACTTAATATTTAACGGATTACAACAAGCTTTATTTGCTACGTTATTTGATGATGATGATGAATATAAAAAAGAACAAGGCAAAACAGCTAGAATAGCTAATGGTATGTTAGATTCATTATTAAATGGATTAGGTTTTGGTGGAGCGATTTTCTCTACAGTTAAAAACTTAGGCATGAGATTACTTAGTGAAAGCGAAAAGAAAAGTCCTAAATATATTGATGCTGTAGATACCGTGTTTGATGTGTCACCTGTTATAGATGCTAAGATTAGAAAATTAAAGTCAGCTGGTAAAACTTTTGAGTGGAACATGGAAGATATTAAAAAGAAAGGTTGGAGTTTAGAAAATCCAGCTTACCTAGCTATATCACAAATAATATCAGCTTTCACAAATGTACCTGTTGATAGAGTATTAAGAAAAGGTATGAACATAGCTCAAGCATTTGACGAAGAAACTAAAGCTTGGCAAACAGTTGCTTTATTAATGGGTTGGTCAGGTTGGAATGTAGGCTTACCATACTGGGGACTAGAAAGCACTATTAAGAAAGAAGCTGAAGAAAAAGAAAAGTTTATGGAAAAATATAAAAATGATGTCCGTAAATTTAAAAACCAAGGGTTTACTAAAAGAATACCTTTTACTGGTAAAAACGCTTTGCCAGAAGGAGCTAAACCAAAAGGTAAACTTGGTGTGGATTACATAGCCATACAAAGATATGATGGCAAAATACAATATTATATAAAACCTAAAAAATGAAAGAAAAATTTAAAAAATTCGTAGACAAACTACAGAAAGCTTGGAATGGACTTCTATATAAATTAATGTTTAAAAAATACAAATAAATGAAAAATTTAATTACAATCTTGTTTTTATCACTATGTTTAACAGCTAATTCACAGGAAAAATGTGTAACGGTTAAAGTAGAAAAAATCGAGGACTACAGAGTAAGAATTACTAAAACTGATACATGTAAAAATATAGTAACTATATCTACTATGTTAGAAAAAGACTGGAGATCTCGTAAAAATAAAAGAAAAAAACGTAAAAAAAGAAAAAATGACTAATGAAAAAAATAATCCTTGTCCTATTTGCGGCGGTTATTGCGGTATCTGCTAACGCTCAAGAAAAGAAAAAATTATTTAAAGACTTTTTAAAATACAGTACTATATATGTCTCTGGTGATATTAAAA
>Ga0163179_10001907_pt1 | contig 14646 bp, 11 predicted proteins | sample AtlANTMetagenome_FD_109643 | JGI IMG/M metagenome (GOLD analysis project Ga0163179, IMG submission 109643) | Marine eukaryotic phytoplankton communities from the Atlantic Ocean - Atlantic ANT 2 Metagenome | ecosystem: Environmental > Aquatic > Marine > Oceanic | place: North Atlantic Ocean...
GCCGTGGCGGAGAAATCCGCGGAGCTTCAGTGCATCTCAGAAACCGGGCACGCCCTGATGGATGTGGCTAGGGAAGTGGTGGCCCGCTACTTGGGAATTGGATTGGATTCGATCTGCTTTACTCGAAACGCAACAGAGTCAAATTCAATCATTGCGGCCGGGCTTGACCTGAAGCGTGGGGACGAGGTGATTTTTGAATCGCACGCTCACCCTGGCGGTTCTCTCCCTTGGTTAAGCCGGAGTAAGCACGATGGTATTCGAGTCCGGGTGTTCGAACCGGACCCGCACTCCCAGGAAGGTAACCTTAATCGAATTGAATCACTGATTACGCCTCGCACGCGAGTGATTCAGGTCAGCCACATTACCGCCCCAACCGGAATTTTGATGGATGTGAAAGCGATCGCTAGATTGGCGCGATCAAAGGGCATATGGTTTCACATTGACGGTGCTCAGAGTGCGGGAATGATCCCGATCAACCTGTCCGAAATTGGGTGCGATTCCTACGCTACCAGTGGTCATAAGTGGATGGGAGGACCGCGCGGAACCGGGATATTATGCATCGACCCGGAGCGAGTCGACGAGGTCGATGCAACCCATGTGGGCGGCCATTCTTCGGCCTCTTATGCTTTGCCGGACAATATCGTGTTTCACCCCGGGGCGCGTCGCTACGAGTATGGGACGCGCAATACCGAGTTAGTCGAAGGATTGCGGGTGGCGGTTGACTTCCAAACTAGAATCGGGGTTGAACGCATAGAAGCATATGGATCGTCGCTCGTAGACCAGCTCTACAGGGAGCTTGAGGCAATCGACAGTATTTCGGTGCTGACCCCGTCCGATCCTAAAATGAGACGTTCTATCATTACGTTCAAAAGCTCGAAGGTGTCATTTGATCCCCTTAATAATGCTCTGTCTCGTGATTACAAGTTGCGTTGCCGCAGAGTGACAGAGCAGGGTCTCAACGCCGTTCGCGTTTCTCCGCACATATATAATTCCTCAGAAGAATGTGCCCGCGTGGTAGAGGCAGTGAAAGAGATCGTGTCGAAAGCCTGAATCGATGTACCCGGATTCTGAGCTATTCAAAAAATTTCTTTCCCATTAAACTAAGCGGCACGGACCCAATTACCAATACCTGTTCCCATCCGAATCTCATGGGTGACGAGAGGCCGCTGTCAGAGGTTTTACAGTATTGCGATATAGTTATGCGTATCGGCATAGGCCGCTTCAAAATTCCAGAGGCGAATAATTGGATGCAAGTTCGGCCAAACATCGTCTCTTGCGTATTAATTAGGCTGGGGATAAAAGGACACGTTTGTAAACCGTGAGGTAGAGTCGAAGTGCGAATAATTGGATTTAAAATAACGATGAGAGAGATAAAGGGGAATGCGTGGATTGTCTGAAAAAGTAGTGATCATTGCGGGAGGACTAGGTGATTTGGGATTTGCCTCGGGAAAGCGGGTCGCGGAAGAAGGCTTTTCGGCTGCATTGCTGGATCGAAAATTGATCGAGGTAGGGCATTGTCGATTGGTCGCTTGAGTTGGAAGGTTGATATATTGGATGAATCGGCGATCCAGAATGTGTGCGAAAGTATCATGGAAAGATTGGGACCGATTAGCATCTTGGTAAATGCGACGGCTCCATTTGTCCTGAAGGGAATCGATGCAATGCCGGAGGATTGGGATAAGATGACTGTCGTGAATGGACTAGTGGGTTGGTGAGGTGTTTTTATGGTAAAGCGCGTTTTGCATCGATCTGATCTTGGGGCACTGTCATCTTCATAGCATTAGAACTTATGAAAGGGCCCCTTTTCAAATTTATACTAGCATGGTCAGTGTTTCCGTTTGTGGTGTCCTTGGCGGATTCCGACTGGAATGGCCGTTGGCGGCTTGATGTGGAGCGTAGTTCCGCACTAGATGGCTGGACGAACATGGACATTGGAATCCAGACGAGTGGGTCTGAGATATCCATCACGCACGACATGCGTTGGCGCTCGACGCGGGTTTTGAAGACGAATGTCGTGAACACGCGCCGGACGGTTAAGATACCGGATTTCTTTCGCATCGAGGCCCGTCACATGGCGATTTACGCACCGAAGACATTCTCGGCGACGGTTAGTTCGGAATGGCTGGACGGTAGTCGTGCGTTGCGGGTGGAAGCGGAGCTTCCTGTCGAGGTTTCCCAAGGCGACGCGACAATTCGTATTTACAGCGAGTATCGAATGGGGGAAGGAGGCGAAACGCTGACGCTGATTGAGCTTCGCTCGCCCCGCAATAATCCGCTTGTTTACCGATTCCGCCGACTGCCGGTAGGTGATTCCTCCAGACCGTAAATGATATGAATTGCTCGTTCCAGGCTATATCCCTTTTATTTATCGCGATGGGTTCCGCGTTCGTATTTGCGAAAAAGGAGCCGATCAAAAACGCGTATTCGATGCGATTCGATCTCGACTGGGAAGTCGCGAGCGGATTGCCGGAAAAGGCGATGCTTGTGAGCCTGCAAGGACTGGCCAACAGAGAAGAGGCGCAGCTTTACATCATTCATCCTCCGGATTTCCAATGGGAGATCACCGAGCCGCTCTTCGATTTTTATAAGCGGAAGCATGGTGTATCGTACACGGAAATAAAGACGGTAGACGCCGCTTTGGAGCAATTCAAGTCTTCGGCAAAAGGCTATGTGGTATGGGATGCCGAGGTGGGGCCTTCCCTCAATATTGCTTTCACAATTGCGGGACTGGAAGACGGTGTAGTTGTCACTGAAGCGCTGATACCGATTGTTCAAAAACACGGCCTCAAACGTATCGATGATTTACGGGGGCGTTACACGGGTCAAAGCCATGCCGAAATTTATTCAGACGCGATCAAGCGGTATTGGCATCGCTGCAATCGAGATAAGATAATGCTGATGGGTGGGCACCGTGGACGCGTGATGATGCCGGCAATGGCAGACTGGGGAATTCGAGAACGGATGTTTTTCCACGAGTTGTCTGCGGATCCGGAAGAAGCGGACGAATTGGTACTCAATCGGCAGTTGCTTGAAGACCTCAATGTGGGTGCGACTGTATTCGGCTGGCATCCCTATGGTAAGGACACGGAAGAACAGTCGACCATGCTTTTGTCGATGTATGGGATCAAAATGGAGGGACTCCACAACCTCCCGAATTTGAGCTACAATTGCCAGTTTGATTTTACGCCCGGATTTCGCTTCACAAACAACCACCAGGTCGCCAAAGACGCGGTACTCATAGCTGAAGAGAAGGTCTATATCACCTTCGTTCAGTCCGACAGCGTGGGCATCGGCGTATGGACAAAGCCCGGACGCGGCAAATTGCCCTTTGCCTGGCAAGTTACGATGAACTGGACGAAGTTTTCTCCAGCGGCCCTCGAGTATTTCCACGAATCTGCGACATCTAATGACTACTTTATCGGCGGGCTTTCTGGGCCGGGCTATATGTATCCAAATAATATTCCTGAAGACCGATTTCCGGTTCTGATGGAGGAGGCAAAACAGTTGATGACAGTGCTCGACGAGCACGTTATGGAGATCATGGATAACTCAGCTGCAGATGGGAATGTAGGGAATGCGGATCTATTCGAAGAGACAGTAGATGCATACTATGAGGCGTTTCCGGATGTGCTGGGATTCATAAATGGATACGGCCCCGCCCGTACGAGGGATCTACGCGACTCGCGTCCGATGATTTCCTACGATTACTACATCGATCCGAAACGGCCCCGCGATGAAGTGACGGCTGACTTGAATGAATTGATTACCCTGAATTCAAAACGACCCTACTTTTTGGCGGTTCATGTGAGGGAGTCGAACGACGTGAATAGCCTAGTCACAGTAGTAGAGAATCTTGAAGGGCCGGTAGAGGTGGTGGCTCTTGACCGTTTTCTCAAACTCGCTGCGAGCAATAAAACCTATGAGACACGTTTTCGAAAGGAAGACGACCCAGTGCACTTCAAGGGTTATTAGTTAACGATAGGATGGATCGCTGGCCGATCCTGTAACTACGATCGTTGATTCCGTAAGTGCGTATATTAACCGCGATCAGCGATCGCGGCTACAGTGATATCACCCGCTACCTTGATGGCTCTTTTATGACGGCGTCACAGATCGTTAGCGTATTGAAATCAAGGGTACGCTTTAGTCGTCCGTGGGTGATTTCGAGTTTCTTAGAATTCTTTTCTGCGTTGAGATAGGGGCCTTCGAAGAGTTTCCATTTAGAGTAGTCGACCCGTTTCCCATCTCGCAGGGGATCTTTCCCGAATGTGCAGACAATTTCGGTTCCGCGCAGACTTCTCATGGAAACACTAGGGACCGGGTGGAGTTCGATTTCAAGTGGCAGCGATTTGACCGCCTTTTGGAAGGCTTTGTAACTTGCAAACTCTGAAACGGAGGCCGCTTGCAGAATCGTGCCGTTTTGACGATGGGGGCTGATGAGTACCTTGCTGCCTGTTTGGACACGTTCATAGCGGTAGCCGTTGCCGGTAGATGGTAGTCGTTGGTAGGCCATATGAGGTTCCCATTCATATTTGGCGAGTGGGAGGTAGGCGAGGTAGCAGTCTCCACCTTGAGCAAAAATCCAGCCGGATGCGTCCTCTGTGAGATTAGAAAGATCTTTAGAGAAAAATCCGTTGACCTGTTCAAAGCGTGTTCCTTTAGGGATGTCGTAAAGAGCGATTACTGTATCGACATCTTGGAACACTTGTTCGTAAGGGGAGCAGCCGACGAGCTTGTCGGCGACATCGTAGGACGGTTTTCCTTCTGCGGCGACTGCTTTGACCATAGTGTCTGGACCGACGTTGAAGTAGGCTTGCATTCCCTCAGATGCGGAGTAAGGGTGTACAGAAAATATAGTAGGATGGACGCCGCGCGGGTCTGGGGTCTTCCAGGTCACGTCCCAGACATGGGTTTGAATTGGGTCGGCCATGCCGCCTTGGTATGAGCCGACAGCGTACTCACTGGTGGTGTAGGAAGTCTTGTAGATAGGAGCCTTGCCCACGTCACTGTATCGCCACTGGTGCCGGGAGCGTTTCAGGTCGCGCTGTTCAAAGGGCATATCGCGATCAGTGGCTATTCTGTAAATAACCTCGGGCACATCGTAGTTGTCAGCGACTATGGCGTAGTAATTACCCCAGCTGAAGCCGCGGGTGGGCGGGCAGTTGCCGAAATTTAGCCAAGAGAAGAAGGAGCTAAGACTGTTCCACCGTTCGACGACGGAGCTGTCGTCGGTACGGGCATTGGGACCGCGTAGCACGCCATTGAGCGTGTTGGCGGCAAGTCCGGCATAGAGCCAGTCGAGAACCATTTTTCCACGTATCCGCATTTCGGGGTCTTTAGCCCAAGCGACGAGGTAGAGCATGGGGATAGCGTATTCACCAATATAGTGGGTGGGATTGAATTCGCCCTGCCCAATAGTGGTCATAATATCCATCCAGTCGATTAAGTAGGCACGCGATTCGGTTAGATTCTCCTCCGAACTCTTCCCTGTATACCATTGGTCGCCCGATTCGTTTGGATACATCTCTGACATGAGATAGAGCATCGAATAGTACATTGCAAAGTGGTTCTCAGTGTCGCCACGCAGTTGATAGGTCGAACGCCAGGCGTCGCGAATCGCGTTCTTGGCTTCCTCGGAGAGTAGATCTCTACCGGTGAAGGCGACACAAACGGTGGGCAGCATCCAGAAGGGGCCGGATCCAGGCGTTTCCATCATTTCGATGACCCTGTCGGAGCAAGCGTCGAGTTTGCGTCCCAGTCGGAGATTTGCTGAAACAGAGGCGAGGTCCATTTTTTCTGAGTCACCTCGCTCGACGAGATGAGCCCGCCATTGGATTACCTCCTGGACGCGCTCATTGTACTGAATACGCCGGAGAGTCGGATCTTCGACTACGGTGAGGTTTGGGTGAGGACCTTCGTAGGACGGTTGAGCCTGGACGAGGGCCGTGATCGAAAGCTTGGCCAATAAGACTGTTGTTAGGAGCGGCTTCATGGGTTTGTCGAGGTTGGAACGGATAGAAAGAGGAAGCTGTTAACAGCGGAACCTTCTAGCCCGATCTTTTTCCAAGTCCGACCAAAATCGTTGGATGTGAACACGGCGTTTTGGTAGACGTTGGCGAATAAATGCCCGGTAATAGGGTGGACGCCGACGCGCCAAACCCTTTGGGGCATAGGAAGACCTTCGTTCCGGGGTACCCAAGTGGCGCCGCCGTCTTCGGTGGTAAGCACGCCGAAAGTGTAGCTACCGATAGCCAGACGATCGGGGTTCGTACCGTCGAAAGCAATATTGTAAAGGGAGCCGTCAGTGGGAACATTCGGCAGATTAGTCCAGGTTCTACCCGAGTTGTGCGAGATCCAGGCTCCCGTGCTCTGGGTGACGGCGGTCCAGGTATTAGGATTGTGAGGTGACTGTTGTATGTCGTTGACGGTTTCTCGGGTTTTGAGAACACGTCGCCAGCTCTGTGCGTGGTCTTGCGTCAGATAGATACCACTTTCGCAGCCAGCGAGAACGCGTCCTGGTCGGACTCGATCAACTTCGATGGTTTGCGTGTATTTGCCGCGATCTGGAAGGCCGCGTTCACGGGCTTGCCAACTCATGCCTTGATCGTTTGACAAGGCGATTCCACCAGGGTGTGCAAGATAGACGGTGTTGGGTGAATGAGGATCGACACAGACGTCCTTGGGTTCAGTGATATCCCAGCCCGTCATTATTCTCCAGCTAGCTCCTCCGTCGACGGTTCGAAGGGCACCGTTTAGGGCCGCGGTATAGAATACTCGCGGGTCGCGGGGATCGAAAGAGACTGCGGAAACGGTCGGGTCATTGAGGCCGATGTGGTGCCATTCTCCGGATGGCTCAAGTCGGTGCAATCCGCTGGTTGTAACGATTTTTGAGCCGATGACGTAGTTTTTGTTTATGGCGGCGCAAACGTAGGTTTCGATGGTCGGGGGTTGTCCCTCTGTGGAAAAAGAAGCCCCAAGTGAACAGAAGACACAGATGAGAGTTTTTGAGATAGTGTTTGGGGTCATAGTAGTAACATGTAATGTAGCCCTGTCGCTGTTACAAGTTACGTCTGAGTGGAGTGTACAGTAAACCAATTGGAGAGTCGGTGGGGAGGACCCGTTTTACGATATAGCGTGCAATACATTTTGGTAGTGGGCAAGGATTGCGACCATCTGGAGAGAAGCGTTGGCCTAGGATTCGAACGCCTCCTTCATGTTGAGCAGCGGAATGATGAATCAAAGAAAAATTACACGACTGGGAGTAGTCTCATTTTCAGTTGATCGGATGTCTACCGACGGTTTGGGAGTGATTTGCTTAGTTTGGGAGCGCTGTTCGGATCGACTGGCGGGAATTGATAGCCATTGATATAGAGGATGAAAGCCAAAGCGGTTGTATTTAACGGTAAGAACGAGGTTTCGTTCGATTCGGTCGACTGTCCAGACCCAGAGTCGGATCAGGTCGTTGTGGATGTGAGCTATTCCTGGATAAGTAACGGGACGGAAGGTTCCTATTTGCGAGGAGAGCGCATTGATGGCGACACCCCGTGGCGACCTGGTGATCCGACCCCGTTCCCAATTGTGGCGGGCTACCAGAAAGTGGGAATCGTGGATTGGGTAGGACCCGATGTTGTGGATTTGAAGAAAGGGGACTCAGTATTTGTATCCGTGAGTTCGATATCGGGAATGTTCGAGCCAAGAGGTGGCCATGTCTCACCGTCGGTTTCGAGTCGTGGAGCGGTCCTAAAACTCCCCGCTGGATTGGACCCAGTGGCGTACTCGGGGTTGGTATTGACCCAAGTGGGATTCAATTGCGGCGATCGGCCTCGATTCCAACCGGGTGACGCGGCAGTAGTCGTGGGGGATGGCTTGGTGGGGCACTGGGCGGGACAAATGTTGGCTGCACGAGGCGCTGAAGTGGTGATGGTTGGGCGACATGAGGATCGATTGGGGCATTTTAAAAAAGGCGAGACGTTGCTGGATAAAGAGGGTGCTTGGATGGAAAAAGTGAAAGAGCGATTTCCTGATGGCGTACAGGTGGGCGTGGACACCGTAGGGTCGCTGGGAGTCATGGGTCACCTGGAAAGTCTGATGAAGCGATTTGGACATTTGGTGTCGGCGGGTTTTTACGGAACGGATGATAGCCTTGCCTTGCAGCCGCCTCGCTACAAGGAGCTGTCTATCGATCTCGTATCCGGAGCGACACCGGAACGCCTGGCCCAAACAATGAAACTCGTTTCTGAAGGGGTGCTGGAAACCTCGCCACTTATTACACATCGGTTTCCGGTAGCAAAGGCGGCGGAAGCGTGGAAGTTGATTGAATCGAAGAGCGAGCCCGTGTTGGGTGTAGTCCTCGATTGGATGTAGGGATGAAAGCAATACAAATAATTGAAAAAGGGCGTCCGGAAATTGTCGACCTGGCGCAACCCTCGCCAGGCGCGGGACAGGTTTTGATGAAGGTCGAAGGCGTGGCGACTTGCCCGCACTGGGACATGCACATTATGGACGGAGTCTCCATGGTTCCGGGGGGCAAGGTCAAGTATCCGTACATGCCCGGACAACCGGGTCACGAGGCAATGGGCTCTGTGGTGGAAGTGGGTCCTAGGGTTGAGGAGTTTTCGGAAGGCGACCGGGTTGCTTTTTGGCAGGATCAGGCGGGGGCTACTCAAGGCTGCTATGCGGAATACGTGGTAGCCGATACGAATAATATACTGGCTATACCCGGTTCGCTAGCGCCGGAAGAGATTGCCTCGTTGGAATTGGCCATGTGCGTTCAGGTATCTTTCGATCAAATCGCGAATATTCGGAATATCGAAGGGAGCCGATTTGGCGTGAGTGGATTGGGACCGGCGGGTTTGGTGGCGATTCAGTTGGCGAAAGCCTATGGTGCCGCGGAGGTCGTGGCCTTCGATCCTGTGGAGTCACGCCGTGGGCTGGCTCAGTCTCTCGGCGCTGATCGCAGTTTGGATCCGACCCATGACGACGCATTCCCCAATGACCGATTCACTCCAGAAGCCTTGGATTTGGCGATCGATTGCACGGGCTTACCCGTCTCGATCGAGTATCTCATGGATCGTACGCGAGACGTTGTCGCCTTGTTTGGCGTATTGCGGGAAGATGCTCGATTTGGCTTTAAGCATTGGTGTCGGGCACTTCATTTGGTGGGCTATGGCTCGCATAACAAGGGGGCGGCTGAAAAAGCGTTGGCCCAAATTGTGGTGGGGAAGTTGAAGCTCGGACCCCTTATTACGCAAACGCTGCCCTTGAAGTGCTACGCCGAAGGTGTGGAGTTGCTGCGTCAACAGAAGGCGATAAAGGTGTGTTTTACGCCATAGTCGGGCCTGTCGGTACAGACTAAAAAGCGTGTTGTGCACTTTATCTGTTTTACCTTACACCGAAAAAGCTTTCGGCAGGGGAATCGCTGCTCTTAGGATCTACTCAACGATCACCCTCTCCACCTATGTTTTCCGATACTCCTTTATTTAGAAAGTGTATTTTGATTGGCCTGATGTGCTGGGGCATGGCCTGCCTAGGAGCGTTTGCGTCGCCGCCTCCAGCAGTGCCGAAGAGCGATGCGGAATTTGTCCGCTTGTATCGGGAACGCTGTGAATACCTGATCGATCAGACGGTAGCTAGTACGGATCCGGATGATTTAACGAAAGGCAGCAGTTTTACAATCGCGGCCAACCTGCATCGGAGGACCAACTTGGAATGGGCGAGCAAGCGATTGCGGCTATCGAATGATCCTCCATCGGGAGCTATGTTCTGGATGCATCCCATGGTCTTGCTGATGGAAACGGGCAGGGGGGTCTTGAGTGATGATGATTGGGGGTTTATCCGTGAGTTGTGGCGGACTTATTTTCCGTATCGCGGCGACACTGAGAATCATTGGGTCATGTACTATGTGAGTCTCTATTTGGCGGCAGAAATGTTTCCGGATGACGGTCCCGAAGCTTGGTACAATGGAAAGTCGTCAAAGGAAATTATGGCCGAAGCGAAAGCGTTTATTTTGGATTGGATGCGCATCACAACATCGTACGGCCAAGGTGAGTATGACTCTCCCAACTACATTGAGGAATATACTCGCCCGATGGCCTTGCTGGTGGGCTGGGCTCAGGATCCGGAGTTACGGCTGAAAGGCAAGATGATGATGGACTACATTTTGCTCGACTACGCGGTTGAGAATTTGGAGGGCCTTTACGGCGGCGCCCATAGTCGTTTGTATCCACGTTATCTGTTACAACCTGGAATGACACAGGCAGCTGGCCATGGATGGCTCCTGTTCAATCAAGGCGAGTACCGATCCAATGGGGGAACCTTAATGATCGCGTTAAGCGGCTACACACCGCCACCGATCCTTTTTCGCATTGCGACCGATCGGGACAAGGCTTACGTGCATAGAGAGTTGAAGCGAACACGTTGGCGCTTTCGGCATGCAGGACCAGATGCGTTCGAAGTGGATGGGAAGAGTACCATACCGGTCTACAAATACAGCTACGTGCATCCGGACTATATTTTAGGCTCCTCCCAGGGTGGATTGCTGCAGCCAATTCAGCAGCAAACGTGGAGCCTCGTTTGGCGGGAGGAAAACCTCGAAGGGAAAACCAACACCATGTTCGGGTTGCAGCCTTATTCCTCGCCCATTGAAGGTACCATGTATTTCTCATCCGATTGGGATACGGTTACGGACCTGATCGCACGTTCGAAAGTGGACTATGACTCGCCGGACAAACTCGAGGGCGGGTCGCCCTATGAGCAGGTGTTCCAGCATAAGTCGTCGCTTATCGCGCTGTACGACATCCCTGAAGGTACACGATTTCCGTTGATAAGCACCTTGTTCAGTCGGGATATTAAGCAGCGTATCGAGGATCATTCCGGATGGATATTCGGGCAAGGGGGGCCTCTCTATATCGCTTATCGTCCCTTCGCCCCGGGCGAATGGAAACCGGTCGATTGGACTGGGTTGCTCAAGGGGGGAGCGGGCGGATGGTTTAGTACTGGATTCAAAGAACTTTCTGAAGGCAGCCAGTGCCTCGTCAGTCGATCGTTGAAGAATGGCTATATTTTGCAGGTGGCCCCAGTTACCGCATTCGATTCGTATAAGGAATTTCAGGACACCATTCGATCCTTGCCAATAGAGTTTTCGTTGGAACCCACCCCGAGCGTCCAATTTACGGGCTTAGACGGGGTAGCGTTGACGGCTCGTTATGGTAGTACACCAACGGTCGCGGGCAAACCGGTCGACCATTCGAAATGGAAACTGTTCGATGGGCCTTTTGCTCAGGCCGATCGGAAAAGCCAGACGCTGGAGATGATCTATGGGCAACAGCGTTACTTCCTGGATTTCAAAAACGGCAGTGCCAAAACTTCAATCGTGACTGAACCATGATACGCTGGCTCATTATACTTTTAGGAGGGCTTTCAGTAGTCGCCGGATTGTCCGCTGAGCCGAAACAACGGTTGTTCGTGGCTTTTGCGATGACCAAATCGCAGCAGGCGAGTTCGCTGCCGACGGACTCTGGCGTATTCTTGCAGGGGCAGGAAGTGGGCCAGTGGAACCGGGTCGGTCCGGTAATCCAAGCAATGAACAGCATAACGGCGGATCCCTCAAACCCGTCCAATCTTTACATTGCTTGCGGAAACGGAATCGTGCGTTCCAAGGACGGAGGCGAGTCGTGGCGAATGGTTACGGGGTGGAGGGAGAGCGATTTTACGAAGATCGCCGTTGATCCAGTAAATGGGGACAATGTGTATGCGGCCTCGGTCTGGGGATTGAGCTTAAGCCGCGATGGTGGAGAGAGCTGGAATCCTTCCAACCTCGGGCTCAAGGAAAAGTATTGCCGGAGCGTAATTGTCGACGAACGCAATCCGAAGCGATTGCTTCTGGGAACGGGCGCTGGCATTTACCAAAGCCGTAATCAAGGCCGGTCCTGGAATCCCATCAGGACATCGCCTCAGTCAAATATTCTACGTTTGTTGCGTAGCGAAGCGGACTCGGATTTGTGGATAGCAGGGACGGAAGGGGAGGGAGCTTTCCTTTCCGGAGATGATGGAAGAACATGGACCCCTGTGGCGACGAAACTCAAGGACCGCAACCTATATGGGGTAGCCCTCCATGCGAGCGATGCGCTCCGAATGGCCGCGGGCGGCTGGGACTCGGGCGTCTGGGTATCAGAAGATGGAGGAGAGACTTGGATCGACAGGGGGGTGGGATTGCCGTCTCCAAATGTGACAGCTGCGACTTTCGACCCTAACGTGCCAGATCGCCTGTGGGTTTCTACGTTTGAAGAGGGGACTTATTACTCTGATGATAATGGAAAGACATGGGTCGATGGCAATTTGTATGGAGCCTACGTCCTCGATCTGGATTCTATACCCTTCACCGAATAATATGAGGACGAGGCGAACATTTCTAAAAGGAGTGGGTTCGGTCTCAACGCTAACCCTGCTGGGAGCTTGTTCAGAGAAACCGAATACAATGATCTCGGCACCCGATTCAAAACAACGGAAGAAGGTAAACGCATTGCTCATCAGCGCCACGACGAATCCCGGACAGAAATCATTGGAGCATGCTCATGAAATGATCGTTGATACTTTTGGAACGGCCAAGCGTATACTCCTGATCAATTTTGCTAGCCTTTCCGAGAAGCGTGATAGCTACGCAAAGCGCATGCGTACTGAGTTTTCTAAAATAGGAGCTGGATATGACATGTATTCGCTACATGAATGCACGGTTTCCGAATGTGCAGACGCGGTCAATGCGGCGGATGGCTTTTATGTGAGTGGCGGGAATACGTTTCTCCTTTTGAAGGAGCTCTACGATCGAAATCTCGTTGGATTGATCCAGAAACGAGCATTGGCTGGGACGCCGTACATCGGGTCTAGCGCGGGATCCAATATTGGGGGCGAGGTGATTGGGGCTACCAATGATTTTCCTTTGGTAGACATCCCCACGCGGCGCAGTCTGGGGTTACTTGGAGCGGTTTACAATCCGCATCATCCGGACCCGGCGAGTGACAAAACGCAATTTGATGCCAGGCAATGGAAGATTGGAGAGTACGTGGCTCACAACCGAGACCAGGCTGTATTGGGAGTGACTAATCCAGGAATGCTTCGTATTCGTGGAGATAAAGTTTATCTGGCGGGAGCAGGGGCTGCCGCATTCATTCACAGAAACGAGGACCGCTTCGTGGTCCACTCAACGCTTGAAGATCTTGGCCCTTCGCTCTGATGGCGATTTCGATCTAATCTTCGGCACACCCCGGCACGGCACGGTGTCCGTAGCGGATGAGAGCGGGCTTCCCTGGTCGCGAAATAGAGCCGGAGCAGCGGTGCTACTGTTGAAAATAAAGGAACGAACCAGAAAACGGTCTTCGCATACCCGAAACTAATGCACCCTAAGGGTGAGTGGTGAACCGAGACGGATTCTTTGATTTCTAACTCGTAGAAAATCAGCAAATTAAGAAAGTTATGGTGGAGGGTGCGGGAGTCGAAATCGCTAAATAACTAGTCTACAACGCATTGTGGGGATAAATTGCTGCATTGCGTGCACTTTGGTTGCATTAGCTTGTGCGATTTATGACATGAAAATGACCTGAAATAAATAGGCAGGGGAGGGGGTCATTCGAGCGTTAATGCTCTGCATTAGTATTCATAAACTACCCCAGAAAAAATTGTCGCCTTATGGCCATTCTCTGTTTTAGTAATGCTGTGATTTCAATACCCATGCTACTCTAGGATCAGCAAGATAAAAAAATCATGAACCTAAAAGAGCTCAAAGATTCTCTGCAACAACCCGGCGAAATCGCCTTCGTCTTACCCAGTGGTGAATACGTCCCTCCGCATTTCCATGTAACCGAAGTCGGTAAATCGAGTAAGCTTTACGTCGACTGCGGAGGCACTGTCCGCGCAGAAGAAGTCATCACCTTTCAGCTTTGGAGTGCAAATGACTACGAGCACAGAATTCAGCCTCAAAAGATTCTTCAAATAATCGAGATTGCAGAAGACACCCTTGGTTTGGAAAATCTCGAAGTAGAGATTGAATACCAGCGTGACACGATAGGACGCTATGGTCTCTCGATTGACAAAGACAGGTTTCTTTTGACCCCGACTCGAACCGACTGCCTCGCGAAAGATAAATGTGGCATCCCTGAACAAGTAGAGGGCCTTGATTCCGAACCTTCATCCGACTGCTGTCCAGATTCTGGTTGCTGCTGACCATTCAATTAAAGACGATCTGGACGGTCCGAACTATCTACTCGCCCAACACCTTGGGGCTACCCTCCCAGCATCCCGATGGGCCTTTTTCATTTTTGACTAAAAATAGGCCATTTTAGCCCAAAAACAGCCAAAAAACGTCAATTTTGGCCCAAATTATGCCATTTTTGGCTAATTATCGGTATTCTCAGTTTTAGAATTTGTTCTGCTAAGAGCACTGCGTTACCTGCTTGAATCACATGAGATTTTGGTACGCTGCCCTGCTCATTTCCTTTCTGTTGTTCGGCTGATCAAAAACCTCAACAGAGTTGAAGGGGACGAGCTAATGCTCACGCTCATTGAAGACTTGGGGTTCTCCCATGAGGTGGAGGAAGGCGATGACGAGTGGGATGGTTTAGAGAAAGTCTATGCCAAGTTCACTGTCCAGTGTTA
>Ga0163179_10001909_pt1 | contig 14641 bp, 12 predicted proteins | sample AtlANTMetagenome_FD_109643 | JGI IMG/M metagenome (GOLD analysis project Ga0163179, IMG submission 109643) | Marine eukaryotic phytoplankton communities from the Atlantic Ocean - Atlantic ANT 2 Metagenome | ecosystem: Environmental > Aquatic > Marine > Oceanic | place: North Atlantic Ocean...
AAAGCGCACAGCATCTTTGCGAGGCAGGCGCTTCCAGCTATCGATGATCAGGCGTGCCGTATCCTCGACGGTGAATCGCTTATAGGGATAGCGATTGGAACAACCGGTGTTCCAACCAATAAGAACTTCACTGTCGCTCAAACCGGTGATCCTGCGGTCCTCGACTGCCCACCTACGCTCTTCATTGGAAAGTACAACCACGTATCGGTCATGGCTGTATTCAAAGTCCAAGGCTTCCGTGAGTAAATGCTGCTCACTGAGCGTGTTCTCAAAGAACTTTGCCTCGTTGTCGAGGCCCAGTTGGTAGAGCCTATGGGCGGCACTGCTCAAGGGAATGATGGCGCCAGTCTCATCAATGCTGAAGCCTCGCTTGTCCTTGGCCTGCACCGAATTCATCAGTGAGCACGCGGGCAGCTCCTTGTCGGGGCACAGCGCAATATCGAAGCGCAGAGAGTTCAAGATGGCCAGGGATGCATCCCCCAACCTCAAGACACGATCGACCAGGGGATTGTGAAGCAGCAGGTCCGCTGCTTCTGGACGTGTAAGCCATGTGATGTGGGCCTTGGGATACTTGCGCCGAATCGAGGGAAGCAAAGACGTAGAACGAAGCACGTCGCCGCTTTGACCCAACTGTACAAGCAGGACCCGCGGTTCGACCTGTTCATAATGAGGGCAGTCCACGCACGAGCGACGGTACTTGCACGGGCTGAACCCGGTAAACAGCCGGCAGTCTGTTTTGCACTCACTGGGTGCGTTCATTAGCACCCATAATAGACGGCGTTCGTCTTACGGACCATCTCGGAGAACGCGAAGTATCGCTCTGCCCGGGCGCGGCCAGCAATTCCGTGCCGGGCGAGGACACCAGGTTCTTTCTCTTTGGCACGCGCCAGTTGTCTTATCTGCTCGCCAAGAACCGCAGGGCTGCCCGGTGCTACAAGCCAGCCAGTGACGCCATCCTCAACCAGCTCGGACAACCCGCCGACGTCGGATGCAAGTACTGGCAGCGCAGCCCACATGGCATCGAGTACCGCTGTGCCAAGACCTTCACTCAGCGAAGGCTGCACAAGCAGGTCGGCAGCTGAGATCTCCTCTTCCAGTGCAGGAGTATCCCCCACAAGGACCACACGATCCCCAAGGCCATGCTCACAAACCAGGGCTATCAGGGCTGCTCGTAGCGGACCAGCGCCAACAATACGAAGTTTGACCATCTCATCGGTTCGAGCCATGGCTTCAATCAGCGTCTTGTGACCCTTGTGTGGCACAAGAGCGCCAATGGCCAGGAGCTTCAAGGACAGCGGCGGCGCACAGCGCGCTGCGACCGCCTCTACTCCTGGCGCTGGGCGCTCAGGCAGTGTGGAGTGGACAAGGTGCAGACGACTCTGCTCCACTCCAAAGGAAGCCATTACCTCCAGCACAGCTTCTGAGACGCAGATGATTTCTCCCTTCGCATACTTCCAACGGGTTAAACGTCGTTGTCGCGGAGCATCATCGATGCGTCGGTGAACAACGAGAAGCGCCTGTTCCTTTTTTGTAGCTACGAACCGAACAGCACCGTGGGATCGCGAGTCGTGTGCGTGAATCAAAGGATTGCTTAGGCGGGCGATCGCTCGGCGCAGCTGCCAGAGCCCAAACGGACTGGCCGGCCCATGCCACCTTTCAACCGCAAGGCCGTGGCAATGGGCATCCTCAATGAGACGGGGGCATCTGACTAACAAGGTAGGATCGGGGCTCAATGAATCACTGGACTGTGCCGCAGCCAACAATAAAAGTTGCCGCTGTCCTCCCCGAAACGTCGTAGCGCTATCTACATGCAAGACAGAACGTCGTCGTCTCTGATCTTCTTTTGGGAATTCAGTCACCCGAAACACCACCGAGCAATCGGTCAAGAAGGAGTGAGGCCAAAGGCTCAGAGCCCTCCAGCGTCATTGAGAGCACAAGGAGTTGGGTGCCAAAAAGAGGAGACATCCGCCCGGCCCAACCAAAGGCATCCTTCTCGGTAACGAGCAAAGCGGCGCCCTTGAGACTGGATAGTCTCCGAAGTTGGGATAACGACGGACTCCCATGATCGCGAATCGGCAGAGTCTCGCGAACCGTGAGGCCAAACTCACGAGCACAGGATGTCACAGAGGACGGGGCCCCAACAGCAGCTGCGACCACTACGGGAGGAACCTGATCCGCGGCAATGGGCAAGCCTGTATGAAAGTCCCTTACCACCGTAGGCCGACGCAGCAGCACGGGCAGATCGCCTTGGATCGACGCTACCGGAGCACCGCCAGCGCGCTGCGGCACAAGAGCTAATTGGTGTGCCCGCGCGAGCGATGAGCCACCTTCCCTGCAAGCAGCACGGTGTCTGAACGGAGGGTCTCGTTGTGGGTCCAGCAAAACAAGATCCATATCGCGTTGGATGACTGCCTGAAAGCCATCATCCAAGATGAATACATCGACGTCCTGCTGCTCCATAGCGGCTGCTGCAGCCATGCTTCGATCAGGATGAACAGCGATAACCGCATCGCTACAGTTGGCCGCAAGCCATAGTGGTTCATCACCGAAGCCCAAGCTCAGGGCGGGCCTTGAGCCCCCCTCTGCATCAACCCTCAGACCTCGTTTCCAGGGCACTGGTGAGTCCACCCTGTCGACGGCAGACAGAAGCACGGGTCGATTCTTGCGACGCACCTGGCCAAGATAACCTCGAGTAAGAATCGCTGCGACCAGGCCGCGAGCAGCAGCCTCTTTGGCGAGGGCAGCCGCCATAGGGGTCTTGCCCCTACCACCGAACGCCAGGTTGCCAACGGAAACACAAGGACGTGACAGCCTGGGCCAGGAACCCGCAAACAGCCGTCTGGCAGCGGTAACCTGGCGTAGGGGCCAGGTAGCTAGATAGGTGGCGTTCATGACAAGACACCCTGAGCGCCAAGAAAGCTAACGGTGTCATTGCGGCCGTCTCGATATGCCTTGAGCGCTTGATATGCGCCGCTAGCATCCGCCAAGGCCTGGTCAGCAATGGCTGAAGGAGGCTGAGGGGTTCCACCGTCGAGCACGACGGCCAGGCCCTGCTCAGCGAGCAGCGAAGCTACTCCAGCCGGGTCCCCTGCCCTGGTAAAGCACATCGGCCGAAGGCCTTCGGCCAGCACCTCAAGCAGATCATGACAACCACGACCTGACAAGCCACCACCCACAAAGGCCGCGTCAGCATGGCCATACCAACACCTCAGAACACCAAATCGGGACTCAACATCAAACGCGTCCTTGGGTCCGAGTGAAGCCGCCTCTCGTTGCAGTGCGCCCCCATGCCGCTCATGCCGGGGAACAAGCAGCCAGTGAGCGGAACCCAAAGCAAGGCCACTCCCTTTTAGCAAGCGAGACAGAGCCGTCGGTTCTCCTGGGTACACCGAGCCGAGGACCAGCAGCGGCCGATCTGCCGACACAGAGACGGCCTCAAACAGAGCTGCTTGAGAAAGATTCTTTCGAGCTTCGGGCCACTTTAACCAACCACACACTTCCACCCGGCTCGGGGATGCGCCTAACGAGAGCAGACGGTCGGCATCGACCCTTGAAGCTGCAGCGAACGCTCTGACACCGTGAATGAGATCGCGAGTGGCTCCAGGCACCATGCTCATCCTGCGGTAGCTCGCATCCGAGACCCTTGCTCCCACAACCCCCACCGGTACACGCCGGCGAGCAGCCTCCGCAAGCAGATTCGGCCAGAGTTCAGCCTCCACAAGCAGTAACGACTCCATGCCCGTAGACTCGAACACCCTCGCTGTTCTGCGCGGCAGGTCCCTTGGCAGAAGAAAGTCCGCTCCACTGGAAAGCCCAGCAGCTGTCCCCGTCGACACAAGCCAGCGCTGCTCACGATTCCGGCGCAAGAGGGTTTTCCTCAGCGCGTTCGCTGCCTTCACTTCACCTGCCGAAGCGCCGTGAATGACCCCGCTGACGTGCTCACCTGCTACCGACACAAGAGGAGCCTTGCGACGCCATGGCCCGGGTAGGATCTCAAGAGCAGAACTTGCGGCACGATAAGCCCGGTAGATCATGGGGCAGCAAGGACCGGCTGAGAGCGTGGAGGGGACGGATGACCACACAGCCGATCCGCGCGAGCACTGAGATAGTGAAGCTGAGCCTTAAGCCGCAATCTCTGTTGTGCTCGATCAGCACCCCTCGCAACACGAAAAGGCCGGCCATAAACGACAACGGTCTGGCTCCACGGCATTGGCAATCGAGCACGATCCCAACTCGACAGCCTGAAGCCGTTGCGACAAGAGGCTACGACGGGAATAACCCACAGGTGGCCCAGCTGGGCAAGAGCTATGATTCCGGGCGCGACCTCGCCAGCAGGCCCCCTAGGCCCATCCACGGTGACAACAGCTCGCCTGCCGCTCTCGCTAAGTCGAAAGAGGCGTCGCAGACCCCTGGCTCCACCAGCCGATGTAGAGCCCGTCGCCACAGCAAGACCCAGGCGCCGAAGCAAGCCAGACGCCATGACTCCGTCTTTGCTCCCACTGACCAGGACAGCAAGGGGCTCTCGCAGATGGGCAGACAAGAGCGGCACCGAGTCTCCGTGCAGGCAGGCATAGGCAATGGGCATACCCTGCGCAAGCAGGCCTTCCACACGATTTCGTCCGACGACGACTCGAGGTGACAGCAGGGCTAACGCCCAGAACCACACGAACAAGACCTTTTCCGAAATGCCAAGAATCCAGCGACTCATCAGCGCGCGTCCGATCCAGTAGCTTGCCTTAGCGCCTCACCCGCCGCAGGAGCTCTCAGCGAGCAAAGGTCAACCAGTTGTCCACTCTCAAGTCGATAGCTGCTATCAGCGATTCGCAAGGGTCCTGGTCGATGGCTGACGATGAGAATCGTTCGTCCGTGCCGGATAGAGCTGACCGCACTCAGAAAACTGAGCTCGTTATCAGCATCAAGATTGGCCGTCGGCTCATCGAGCAACAAGACCGGAGCGTCTCGCAGCAGAGCTCGAGCAAGGGAGATACGTTGCCGTTCTCCGCAAGAGATGAGTCCGCCCGCGTCCCCTACCCTGCCATCAACCCCGCCAGGCAGGCTGCTTAGAAAAGGCCCGTCCAGAGCAAGCCCTGCACGCTCTGCGCAGTGCAGCACCTCATCACGCGTAGCCCCCGGACGAGCCAGGGCTATGGCGTCATACACTGTGCCCATGCCGAGCCAGCTTTCCTGATCCACCAGGGCTAACTGGCTGCGACGATCAACGAGGCTGAGCGAAGAAGCCTCGCGACCATTCCAAGTAATGCTGCCACTGCTTGGCTCCACAAAACCTGCGATGAGGTCTAGCAGCGTCGACTTACCAACTCCGCTGGGGCCTTGAATAACGACAACCTGCCCGGGGCTCAGAGATAGATTCAGGCCATCGAGGATTGGCCCTCTTCCCCGGTCGAGAGATACATTCGTGAGCCTAAGGCTCACGGGAGAGTGCGCCACGCTTCTCGACCATGAGCCCTCAGCGACAGCAGGCAAGTCCAGCAGTTCAAAGACCCTGCGCAGACCCGCTCTCGCTTCTTCCCATAGCGCATTAGCAGCAGCGATCCCCTTCAACGGCTCCCCAAGCAGGCCCAGAGCGACAAGGAAGGCCACCAGTGCGGCGGGGTCGAGGTCGCCAGCGCGCACCTGAACCGCTCCAACGACGACGACTACAGCGATAGCTGAGGCAGCCGCAAACTCGACGAGGGGCGGCCCTGAGATGCGATACATCGTGGCGCGAAGCGCCGAGGCCAGTTGTTCGTCATTACTACGCTCAAAGCCATTGCGCACCTGCTGTTGAGCGCCATACGCCTGAATCGTTCGAAGACCAGACAGTCCATCGCGAGCACGGCTCTCGAGGCCCGCCAGGCTACTCAGGTGGCGACCAGCATGAAGTCGCGTAGCCCAACCAGTTCGGTAGATAACCAGGGCGACCACTGGCAGACCAACAAGAGCCCAGAGGGCAAGCTTGGGAGCCATGGCGATTGCCACGGCGGCTATGGCGATTGCACTCAATGGACGCTGAACAAGCGTAACGCCAGCCCCCACGGCTGTTCGAATCGTGCCCGCATCGTGACTGATTCGGGAAAGACAATCTCCAAGACCCCTCTCATACAAGATGGCGGGATCGCAATGAAGCAGGTGTGCAAACAGGCGGTTTCTCAAGTCGCGCTCTGCACGAAGAGCCGCGCGACGAGTCAACCAGGTGCGACCGATTCGGGCAGCTCCCTGAACGGCAAATAGCAGCACAACAGCGAACCCAAACTGCCAGGCAACAAGAGAGGGGCTGGGCTCCATTAAGGAATCAAGAATGGATCGCACCAGTACAACCAGGGCCGCCTGACAGCCAGAGAGAACGCCCGCAAGTGCAGCAGCGCAGACGAGAGCGAGCCCGTGGGGTCGAAGCAGGCCAGCAATGCGGAGCAGTTCAGACATCGTTTGCAATCAGTGGCTCAATGAAATCAGCGGCCCGCTCCGCAAAACCAGGCGCACCGAGGATGGGGCGAAGTCGCTCGCGGATCCCGTGTGCGCGCTGCCTCGCAGCAGGAAGCTCCGTGATCATTGGGGACAAAACGGCGCTTAGCTTGTCAGGGTCAAGCTCCTGCCGCAGTTCTACAACCACCTGTTCTCTGAGCAAGATGTTGGGCAAGCCCAGGTGCTTTCCACGAAGTAGTGGCCGGGCGATTGCGGCAGTCAAAGGATGAGCTACAGCCGTGATTACAGTAGGGACACCGAGGACGGCCGCCTCCAGGGTAGCTGTACCCGCCGCGACCAGCGCCAGATCACTTCGGGCCAAGACCTCACACCCCGCCTCTCGAACGAAAGAGACACCTGCGATACGAGGTGGCGAAGACGCAAGTCGCCACGGAACCTCAATCCGGGCCGACCTCCCTGTTTGCTGCAGAGTTGCTTGCACTCCTGCACACATCGGCGCGAGAGCTCGGCCAACCTGAGACGCTCTAGAGCCAGGCATAACGGTGATATGAAGATCACGGGACTCATTCTCAGGCCGAGCTGACGTCTGAGAGAACAGAGTCGCTGCTGGGTGGCCGATCCAATGAGCTGGGATCCCACGCGCACGCAGCGGATTGACCTCAAACTCAAACAGGCACAGCACCAGATCAGCATAGTGATGCATCGACTCCAGCCGGTCAGGTCGCCATGCCCACCACTGAGGCGGCACGACGACTACCGTGGGCACACCAAGTGCCTTGGAACGCCTCGCGAGTGGCAGGTGGAAGTCCGGAGCATCTACAAAGATGGCAAGCCTGGGACCTAGCTGCAGGGCCTTCAGCAAGCCCGATCTCGCCGCAAGCAAGGCGGGCAAGCGAGGAAGCAACTCAACAAGACCCGCTGCACTCAAACTGGACACCTGCGCCTTTGCATCGAAGCTCGGCACCCCAACCGACCTCATGGCGGGGCCATCACATCCTGTCCAGGAATGACCCGGCCTACGGGCGTGCAGTTGGGCGAGGATCCCAGCGGCGATGGCATCGCCGCTGGGCTCTGCGGCGCTCACAAGGCAACTACGGACCGTCATCGTGTGCTCGACTCAGCGGCGTCCGCGCGGACAGCAGGGGCGATGGGATGGCTCCTCAAGAAACCGCACCAGATCGTCGATTACCTCAACAGAACCCCACCCGCCCAGGCCGAGGGTGTCATGGAGTTGCTTCGGTTGCATCGGCGGTCTTCCAGGGCCTGGCCAGAGCAATCGAATGGCTCTACGCAGAAGTAATAAAGAGTCGCCGCCAAAACGCTGGCGAAGAGCATGAGTATTGGGTCCAATAATACGCGCCCGGTCGCCTGCAACCAGCGTCCAGGGGGGCACATCCCCCGCAACCAGAGCGCCCGCAGCAACCATGGCCCCCTTACCAACGCGCACGAACTGATGAATGGCAGCCCGCGCACCGATCATTGCCATAGACCCAATGTCTACATGACCACCTACTTGAGCACCGTTGCAGAGAGTCACTTCATCGCCAAGGGAGCAGTCGTGTCCGACGTGAGCGTAGGCCATCACGAGGACATCATTACCCACATAGGTAACACCCTTATCAGAGGCCGTACCCCGGTGCAGCGTCGCTGCCTCGCGTATCTCCACGCGATCCCCGAGGCGCAACGAGCCGTCGCCCCCGCCCTCACGGTGTTGGGCAGGGCCGCCGATAAGGGCGCCTGCATGTGCCCGGAGATCTTCTCCGACCCACAAGGGGCCTTGCAGAACAGCGCAAGCTCCTACCTGCGCGCCCTCACCTAGGCGGACGTCGCCGATGAGGCGCGCCATCGGGTCAATAGACATCGCCTTCCCCTGACCAGGCTTGTCTGCAGGGGGTGCAGCGCCCCGGTGGAATGACTGCCTTGGGTTCATCCAGCGTCAGGCTCTGCAAAAGCCGCCAAAATTGTGGCCTCTGCAGCCTTTTCATCGCCAACAGATGCCGTACCACGTACTCGCCAGGTTGGTCCGCGCTGCCTCTCCACTACCACCTCGAGACGCAGGACATCGCCAGGAACGACTTTGCGACGAAAACGCACCTTGTCCAGACCCATCAGCAGCACTCCCCCACCGCGCTCACGAAGCTCAGGCTGACTATGAAAGCCCAGTATGGCTGCCGCCTGGGCGAGCGCCTCCACCTGAAGTACACCGGGCATGACAGGATCACCGGGAAAGTGGCCAGTAAAATACGGTTCATTCCAGGTCACATTCTTGGTCGCAACAATACGCTCACCTGCTGTCATCTCCTCGACCCTGTCTACAAGCAAAAAGGGATAGCGGTGAGGCAAAAAATTAGCCACCTCGCGGGGATCTAGGGCGGGACCTTCAGTGCTCATGGTTGTCCTCGTTTCGGGATAAATAAGTGCTCTGCGTACGACTGCTGCGGGCAAGCTCAGCTTGCTGCCTCAGCCACTGTTTGTGGGGTCGGGCTGGCACTCCGCCATAGACCTGACCCTCGGGAACGTCTCGAAAGGCAGCGGCTCGAGCGCTGAGGACGGCACCCTTGCCAATCGTGCGGTGGTCTGCGACCCCTGCCTGACCAGCCAAGACGGCACCATCACCGACACGAACCGAACCTGCGAGGCCGACCTGAGAGACAAGCACAGCCCCAGTTCCTACCTCGCAGTTGTGCGCAACCTGAACGAGATTGTCGATCCGCGCGTGCGCACCAATGGTTGTATGGCCCAGGGTGCTGCGGTCTATGCAGGTAAGAGCGCCTATGTGAGCCCCGTCACCGATACGCACTCCACCCACCTGAGGAATCGCAGCCCGCACGCCAGCACGATCTGGGGGTAGATAGCCAAAGCCCCGTCCGCCTATCACGCTACCCGACTCGACCCAGACTGCGTCACCAAGCTCACTGCCAGGCAAGATTCGAACACCGGGTCCGATTCGACAGCCTCGCCCGAGTCGCACACCTGACCCTATTAAAGCTTGCGCAGCTATGTGCGTGTACTCGCCCAACTGTGCACCTGCTTCGATCACAGCGAGGGCACCAACACTACAGTGCTGTCCCAGTTGAGCGCTTGAGTCAATGACGGCGCTGCCATGGACGCCTTGAGGAGACTCTTCAGGATAGAAGTGGCGGGCCAGCCGAACAAAAGCCAGGCCAGGGTCCTCTACCCGAAGAGAACGGGCAGAAAGATCTGGCGGCAAGGTGCAGGCCACAGAGCAGACGATCAGCTCGGCTTCACAGGTCCCCTCTCGCGGCAAGCCACGACCATCGAAGAGCACGGCAACCTGTCCGGCACCAGCAGTACGGGGATCGCTAAGAGTATGAATTACCCGCTGGGCAAGGCTACTCGGAGGGGTGAGATCAAGGAGCCCCGCCAGCGCCGCGACGGTAGAGCCTTGCGACTCGTTGAGCACCCGTCCCGGCCCCTATTTCTTGTCGTTAAAGCGAGCGATCACCAGGTCCGTAATATCGGCGACGCCATTGGTATAGACAACCGCCGTGCTCTCAAGGACCAGGTTATATCCCGACTCGGCGCCCACGGTTCGGGCCACCTTATAGAGCTTCTCGAGGAGGTCATTAGTGAGTTCCCCCTGAAGCTGAGTCATTTCCTGCTCGCTCCCAACAACCATCTGCTGGAATTCGTAGTACTTGGTCTGGAATGCCGTTCGCTTTTCAGTGAGGGCCTCTTCAGACAGCATCATCTCACCAGCTTCGAGGGACTCCTGCATGGTCTCAAGCTCCTTACGGCGCTTATCGACCTCTGCCTTAATCTTCTCCATGCGGCTTTCGAGATTGGCGCGGGCTTTCTTGCCCTCACTGACTTCGTTAATAGCCCTCTGCAGGTTAACTACGCCGATTTTCATGGCGCTTTGAGCCATGGCGGCAGATGAAAGCGACAGGACGGCCAACAGGACAGTGATGGCGATTAGGGAACGAGACATCTTCAGCTTCCTTTCGGATGGTTGCGGAGCGCGCGGAGTCTATCAGTTGGACAGGTTTCAGACAGGGTGGGTACGGGGGATCAAAAGAAAGAGCCAATAGTGAACTCGAAAACCTGAGCTCGTTCATCGGGCTTCCGCTTCAGTGGGAAGCCCCATTCAAATCGGAGTGGGCCCATGGGCGACCTCCAACGGACGCCAAAACCGGCACTCAGGCGCATGCTCTCGAATCGGAAGGGTTCATCTCCATACAGGCCACCAAAGGCGTTTCCTGTGTCAAAGAAAACGACGCCTCTGATCTGGGCCGGCGGGATAATGGGAAACTCAATCTCGAGGTTGTTCACCACGCTCATGGTGCCGCCAATAGGAACGCTCTTGGCGGAATGATTCGGATCCGAGTTAACGAGATAGCGAATCTGCGGGCCAAGGGTGAACGGACCAAAGCCACGGATCGAGTTGATTCCACCAGCTCGGTACCGTTCTGTGTAGGGCACTAACGTGCCATCCAAGCTCTTGATCCAGCCTAGGCTTAGGTTCCAGCGCAAGACGACCAGGGGGGTTCCCAGGGGATAGAACGCGCGCGCATTGGCCTGCAAGCGCATGAAGCGAAAGTCACCCCCTAACAAGGAGACAACTTTGCCCTCACCGACGCGCCCACCTCCAGCAAACTCCGCCGAGCCCGTAAGCAAGAATCCCTTGGTGGGAGAGATGCGGTTGTCTCGCTTATCAAGGGTGATGCTTGCGGTCACAGAAGACTTGGTGCCAGAGCGATACAGTTGACCACCGTAGGCTTCCATCTGAGTCGACCGAAGCGCAGTTAGACCAACGGTCTCAAGGCTATAGCGAACGGAGAACCGCGCATCATCGTCTTTGCCGATGTAGTGGCCGAACGAGAAGTTCATGCCTCGCGAGAACTCAGATAGCAGCACAGTCCGGTTGACCCAGAACATCGCCATAGAGGCTGTCCAGCGAGTGTCCAGAAAGTAGGGATCCTGAATGCTGAAACTCAACTGTTGCTGGCTGTTCTCGCCACGAAAGAAACCACGCTCTGCCAGATTTCGACCCAGGCTGAGGTTCGCATTGAGCGACATGGTGTAGCCCAGCCCCAAGAAGTTCGCTTTGCTGATGTTCGCCGTAAACACCAGGCTCTCCACAGAGCTGAAGCCAGCACCGATAGAGAAGGTCCCGGTCGGCTTCTCTGTGACGTCAATCGCCATGTCCAGGCTGTCCGCAGAGTCTCCCCGGGGAGTGGTGATATTGATGTCCTCGAAGTAACCGAGCTGCTGCAGGCGAGCCTTGGTTCGCTGCACCTCACTACCGCGAAACAAGGCTCCTTCCACGAGACCAGCCTGACGACGGATGACCTTGTCCCAGGTCGTGCTGTTGCCGGTAATGATGATGTCTTCGAGATAGATGAGATTGCCCCTTTGAATATCGAAGACGAGATCGATAACGAGACGCTCTTTGTCCTGACGTGGCATCGGGATGACGTTGGCGAAGGCGTAGCCATGATTGCTGAAACGATCCACCAGGCGCTGTACGTCCTCGCCCAGCTGCATGCGGTTGTAGATGGCACCGGGCTTGGTCGATAGCAGGTTCAGGATGTCTTCCTGACCCAGCTTCACCTCTGGCATCAGATCACCCTTCACCTCCACGGTGCCGACTCGATATTTCTCGCCTTCTTCAATATGGATGTCGATGAACACCCAGCGCTTGTCGGGAGAGAGAAACACTTCCGGAGCCGAGACCTTCGCATCCACGTAGCCAAACGCTGAATACAGGTACGAGATAATCTCTCGATCGGTCTCAAGGGTTTCCTTGCGGTAGGTGCCTCCTGGCCCCAGGCCAGGGAAGATCCCTGCGGTCTTGGTCTGCAGCCTGGCCTTGATGTAGCTGGTCTTAAGGTTCTTGTTCCCCACCAGATTGATTCGCTTAACCAGCACCTTGCGGTTCTCTTGAATCGAAAACTCGACCTTCACCTCGTTTCCAGCGATCTCGGTCAGCTTGGTCTCTACCTCGGCCAGGAAGAAGCCCTTCTCAAGATAGAGCTCTTCAATTCGGCGGGAAGTGGCGCGCAGCTTATTCTCATCGAGAATAGAGAACGCCTTAATGTTCATCACCTCACGGATGTCATCAGCGGTGATCTTCTTGTTACCTGTGAAGCTCACCTCTCGAATCGACGGCTTTTCCCGCACACGAATCACCAGCACGACTCCGTCACCTACGGGCTCTGCCTCGATGGCAATGTGCTTGAAGTAGCGCAGCCGGTAGATGTCTCGAATAGCCTGCGCGACCTCGGTAGCGCGAAACAACTCGCCTGCGCGCAATCGCGTTATGTCGAGAATGGCTTCTGTCTCAACCTTGACATTGCCCTCTACCTGAAGGGCTTTAATCTCTGTGCCCTCGTCGACAGCGTAAGCACCATCAGGAAGCAACAGCCCAAACAAAAGGACCGCGACAAACAGCAGTTGCCGGACTGCGCTCATGGAGCACCTCCGACCTCGTGGACCCCGCCATCACTGATCTGCAAACCGCGCGGGAGACGCGCTGCGAGTTCCATGTTGTGAGTCGCCACGACCAGGGTTGTCCCTCGTTCTTCGTTCAGGTCAAGCAAGAGGTCTAAGACCTTGGCGCCGGTCGTGGGATCCAGATTCCCCGTAGGCTCATCGGCAAGAAGCAGTTTCGGCTCCATTACCAGAGCGCGCGCAAGGGCTACTCGTTGCTGTTCGCCACCACTGAGTTCGCCAGGAGCGTGCAACAGCCGGTCTGCGAGGCCGACCCGCTCAAGGAGCGCATTAGCCCGAGAACGAGCTTTCGCCATAGACGATCCTGCGATGATAGCGGGCATCATGACGTTCTCCTGGGCGGTGAACTCGGGGAGCAGATGGTGAAACTGAAAGATGAAGCCCACCTCTCGGTTGCGGAAGTCCTCTATCACATCCTCGCGACTGGCGAGTAGTGGAGCGCCGTTGTAGCGGATTTCTCCGGCTGTGGGTCGATCCAATAGACCAAGTAGGTGCAAAAGAGTGCTTTTTCCCGCACCAGAGGAGCCTACAACGGCCACCATCTGCCCTGCTTCCACAGAAAAATTCACCTCATCAAACACCCTGATTTGCCGACCATCGAGTTGGTAATCGCGGCACAGCCCCCTGATGTCGAGTTGCAGCCCCTCAGCCATCACGCAAGCCCTCTACGGGGTCAATGGAGCTTCCTTCCCATGAGGGAAGCAAGGTGGCAATAAAAGAAATCGAGATGGAGACCACCGCTACCGCGACGCACAAAGGCAGCGAGATCTCAACGGGCAGAGTGTCAACGTAATACACATCGCTCTCAAGCTTGATGAATTGCCATCGAGCCAAGGCCATACACGTGAGCAAACCCAGTATCATGCCGAGCACGGTCCCGATAAAGCCCACCAGCAGGCCGTCCACCATAAAGAGCCTCATGATGTGAAGACGCCCGGCGCCCATCGCTTTCATGATGGCGATCTCACGGCGCTTCTCGATGACCAGCATGATCAACGTAGAGATGATGTTCATCGCTGCAACCGCGATGATGAAGGTCAAGATCACACCCATCACCACCTTCTCGAGCTTGAGGGCAGCAAAGAGCGGCTCATTCATCTTTTCCCAGTCGCGCGTCCAAAAGGGATAGTCGAGTTCTTTGGTGATCTCGCGAGCAATAGCTGGCGCGTCATAGATGTCCTCGACTCGCACTTCGAGCCCAGTTACCGCTCCCTTCGTGCCCATGAAGCGATCTGCGCCAGCGAGGGTGGCGTACGAGAACTTGGTGTCGTATTCGTACATGCCCGAGTGGAAGATACCCATCACGCGAAAAGGAACGACTCGTGCGGCCATGCCGCCAAGGGGACCTGGCTCACTCTGAGGGCTGACGGCCTGAATGGTGTCACCAATAGCGACACGTAAGGTTGCTGCCATCTCTTTGCCAATGACAAGGCCCGGGATCTGAACTGACTTCTCTTCTGTCTGCGCCTCTGTGTCGGCCCCGCTGCCACCGGCAGGCCCCTCATCCATCGCCCGCAGAAGATCGGTTGCTTGAGCGCGAGTGCGCACAGTGCCAGCAGCCCCCATGGTGATGTTGTCGATCAGATCAGTGACCTCACCGACCGTCTCGGGGTCAATGGCCTTGAAGATGGCGCCGATCACAGTGTGCTGGGAACGAAGCATGTACTCCGAATAGACAAAGGGGGTGACGCCTTCCACACCCTCTGCTTCGCGAATCTTCGCCATCACCTGTGGCCAATTCTCA
>Ga0163179_10001910_pt1 | contig 14641 bp, 17 predicted proteins | sample AtlANTMetagenome_FD_109643 | JGI IMG/M metagenome (GOLD analysis project Ga0163179, IMG submission 109643) | Marine eukaryotic phytoplankton communities from the Atlantic Ocean - Atlantic ANT 2 Metagenome | ecosystem: Environmental > Aquatic > Marine > Oceanic | place: North Atlantic Ocean...
GACCTGTATATGTTGGAGGAACTTATACGTTTGCTATGGATAGTACGACTGCGGGCCATCCGATTTACTTAAGTACAGAATCAGATGGTGGCTGGACAGCGGGTGGTTATCAAGGAGAGTACCTACACGGTGTGACAAACAGTAGAGCTCAAGGCTCTTCTGGAACTACAGCAAATTTACTTTGGACTATTCCTGACAGTGCATTAGGTAAAACATTTAAATATCGTTGTGGAAATCATTCTACCATGAGAGGAGAAATAAGAGTAAAACCTCTGCAAGTAGATTCTACAGGTGCTGGTGTTCCAGTCTTATACTTTCAACACGATCAAGAGATGCACGCTGATAGTGCGGAAATAAGAGCAATTCCAGGAGCTACAGCTCAGATGTGTATGACATTTGACGGAACTAAGTTTATTCCACAAGACATGAATGTTTATTTAAATAAAACACCTATCATGAGAGAAGCTGTAAAAGCACAAGCAAAAGAACAGATTACTACTGAAATAAGTACAGGCGTTGTCGCGACTCCTAATTCAGTAAAAGCAGCAACAACATTTACCGCTAACCTAGCACAACAAGGTGATCTATCAATAATAGCAGGAACAGCTAAATGGTATGCACCATTTAAAGCTAGAGTTTTTGGAATAACCTCAAGATTAGGAACTGCTGCAGATGGTGTTATTAACATACAAGTACAGCAAAATGATTCAAATCAGTTTGCTTATTCTCATCCAGCAAATAATACATCTCGAGATTTTACTGATTCAGCAGCTTTTAGCATGAATGCAGGTAGTTATTTGACAGTAGATATTACTTCAATAGGAACAAGTGCAAAAGGAAAAGATCTCGTAGTACAATTTAAGTACAGAGAATCAGGATAAACTATATAAATATACAGTAATAACGGAGATATAAATGGCAACGAGCAAAAATTTTACAGTAAGAAAAATACACCACACTGATAGTGCTGGAAATGCTGTATATGAATCAACTAATTTAGTAGCCACTTTAACAGATGATGAAGTTATACACATTAATGATTCTGCTGGAAACATATTACAAATTCAACCGAAGAAGAATGATGGTGGTGTTGATTCTGACTGGTCTAATGTTGATCAAGGAATTGCTTACTTTAAAGTCGACAACGATCACGTGGAAGGATAACAAATGGTAAAGATAAAACATTTTAACGGTAATTCTGGTCATCCAGTTATCATGGAAGATCCACGACCTGGTGTTGATGGTTTATACTTTTGGGGACAAAAAGTAAATAAACAGACTCTGGCACCAGAATTTGATGAGATGCTTTCTGGAAATCCAGTAGGTTCAGAATGGCAGCAATTTATGACATCTATTGGAAGAGGTAATACAAATCAAGAAGACAAACACAGAAGATCAAGAATAGTTCTAAGTAAGAATACTGTAAACGTTTCAGATCCTAATGGTTCTGGCGGAAATGTTATCTTTGAGAACGTTGACAACAGTACTGGTTTTTGGATAAACGAAGATGATCTTAAAGGAACTCACATGTATTACATGACGAGTGGTGGAACTAAGTCAGTTTTCTTTAACTCACAGTATTATGGTGACACTGTGTATACTCACAGGTGGGGATCACTTCAAGATACACAATCGTTGAGTAGTGCAGGTGTTTTAAATAATTATAATAGTCAAACATACAGTGATGATGTTCGACAATTCTGGCCTGTTGGAGTTGAGAACGGTAGAATCGTAGGTATGGTTCAAAGACAAACGAGTGGATATCAGTACTATTATCCAAGTTGGGAATGGTTCTCAATGGGAGCTGGCTGGCCGGGAAGCTATGCGACAACAACTTTCAGTACAACAAATGCCAGTAGTAACTATAGTTGGCATTACATTGGAACAGGAGCTGATGGAAAACATAGATTTCAAAGAATGCATAAATCTAATCTAGGTCACGTATCGATTTGGAAAGCTGAATGGAACGGTACAACACCAACAACAACTCATGTGTTAAATAATAATTCAAACCCGAGTGCTGGTGGAACACACTACGGTGGTGCGTTTAATAACGGTACACAAGGTATTATATGGCCATCAAAGTATTATACAGATCCAAGAGATTCGAACAAGAAGATTTGGTACCAGCCATACTTTGATACTAACTCACAGTTCCATCCTCAGTTAATTACTTGGGATACATCAAGCGATACTTTTGCAAGAGAGACTGACATATCCTGTAACGTATTAAGTCAGACACACGTTGACTATTCGGCTTATAACAGTTTGACAAGTCACTATCAATATCAAGCAATATATAACGAGCAGTTTGTTTCTGGTGGAAACAGATATCTTTCATTAATGTCAATGTGCACTTATGGTCGGGCTGCGACTGATTCTCCACAAAAGATTATCACTTATGGAATTAACTCTGCAAATCCAAAGACACTTACTTATCACAGTACTTTAGATGTTGCAGAAACAATACTCGCTTGTGTCTGGCTGAACGACAGTAGAACTATGATGGGATTATTACTAGCAGGCTCGGCCAAGATATACTCATGGAGCAACAGTGGAGGTTGGGGTCTTACTACAACTATCGGTGATTTTTGTTATGGAATGGGAAGAGATAGTTTAGATAGAATCTGGTATGCTACTAAGTCATCTAAATACACTGCATCTCATATTGATCTTCATGTTCTGTCTCCAACGCTTCCAGTGACTATTACCGTTACTCCGGAACTTACTCAGTATAACTACGCTGGATCAACAATCAACTCTTATTTAAATATAAGTGCACTGAACGCATCAGGTAATAGAATCGCTGCGACAGTCAAAGTTGCGATAGAAGGAGCCTCGATGAAGTTTAGTGATGACACTGTTGTAAAAGAGATAACGACATCCAGCAGTGGAGAAACTCAACAAAACATCAAAGTTACGGGAGCAGGTTTCGTTAATATTACTGCGAGTGTTGTAGTATAGGAGGGTTGAATGGCCCAAGCAACACCTTTCATAATTCAACGAAGACTTACTTTAACACTTCAAAACGTTGAAGATAGCGCCGGTGGTTTTCCAGGTGATCTCGAAGGTGCTAACGTACAGATCATAGTTCAGAATCAAGACTCATCTTATCTTACTACAGTTAATAGACCTTTACTTGTCGACATGCCTCAGATTAGACAAGAAGGAATTGATTCTTCTTACTTAAATGGTTATCATAAAGTATCTGGTCAAGGAAAGTCACAAAAGTTAGTTATGATCGGTGGGGGCTGGCATGATTCTGGAGCAGCACTTTATGATAGTGCACATGTAATAAACTCTCGTTTTCTTGATTCTGATATAATTACAGAAAGAATGGACGTAACTGCAATGTCTACTAAAGGCAATTTAGATGCAGCAAGTCTAACAACATTCTCAACAAGCACACACACTCCCTTACACAGAATGACTCTTGATGGACATTCAAGTGGTACTGTAGCCGATACGAGTAGTAGAAATTGGAATAGATCATTGTCGACAGCAACGATAGGAGGAAAGACCGCTGTCAATAGTAACGTAAGTTATAATTTTGGTTATCTTTCTGGATCAAATGTAAACTGGCCACAGTATTTTACATTGTTTGCTATTTACTATAATAAATCCAGTGCAGATGATTATTGGTATAATCATACTTCAAGTTATCATTTCGTAAGAATAGTTAATACTGATACTGCTGGAACAGGTGGTGATATCATGCTTGGTGGTTCGAGTACTTATACTGTAACAGGTGCAAAAGTTCCAAAGGATGAATGGACAAGAATCATGATAACTGGTTCTGCTTCTTCTACTTCTACAGCTGCTAGTACAAGTTATAAAGTTTATGTCAATGGTGTACAGACCGGATCTTGTACATCAACAGGAATGGTTGGATACGCGCTGAAATATGGAACTTCATATAACTTTGCATATTCAAGTTACACAACTGGATATTTTCTAGAGTTAGGAGTTATATCTTCTGTACTAACTGGTTCTCAATTGTCAGAACTTGATGCTCATTTAAGACATAGGTTAGATGGATCCACTGCAGCTTTTTCTCACGACCTTGCAGATTCGGACAAGACTCAGGTAACATACAGTGGTGATTCATCTTTAGCATCAATGCCTATGTTCAACAACACTAGTGCTGGAACTCCACCACCTTTTAAACAACTTGATGGAGGAATGAGTCTTAAAGACATTCGTATACAGAGCGCTGATACTTTAAAAAGAAATACAGTTCCTGCGACTATAAAAAAGATAATTATTGGAGATTCAGCCGGAACGACATTTATAGATGAATCACCATTAGAACTACAAGGAGATTCTGCAATACTTAAAGGTGAAAGAGAACATTTGTTCCAAAGAATAACGACACTTAATGCTAGTAATGATCCAAGACTAGACGTTGTTCCAACAATTGACTCTGGTGATGGTGGTGGTGGAGTAGGACCAATTCAGGCTTGGTTTTAAAAAAAACAGTTTACAACTGATATAAATTATGTTATAATATAATTAAGTGAGTACTTTATTATGCGCAACCTAGTATTTCAATATTACATTCCATACGAATCATTTGACGCTGATATGGGCGGCATTAAAATGCCAGACTGGGCAATGGCAGGTTCACGATCAGCTAAAGCTTATGCTGATCATTGTGGTGCTGAATATCTATTAAGCCATGAAAGATTCTTTACTCATATCGATCCAAGACTAGATTCATTAAAAATAATTTATGATAAATTTTACGATCAATATGATCATATACTTTCTGTTGATTTAGATATGTTGATAGCCACAAAAGAGAACATATTTGATATTAAAATAGAAGATGTTGCTATGGTTCATGAATTAGGTCTACACACAAGTACTTCTGGAAATTGGCTTAAAAGAGTCATGAGTGGGCAAATGTCAGAAAGAGGTGTGATGGCTTATGGGAAACATATTTTTGGAAAAGATTGGATGTTTCCAAAATCAAAAATGTATCCTAATGAAGAATACAGATATTTAAATGGCGGATTGCAGTTATGGTCAAAACAAGGTAGGGTAAAGGCAAGAGAACATTTTACCTCAATTGATGATTATGTGCTACATACGAGATATACCGAACAAATGTATGTTAACCTGCAACTATCACAGCCAATCTTTAACGTTACTGAACTTGATACATCATGGAATAGACTTTCTGCATATCAATGGAAAAATGGTCAACCAGATGGAAAAATTAATCATTTTTTGGCAAGGGCTAAATTTTCCATGCCACAACTAGAACATACGGAGTTAAGCTTATGGCAAGGTACTTAGAAATAGCCGCAAAAGAAAAAAGAGGTTTAAATTGGGATGCTGTAAGAGATGTTCCAGTAGATGGATGCATGGTTTATGATTTAACAAATCTTCCTATGGAAGGTGTAAGTGATAATTCATACGATGGAATATATTCTGAACATTTTATAGAGCACTTGTACAAATATCAAGGAATAAATTTTTTTATTGAATCATTAAGAATATTAAAACCAGGTGGTACAATAAGAACAGTTTGGCCTCCATATGAATTTGTTGAAAAATTAGTAAGTGGCGAAAAATTAAATAATGAAGAAGAAGCATTTGTAGAACACTATTACAATTTTTATATTTTAAAAGAACAATTTGCTCCTCCTAAAAATAAACACAGATCAAAAAGAGAACAATGTGCCTTAGGTTTGCTTTATCAAAAGGGTGAACATTTATATGTTTGGTCAAAAATAGAAATGATAATGACTCTTAAAAGTTTAGGTTTTGTAAGTGTAAAAGAAAAACCATACATGCAAAGTAGTGTTATGGACTTTAATAATATAGATACGCCTGGTCATATAAGAGCTCTTCATTCAGCTGTTGTTGAGGCCGAAAAACCATGGTAAGCATTGTTACGGTATATAGAGAAAATGCTGATATATTTCAAGAGTATTGGTTACCTTTGATATTTAAACATGGACCAGTTGAATTTATAGTTGTAGATAACGCATCAATATATTCTAAACTTTCTGCTCCAACATTACCTAATTTAAAAACCATTACATCTCCAGAGGAAGTTGAAAGAAATAAAGCACGTAAGTTAGGTGTTTCAAAAGCGAAGAGCGATATAATATTTTTATGCACTATGAAAGCAGTTCCTACTTACGAGACAATGGTTTTATTAGAATCTGTAAAAGAAAATCAAATGCTATCTCCATCATGGATAAACTTAGATAGAAATATAAAAATACCTACAACAAATAAAAATTCTTTTTCTGTAGAAAGAAACAAGTATTTAGCCTGTGATGAAAATAAGTATATAAGTACTTACGAACCGGAAGTATTATATAAAGGAACCTTATATTATGTCTAATGATTGGAATGATTGGCTGCCCACAATTGAAACTGAATTTGTATTTAATAAAGATAATTTTTTAAGACAGCCAAACATATCTAGAACATTGCATCCCGGAAGCAATATACAAACATATCAAAAATATTATGATGAGTTGAAAGAAGAAAAATATTTGTACAAAGATCCTGACGTTGGAAATCCAATATTATCCCAATGGGGAATAAGTCTGGTCGCCTTTCAAAGTTCTTACTATTTAAAAACTTTATTAGAAAACAATCTTTTAGACGATATTCAAAGTATATACGATATTGGTGGTGGTTATGGAAGTATGTGCAGAGTTTTAAGAAATTATGGATGGAAAGGTTCTTATAACTTAATCGATTTTGACGTGGTACATAAAATACAGAGATATTTTTTAGAAAAAAATAGCATATATAATTTTAATCAATTAAAATTAGATGATTTAAAACCACAAGGAAAGTCCTTGTTGATTGCAACACATAGTATAAATGAAATGCCAATGTCTGATCGTAGTAAAATAAATTATTCTGATTTTACTAATTTACTTATTGTACATAATTCAAAATGGAATAATATAAACAACAGCGAATATTTTAAATCTTTAAAACTTCCACATAAGACAAAGCATTATAGAAGTAATCTATCAATGTCTCATTACTTTTTTATAGGAACACAACAAGCATGGTAAACATAATCTTACAGCATTTTGATGGAGAACTCAGACCATTAGATAAACTTTCAATGGAAAATATAAAAGAGTATGCAAAGATGGTCGGAGCTGAATATCAACTCGTAACTGGCAAACCTTTTAGAAATCATTTAACCTCACCATGTCAAAAAGTCTATATGATAGATGAAGTATGGGATAAGTATGACGATGTCTTAATGTTAGATATAGACATGTTTGCGCCTAAAAATATGAAGATTGACATTTTTAAACAGCCTGGTGTAGGTTTATATGCAGAAACTCAACAAAAACTTCACTCTAAACTTTCACAGTCTTATCCTATGCAGTCAAGTATACTATCTCCATACTGGGGAGGTGCAATATATAAATTAAGTAAAAAATTAAGAAAAGAACTTAGGGCGGGTTTAGGTGGTAATGAAAGCTGGATGAATCCTTATAATCAACTATATCATTTTGAAGACGAAGGAATTATTCATACATTAGCATGGAAGGCCGGTGTATCAATGGAGGGAACAATATTAGATAGAAAATGGTGCCAATGCAGTTTTCTTCCAAATCCAGAAAAAGCTGGTTTCATTCATATAAGAACAAAGATAACACCGCAAGGTCCAAAAAGAGAAAAGATTGAAAATTATAATGCATTAGTCGAAAAAGGAATACTTTAATGAATATATTAATTACAGGCCACTCAGGCTTTTTAGGAGATCATACCGCCAAGTATTTTAAAAAGATGGGTCATAAAGTATACGGAGTATCTAGATCATTAAGAGAAAATTGTCAATATCCTCAATATATTTGTGATATAACTGACAAAAATAAGTTATCTCAGTTAGTTAGTGAAAAATGTATCGGTCAGATAATTCATATTGCAGGTAAACCAATAGTTGCAGATTGTGATCGCGATCCATACAATGCTTACAGAATAAATGGCTTGGGAACAGCATCAATACTAGAAACTGCTAGGTTTGCTAAATGTGAAAAAGTTATAGTTGTTGAAACTGATAAAGTTTACGGCTTTCAAGAAGAAGTTCCTACAAAAGAAGATGCAATACTCAATCCTGGTTCACCATACGAATTATCCAAAGCAATGTCATCACAGTTCTGTGATTTTTATAGACAACACTACAGTATGAATATCGTAAGTGTAAGACCAGTTAATTTATTTGGACCTGGAGATTTTTCTTATACTCGAATGATTCCTGCATCTATGAACAATATTTTAAACAATAAAGGTATTCCAGTTCATGAAGATGGAGAAAAAATTTACAGAGACTTTCTTTATATTGAAGATGCTGCTGAAATGCTTTATATTTTATCATCAAATAAAACAAATCATTCAGTATATAATTTTAGTTCAAATAACTCGATATCAATAGCTCAACTCGCAAAGGATATTACCAAATCCTTAAAACACAAAGTAAGTCCTATAACAATTAAGAAACCTGGAACTTATGCCGAAATACCATACCAATCAATAGATGGATCGAGATTTATAGAAGAATTTAATTATGAATTTACATCATTTAACGAAGCAATAAAGAAAACTTATAATGCATATAAAGAAAGTTTAAAATGAAAAACTTATTAATGCAACTTTGGAAAGGTCCTACTCTAAATGAAGAGGCAAGAACAAGCAGTAAGTTGATGAAAGCTTATGCAAAAAGAATAGGTGCTGAATATAAACTATTTAGAGATACGACATTTGCAAATAAACTATCTGATGATCCACTATATTACGAATGGTTAGGAGTCATGTTTGATGAAGAACAAGAAAAATATGATAAGATTTGTCAAGTTGATCTTGACATTTTTCCAGTTAAAAATTTAGAAGAAAGTATTTTTGATGTAGATATCGGAGAGTTTGGTGTTTGTCAAGAACCTTTTCAAGGTAAACAAAGAGCCACAGTTACTGTAGGTGGCGGGATCAATATGATGAATGATGAAAGATGGGCATCTGCAGTTTCAAAAAAATATAGATCTAAATTGCCACGAGATGATGAAGGTTATTTAAAAGCATTTAATGCAGGTATGACTATACTAACTAGAGAAGGTATACAAAAAGCCAAACATACTTGGGGCGCAATACAAGAATATATTGATTATATTAGGAATAAAGGCATTCCTAGATTTTATACATATGATCAAAATTATATGTTATCACAATTTACAAGCACTGATACTGATTGGAAAGTTATGCCTAATGGATGGAATTCTCAAATACATTATGTAAGAGGACCGATGTCTATGACAAAGCCAATAAATGATGAAAGAACAGACGACACAAAGTTTGTACATGTTCAGATGACTGGCCACAAATGGGATGAGAAAGGACTTTATGAGATAGTAAATCTACCTCAAAGTAAGTGGAGCTTTATGTGAAAAATTTAGTTTTTCAAGTTCATATTGATAGCGATGTAAAAGGTACTCAACACACTCATGATGCTGGTTACATACAATATACTAAACTGTTAAACTTTTCCAGAATCAGAGCAAAAGAGTACGCAGCAAAGTGTAAAGCTGACTATGCATGTGTAACTGATGATAAGTTCTTTCCAGGCTGGACTCCGAGTTGGCAAAGAATGGCAATGTTTACTGATGATTTTGCTGAATATGATAATATACTATATCTTGATACTGATGTTGTATTTACAGATTATGCACCAAATATTTTTAAACTTATGAGTTTTTATAATCACGATTTCTTTGCAGCAATTGATCATGACACAATGCCAATAAGAACAGAAGCCGGTCATTTTAATGCTGGTGTAGTAGCTGCTAAACGATCGTGGCTAGATTTGTGGAGTCCACGTGTCATAAAGAAAAAGATGGAAAAATGGAATAATGTTGGAGTGCTTGATCAATGCTGTTTAAATGAAATGGTAAAAGAGACTCGCAATCAATATGTAAATTTAAAAAGAGAATGGAATATGTTTCCTTCTTATACAAGTTTCTTACCATCAATGGGAATAGAAAGAGCAAAAATAAATCAAGTAATAATACACCATTACGCATACGCCATACACTATACGCATTATCATAGAGAAAATTTTAAAATAGAACCTTTACTTACGCATGAAGATATGGTAAAATATAATATGAAAACAAAAAAAGAAAAAACTCCCTTTGAAGAAGAGATCCATACCTTTCCAAGATGGTGGCAAGAATATAGTGGATCTATAGTAGATCTAGAAAAAAGCAAAAAATATAGTGGTGTGGGTAATCAATCATTAGCAACAGTTTTAGGAAGACGAGGATAGTATGATAAATTCTGAACTAGGACATGTAAAAACACTTGAAGAATTTCACAGTGAAATTACAAGACAACAGCAAGAAGCGCATGGCGCAGGATATAATGATATACACAGTGCAATACAAAAATATTTAAAAGATTGTGATTCATACATGGAACTTGGTGTTCACCAAGGAGGAACGGCTGCAGCCGCAATGTTGGCAAAACCTAAAAGTATTAGATTAGTTGATATCGATACATCAAGATATTACAAGTTTTTATCTCCTATTGCTGATAAATGGTGTAAGGAACATAATATTGAATTACTTGTAAAAGAATGTAGTTCTATTACTCTTGCTGCCGTACATAATTGTGATATGTTAGTTATTGATTCAGTTCATAATCCTAATCATATGAATAAAGAATTAGCTTTACATGGCGGTAATATCAATAAGTATATTTTAGCTCATGATACAAGTATGCTTATGGGCAGGCAAGATGATATATTATTTCAAGTACTAGATGCTTTTGCAAAAGAAAATGGATGGAAAGTTATTGAAAGAGGAACAGAGAATGCAGGTTATACAGTGTTAAAAAGATGAGAAAAGTTTTTATAAACGCAGGTGCTAATAAAGGCAGTGATATAAAAAGATTCCAAGAATTATATAGTGGTGATTGGGAAATATTTGCATTTGAAGTAGAACCTCAATGCTTTGAACACTTAGAAAAATACAGTGTAAATATAGTAAAGAAAGCTGTCTCAACAAAAGATGGAAAAGATATTTTTTCTAAAGGCGTCACTACTTTATCGGGCACTTTAAGAAAAGATAAAGATTCTAAAAATATGGATCCTTGGGGAAAAACATACGAAGTTGAAACAATAGATTTTTCTAAATGGATAAAAGAAAACTTTACTAAAGATGATGAAATAATAATGTCGATGGATATTGAAGGTTCAGAATATGATGTCATAAATAAAATGATAGAAGATGATACTTTATCTTACATAAATAAACTTTATATAGAAACGCATGAATACTGTTTGAAAGATGTAGATGCTTTAGATGATATAGGCTTTAAACAAAAACTTATAAAACTTATGGGAAAAAATGTTTACATGTTTCGTTATTATCAACATGAAGAATTTGAAAGATTGAATGTACACTAATGATTGAATCGCTATTAGATTACAGAGGTAATAGACCAAGTTTAGAAAGTGTAATATTATGAGAGCATACGCCATAGTAATAAAAGATAATGAGATATCTGAAAAAGGATTTAAAAAACTTTCAGAAAGTTTTGAAGAAGTTGACAATGAATTTTCTTTAAAAAGATTTGATGCAATAACACCAAAAACTGCTGACAACGTTCTTGGCAATACAAATATTATATGGAATTATCCTTGGCAAGGCGAAGTTATAGATTTTGCAACAGGATTAACTAAAAGAGCTTATAATACAAAGAATCCAAAAGCTAGAATAGCATGTGCATTAAGTCATTACCTTTTATGGGAACAGTGCATCATGTTTGATAAACCAATTATGATATTAGAACATGACGCTGTTTTTATAAAGAAAATAGATTTTAAACCAGAAGATACTGGTTATGACATTATTGGAATTAATAATCCTCTTGGTTGTACAAGAAAATCTAAAGTTTTCTATGATAAGATACTTGAAAAAAATCAATTCTTTCAACTTGCTCCTTATGTTGATGATGATACCAAAACACCTCAGGGGTTAGCTGGAAATTCTGCATATATAATAAAGCCTGAAGGAGCTCATGATTTAGTTAGATTAGTATCAAAGCACGGTCTTTGGCCTAACGACGCTATAATGTGTAGACAATTAATAGATATAGCTGTAACTAGAAAATTTTATACAAGAGTACAAGGATTGGAATCAACGACAACGCTATGAATTACTACGAATTAGAACCAGAAAAAAATACATTTTCCAATATTGTTGTGGATCTTACACATCGATGTAATATGGAATGCGCGAATTGTTATATTCCAAATAGAGATGTGCCAGATTTGGATAAAACTAAATTTTATAATTTCTTAAAAAAATTACCATTTAGAACTTATATCAGGCTTATTGGCGCTGAACCAACTATGAGAGAAGATATTTTTGAAATTATATCAAAAGTAAAAGAATTAGGACACAGACCAAGTCTTACGACTAATGGATTAAAATTAGCTCAAAGAAGCTACGTAAAAAAATTAAAAGAAGCAGGATTAAGATTACTACTCCACAGTATGAATGGAGCTGATGATGATGAATATTATAAAAAATTAGACAATGGCAAATGGGCAACAGTAAAAGTAAGAGCACTTGAAAATATATTTGCAGAAAGACTTCCAATAAATACTGGAACAATTATTGCAAAGGGTGTTAATGAAGTTACTTTTTCTAGACAACCAATGTTTTTTGGCCTTAAAGCTGCAGAAGCTGGAATAGATTTTGATCACACACCGCCATATAATAGAATCAAACCTGTTATAAGATTAAAATCTGTTGGTGCTATTGGTAGATACATGAAAGATGCTGCGTATTCTATGGAAGAGTTAATTAATATGGCCGTTGTACACCTTAATGTAAAAAGAGAAGATATATACGAAACATCATCTGGTGTTGTAAAAGCCGGTCCAACTTTAGGAGAACCTATGTCATCGTGGATGTTTAAATATAAAACAATAGCAGGTCATGTATATGTAAGACTTATAGATTGGCAAAATAATGATGATGGTGTAATTGATCATGATAATCCTAATAGAGGTAGATTAACTGAAAATTTTACTGTTGCACCTTTCTTTGAACACGTTAAAAGGAATGAATTTGGATATTAATGTAAAAACTTATGGAATAACTAATCCATCGTTTGGAACGGCAGTTAATAGAATATTTTTAGTCGCAGAAGAAATAGATGGTAGAGATAAACTTTACGAGAATTACAACTTTGAAGGTTTAAAAGTTAGTGAATGGATTGCTGTTTCTATATTTGAAGATGTTGATTCTAACTGTATAGGATTCTCATCGGTCAATAAAAGACCAGATATATGGGGTAACAATGTAAGAATATTAAATAGATTTATGAAAATAAACAAGCATAGGTTTGAAAATAAAAAAGGTATGGTTTCTGAAGTTACTAAAAAAATGATAAAACAGCAATTAAAAGCTTCAGCTGAGCTTGGGTATCAAAATGCTTTTATGAGCAGAGAATCAAATACAAAATCTGCTGCATTTAAACATTATGTTAAATACCTTGATTTTGCTAAATGGTATATATCTCCAAATAGACATAGGATGTTTTTAACAGATGAATATCTCCCATCAGCCTGGCAACATATCATGTGGACTCCTTTAAAATTTCCTATTGAAAGTATAAATATTGAACATATAACAGAGGAACAATTCAATGCATTACGAAAACGCTAAATTTGGTTACATAGTAACTGACTGTGATTATGAAAACGATCCACAAAGAGTTTTAAAACTTTTAGGTGACGGTAGAGTTGTAGTAATTAGAAATGAAAAACCTGTAGATCCTGAAGTGTTAATAGAATTCTATAAAAAGATGGGAAGAGTTGTAAAACAAAATAAAAAAGTAAAAGGAAATGTCGATGGTCATGGTGAGCTTATAAGAGTTAGACAAAATGGTCTTTTTGCTGGAAAAGATGATGGAGAACTTGAATGGCATTCTGCCGGAATGAATAGAACTGATCATGATGATATTGTAATAATGTATATGCACCAGCCAGCAGAATCAGGTGGCGATACGTATTTTACTGATCATCAGACAGCTTTTGAAGATCTAGATGAAGATACTAAAGAGATATGTAGAAACGTTAAATCAAAAACTGTTACTTACACCGCTAGAATGAAATTAGAAAAGATGCACTATAAGAATGTATTTAGTGATGAACAAACTATGATGGAGTTTAGAGATATTGATGGTAAAACGTCTTTTGAAAAACAAACTCCACGAAAAGAGCTGGTGACTCGGCATCCTATAAATGGTAAAGAAGGATTATATTTTCCTTGGAGTGTTATAAGAGGTTTTAGTGGAATCAATTTTGATAGAAAACAGCAACATGACCTTTATTACAAATTAAAAGAACATACATTAAGTGATAAATATGTTTATAGACATGAATGGAATGCTTATGATATTTGTTTAAGTGAACAGCATCATAGTTTACATAAAAGAGATGCATATACAGGCGATCGTGAACTTTGGAGAGCTGGAGTATGGCTACACTAGAATTCGAAACAATATCTTTAGATTACAGCCCTCAGCAACTTTTTGAATATTATAATGCTCTAGATAAGATGAGTATTAATGACATTGTTATAAC
>Ga0163179_10001911_pt1 | contig 14632 bp, 13 predicted proteins | sample AtlANTMetagenome_FD_109643 | JGI IMG/M metagenome (GOLD analysis project Ga0163179, IMG submission 109643) | Marine eukaryotic phytoplankton communities from the Atlantic Ocean - Atlantic ANT 2 Metagenome | ecosystem: Environmental > Aquatic > Marine > Oceanic | place: North Atlantic Ocean...
ACCAAAGGGGTCGTTGTGTCGGCTGAGAGTTCAGGTAAACAAAAAACGGTTACACAAATTTTGGCGGTAGGCGCCTTCTTGCTCGAGGCCGTCTTTAGAAAAGACTTTGGCTCTGGCATTGATGTGTGGACTGTGCAAACTGCCGAAATTCTGAATTGGATTGGATTGACACTTTTTGGACTATGCGTATTCATGACGTTGTATTCGGGTGCCAATTACTTCAAGAAGTATGGTGAACTCGTATTTCTAGAAGGCGATAGATAGGCTTTATGATGCGGAATCCGAGATGGGCCCGGTATTGGCCGACGCATGTTGTTCTTAGGGCAGCAACATTAGGGAGTCTGGGTGACTTTAAGGCTCCTGGAACTTGGGGCTCTGCCGCGGGAGTCTTGCTATATCTAGTGATCTTTTATCCCACAAACCATTTTGTTGGAGCCCTCCTCATGTTGGCGAGCTGCTACTTTGCGGTTGGAATATGTGGAGAGGCGGAGAAGCGACTTAAGAAAGTGGATCCAGGTGAAGTGATCATAGACGAAGTGGTCGCAATGCCCATTTGCTTTATTGGGCTCAAGCCTTTCATCGCCGAGGGTCACGGCGCTGTTGTTCTTTTGGGAACGTTTCTTGTATTTCGGTTTTTCGATATTCTCAAACCACTAGGAATAAAGAAACTGCAGCGTTACTACGGTGGATTTGGAGTTGTTATCGACGATGTTGTAGCCTCCCTCGCCACCTGCGTGGTGATGAATCTAGGGCTTCGTTTGTGGCTCGGATTTTGAAAGCCCTCTCAGGAGGATTGTTTACGCGAATCGTTGTTTCGCTCACGGGTGCTGACAGCGATAACAAGCCCCGCTAGACCCATAAGAATTGAGAGGGTGGTCCCACGGCTGAGGCCGAGCGTGAGAGCGGCGTCCGGCTCTCTAAACTGCTCACCAACGACCCGTAAAATGGAGTAGATCAGCAAGAATTCTCCTGCGAGCGATCCAGGATGCTTTTTTAGAGTAGGGGTTTTCCAGATACGGTACTGGGAATACAGCAGCATGAAAAGACCCTCGAGGGCAGCCTCATACAGTTGAGAAGGATGGCGAGGTAAAGTACCTCTGTCGGGGGCAGTTGAGAAAAGAACAGCCCATGAAACGTCAGTTACCTTCCCCCAGAGTTCGCCGTTAAGGTAGTTTGCAATCCGCCCGAAAAGCAATCCAGCGGGCGCCAAGGAGCAGACGAGATCCGCGGTCAGCCAAAACGACTGCCTGTGTTTCCGGGCAATGTACAGCGTAGCGACTGCGACTCCGGAGAAACCCCCATGGCTGGCCATACCTCCCTCCCAAACGAAAAAAACTTTCCAAGGTTCGGACAAAATGAGTTCCGGAGTATAAAAGAGAAAATACCCAACCCTACCGCCTGCAACCACTGCGACGATGAGTGCTACAAAAAGATCAGTTTGCTGTTCCGAGTTGTAGGGTGAAAGGCCTTTTCTATAATAGCGGCTCAAGAGCCAGGCCCCCACGAGGAATCCGAGAATGTAGGCTAGACCATAGTATCGAATCCCAAAAGTCTCAGTGAACTGTATCAAAAAGGGGCGAGGCTGATGTACGTGATAGGCGAAGACCCTTAAAAGCTCCATGACAGGTGTATTTAGGATTCCTTATGAGTGAGCGGATCGTTGGCCTCACTGTTTTCATTCCGTGCTAGTTCGCGCATGTCAATGGCGACGTCATCCTTTTCAAAAATTTCTCTGCCTAGAATGGACTCCATTATGTCCTCCATAGCGACGACTCCTGCGAGTGAACCAAACTCGTCGACCACGGCCAGCAGTTGTTGGTGAGACTTCAGCATCGACTGTAACGCGGAATAAGCGGTTACGGTTTCGGGTACGAATCTAACATCGTCCATTATATCAACAAGTCTTACGTCGTCGTTGTCGTCTGCTATTTGCGTGAGCAGGTCGCGTCTCCGAACGATGCCCACGATGTTGTCGAGCTCTTCGTCGAAAACGGGTATCCGGGCAAAGTGCAAGTGAGGGGTCTTTTTGAAAACCTCTTCAACGGTAAGAGACTTATCTAAAGCGGTGACCACGACTCGGGGAGTCATGATTTCACTCACCTGCACCTCGTCAAGTTTGAGGGCGTTGGTGACCATGTCCGACTCATCCGAGGTGAGGCTTCCTTCCTTTGCACCCTTTTCGGCTAAGAGAATGATCTCTTTCTCATCCGCATCTGGATCAGTTTCGATGTCGCCTTTTACGACTAGTTTGATTGACGCATTGGTCATATAGGTGATCGGCGTCATCAAGATCCGCAATATGACGAGCGAGTCCACGATCCAGGGATGAAGCTGCGTCCGGTAGACAACCCCGAGATTCTTGGGAATGATCTCGGAAAAAATAAGAACCCCCAAAGTCATTGCCCCCGTGATGATCCCGATGACTGCATTTCCCCACATTATGACAGCGAGTCCTCCCACTAACGCGGTACCTGCAGTATTGGCGATGGTATTGAGAGTGAGAATTGCAGAGATCGTATTTGGAAGGTCGATCTTCAAGTGCTCGAGTTTTGCGCCCTTGCGAGGTCTGCTTTTCTTTAAACCTTCAATCTCGGCGACGGTTGTGCTCAGAATGAGGGATTCCATCAAAGAGCAATAGAACGAGGCTCCTATTGTGAAGGCGACAGCACCGATAAATGCTAATAGCATTGGTTTAGAGGCATCTCGTTTGGGTCTCTGGCAACCCGGATGTCTTGGTGGGCTGCAATAGAGGAAGGATCGGATTTCTAACGCTATAAGATAGGCTCATTAAGATTTTTCGAATATCCAGAAAATTGATGATTCAAAGAAAGGCAAGCATCCAACGCCGTTCAGCATTTCTTGGCCGAACTGCCCTTGCCATGGACCTATCTCGATCTTAAGCAATCGTTGACGAAGCATCGAGCCTAGCCGCTGATACGGGCCTGAGCTACGGTTTCTTGAAATTTTCCAATTTCCTATCAATTTCAGTTCTGAGGCCTTCCTTATACTCAATGAATTGGTCGCGGAGCGTATCGTTGGCAGTGGAAAGGATTTGAACCGCGAGAAGGCCCGCGTTCTTCGCACCGTTGAGGGCTACAGTAGCTACGGGAACGCCACCCGGCATTTGGAGAATCGAGAGTACGGAATCCCAGCCATCGATAGAATTCGAAGACTTTACTGGCACGCCGATAACGGGTAGCGGCGAAATTGCAGCGGCCATGCCCGGAAGGTGAGCCGCTCCTCCAGCGCCGGCAATAATGACTTTTATCCCCCTCTCGTGGGCAGACTTTGAATACGAATAGAGCCTATCAGGGGTTCGGTGGGCGGACACTATCGTCATCTCAAAGGGTATCCCGAAGGATTCCAGAATATCTGCGGCCTGTTTCATTACATTCAGATCGGAGTCTGAACCCATTATGATGCTTACTAATGGCTCTTCCATGATGTTACTTTCAGTTTGCTTTTAACGGATTTCGCTTTCGCTTTTGCCTCTTCCAGAGTCGGGGCAAGGATCGTTATGTGGCCCATTTTTCGAAAGGGTTTTGTCGTCTTTTTCCCGTAGAGGTGAACTTTTACTCCCTCTTCTTCCATACATTGTGAGAGTCCTTCGTATTTAACAGGACCTACCACTCCGGGTTCTCCAAGAAGATTAATCATGGCAGAGGGCGTCTTTATGTGGGTGCTTCCCAGCGGAAATCCAAAGATGGCTCGAAGGAGCTGTTCGTATTGAGAGGTGACGATGCCTTCGATCGTATGGTGCCCACTGTTGTGCGGGCGAGGAGCGACTTCGTTCACCCAAAGTTTATCTCTGGTATCTAGAAACATTTCTATAGCCAGCAGCCCTGTCAGTTTTAGCGAGTCTATGAGGTGAGAGGCGATCGCGACCGCTTCATCCTGAATGCTCGAATCGATCGTGGACGGGCAAACGAGCAGTTCTACCAGATTGGCTTGTTCGTTGAACTCCATTTCCGCAACGGGGAAACATTTCACCTCGCCGCGCGGATTGCGGGCCGCGATAACGGATATTTCCGACTGAATTGGCACGAGGTCTTCTACGATGGAGGGAGCATCAAAAATCCTTTCGAGATCTGTCTGAGAACTGATAATCGAAACCCCCCGACCATCGTACCCTCCCTTCCTCAATTTCTGCACGAATGGAAACGAAAGTGACCCTGCGGTAATTGCCGCTTCGATTTCGTTCTTGTTGGAAAATAGGGTATAGCTGGAAGTGGGGATGTCGTGATCCGAAAAGAAAGACTTCTGGAGTCCCTTGTCCTGTATAACTTCAAGCACTTCTGGCTCGGGCAACACAGGCCGGCCCTCGAGAACCAGTTTTTTGAGAGCATCGGTGTTTATCGCCTCTAATTCGTAGGTTACCATGTCAACCCGCTGGCCAAATTGATAGACGTCGTCGAAGTTCAGCGGGTCTCCTGCAATGACCTCTGTACTGCAGGGTGCTGCAGGACAATGAAGATCCTTATCGAGGATGTAGGTTTTAACATCCCAATTGCTCGCCGCGAGTGAGAGCATTTTTCCGAGCTGCCCACCAGCTATGATTCCCAACTTGAATTCCGAAGTGACAAGTTTTTCCATGGCTCAGTAGATGAGAGGAATTCTGCGGTTGTTGGTCGCTAACTGCATGTGAAAAGGGAATGCATTCGCCAGTCATCCATGTCCAACCTTTTCAGCCTGATACACAAAGAAGAAAAACCGCCTGAGTCGTCTGATCGGAATCAATTTAAGACGCTTCTTGACGAATTAAATCTCTCTTCTTGAATCCTGAGCAGGCACCACATAAGTTTCAGAAGTGAGTTATATCCTGTCTCTCGATCAAGGAACCACGAGTTCTCGTGCCATCCTCTTTGATAAAGAATCGAAAATTGTCGGTGTCGGCCAACACGAGTTTAAACAGATTTTCCCCCAGCCCGGTTGGGTGGAGCATGATGCATTGGTAATTTGGGAAACTCAGCTTAAATCTGCGGAAGATGCGTTGGCGTCCGCTTCCGCCTTATGGTCGGATGTCGCAGCTATTGGAATTACGAATCAGCGTGAAACCATTGTTTTATGGGACAAGCGTTCGGGCAAGCCAGTTGCGAATGCTATCGTTTGGCAGGATAGGCGCACGGCTGAATACTGCGATCAATTGAAACAAGATGATCGGGAATCCTGGATACAAAAGAAAACAGGGCTACTTTTGGATCCCTATTTTTCCGCGACCAAAATCAAATGGCTGATGGAGGAGAATCCAGAAGCGATTGAATTAGCGAAGGCGGCTCAATTGGCGATTGGGACAATTGATACCTGGCTCATTTGGAATCTCTCAGGCGGAAAGGCCCATATCACAGATGTATCCAATGCCAGTCGCACATTATTAATGAATCTCGAGACGTTAGACTGGGACCAAGAGCTTCTGGATTTGTTTCAAGTTCCTCGTTCCGCTTTAGCTGATATTGTTGATTCGAGTGGATCTTTAGCGGAGTCGTCTTCCTGCGTGACGACTCAGCCAATTCCTATTACTGGAATCGCTGGAGATCAGCAGGCAGCCTTGTTTGGGCAAGTCTGTTTCAGTCCAGGCATGGTCAAGAATACATACGGAACGGGCTGCTTTTTGCTAATGAATGTGGGAACAGAGCCAGTTTATTCTGCGAACAAGCTACTCGCTACAGTTGCTTGGAGAATCGGAGGTGTGACTGAGTATGCGCTTGAGGGGAGTGTGTTCATCGGAGGAGCCTTGATTCAATGGTTGCGTGATGAGCTCAGGATCATCGATTCAGCGGTCGAGGTAGAGTCGCTTGCGGCTGAGGTAGAAGATTCTGGGGGCGTCACGATTATACCCGCGTTCTCGGGGTTGGGCGCTCCCTACTGGGATCCGCATGCGAGAGGGGCGATAATGGGCCTGACTCTAGGAAGCTCGAGGGCTCACATCGCCCGCGCGGCGTTGGATGGAATCGCCTTTCAGGTAGCAGATGTAGCAGCGGCGATGGAAGAAGATTCAGGTCGAGAGCTGGAAACATTGCAGGCGGACGGAGGTGCCTCAGCAAATGGAATTCTGATGCAAGCCCAAGCTGACTTGCTGGGCGTTCCCGTGCACTGTGCCCGGATTGCCGAAACTACGGCCCTAGGGGCTGCCTATTTGGCGGGATTGGCTGTTGGTTACTGGGGATCGAAGAAGGAACTAAAGGAAGGATGGTCCGAGAGTCGTAGATTTGAACCCGCTTCGGACTCGGAGGATCGGAAGTCAAAGATGTTGGGCTGGCGTAAGAACGTTGCTCGAGTGCGAGATTAGGGTTTGGGGACTACCGTGTTTTTCGCGTTGGATGGCCCGGAATCAGTTTGGTTTACATGAAGATTGCGTTTCCTGAAGAAAGCCTAGATAACGCGGGGATGTCTAAGAGCGTGATCGGATTTCACTATACATTAAAAAACAAAGTGGGCGAGGTGCTCGACCGTTCGAATCCGGAGAGCCCATTGTTGTTTCTCGAAGGATCAGGAGCGATTATCGAAGGACTCGAGGAGAGCCTTGCAAATATGTCGGAAGGGGAATCGAGCGAGGTTATCGTGCGTCCGGAGAAGGGCTACGGGTTTCGCGATGAGTCTCAGATAAACGTCGTTTCCAAGGCGGCTCTTCCGACTGACGAGTTAAATGTAGGCGACTTTTTTCAAGCCGGCGGCGACCAACACGCTCCCATTGTCCAAGTGGTTGAAGTGGATGGCGACGATGTTAAGCTAGATGCAAATCATCCCTTGGCGGGACAGGACTTGTTCTTCGATGTGGAAGTAGTGGAGAAGAGGCCGGCAACGGAAGAGGAAATTTCTCATGGTCATGTTCACCAAGCGGACCAGGGTGGCTGCTGTGGCGGGAGCGGTAGTGCCAGTTGCTGCTCCGACTAAGCAAGGTATGAGAGAGCGGAAAGCCCTCCTCTTTATCTTTCTATGATTTGCACGGGGTCGGGAATTGGCTCTTCCACCTCAAAGAAAAATCTATTCGAAGGCTATTAGTTCCACGTCGAACAGTAACGTCGCGTTTGCGGGAATCGACCCTCCGGCTCCACGTGGACCGTACCCGAGATCTGAAGGGATAATCAGCGTGCGCTTTTCCCCTTTTTTCATGGCCAAAAATGCCTCATCCCAGCCTTTAATCACGCGCCCGAGTCCCACCTCAAAGACAAAGGGCTCTCCTCGATCGTACGAGCTGTCAAATTTGACGCCGTTCAGGAGAGTGCCTTTGTAATGGGCCGTCACAGAGTCACCCACCTTTGGGGTCGAATCGCCGGTACCCTCCTTGGTAACCGTATAGTGAAGCCCGGATTCGGTGCTTAAAGCGTCCGGATACTTCTTTTTGATTTTAGCGATTTCCGGGTTGTCGAGTATGAGGTCGACTGTTGTCTCAAGTGCTGAAACTCTGGTCTCTAGCTCGCTGTTATCCTCGGTACTGGAAGCTATCTCTGTAGGTTGTTTGGAGCAACTCGCTAGAATTAAGAGGGAAGCGATACTCGGGGATAGGGTTAGAATGGACTTCATGTTAAGTAACAGTAATATGATGCAAAGGTAAGTTTTTTAAATGGCAAACCTAGATCTTGCCTAAGACGTGTCGAGCCTAGATCCTTTTAAAGTTCCTATGGATGGTGAGGTTACTCAGTTAAATCAGCCAATTGAGGTGGACGAGATTTTGCTAGTGCCTCGTCACAACGCGAAGCGCTATATTGCGAGGGTCGATAGGGAGGGAAATATCGTGGTCACGATTCCGAAGAGGGGAAGCCGGAAAGAGGCGGTCGCTTTTGCCCGAGAGCACACCGTATGGCTCAGAGAGCAGCAGCGGCTGACCGCGAGTCGAAAAGAATGGAATCCCCTTCGGAACGGAGACTGGATTTGGTTTCGAGGTTCACGGGTTGAGTTGAAAGTATCCAAGGATTGGGGGCGTCCCGTTTTACATTTTTCCGGGGAAAGGTTGTTTATAGCAGACGAAGATATCGATCTTGCGCGACCGCTGGGAAAAAAGCTGCAATCGCTCGCTAAAGCGGAATTCCCTGAACGAGTTGCTAGTTTTGCCAAAAAATTCAACCTGAAGTATTCAGGGGTCAGTATCCGCAATCAGAAAACCCGTTGGGGTTCCTGTTCTTCAAGCGGCCGTATTTCCCTAAACTGGCGGCTCGTGATGAGCCCTCCGGAAGTGTCAGACTATATCGTGATACACGAACTCATGCATTTGCGCGAGATGAATCATTCGCACTTGTTTTGGAGGTTAGTACGTGAAGCATGCCCTAAATATAAATTGCACGAGGGCTGGTTAAACGAGCACCAGTCGGAATTGAGCTGGGGTTAGAGTATCGCAGGTGACGCTAGGCAAACGTCCTAGCTTTCCCTATGCTTTAAGGGACGCAGGTTTCAAAACCTGCATAGTCTAGCAAGTATTCGTCGAGGCAGACCATGGCTTCAGAAACGACTCGCGGCATATAGTCGCCGTTAGCTAGTCGTCTTTTACAGTGTAGTATGATGTCTAGAATCGGATCTACTCTGATTCCAGAGTAGCGAGAGTCCTCCAACTGATCCTTGATGTAGGATTCAAGGTCCTTGATCGTTAGTTGCGTTTCTATGCACGTTGTCATGGTTCCTCCTTTTTGAAGTTGCCGAGCGAGAGTTTGTGGGCTATAGTGTTAATCGGTAGAACGGTCAATCTCGTTAGGCTTATGACAGTTAAACAAAGGTGAAGTTCGCCTTGATCGATCAAATATTTTTAAAGCGAACGATTTTGGGGTAGAGCGAGGGACAGTTTTGTCCCGCAAGAGTTAGCAATAAACGCGCTAGCGACGCTTCATTTCTGTATCGAAAAGGGAGCGAACTGACTTGATCGCGTACTTGGTAAGCCGATTCCCGTTTGATCCGCGACCCTTGATCGCAAGCTCTCCAAAATCGTATTCGAATTCCTTAGTACGCGCTTTTGATGTTTGCGTAAGTCGAACGATAATCGGACGCGTGGCACCATCCAAATTAGCTCTGAAATAGTGGACCTTCGATCCTTTGTTCCCCTTGGTCAAATCATAGACTTTATCTCGGGTGACACCGCTGACCATGAATCGTTTCACGTAGGAGTCACCCCTAGATCCATCTCGATAGACCATGTCGTAGATCGTCTCTTCGTCACCTTTTCTCCAAACGGCGACATGGATAATGCCTTGTCCCATGTAGACTTTTTCGGCCACCCGTGAGACGCGGAAAGTGCCGTCTCCACAAAAGCAAATAATGTTGTCGAGTTGAGTGCACTCTTCCACGAACTCATCTCTCTTGAGACCAGTACCGATAAAGCCGTCTTCCCGATTGACGTAGAGCTTCTCGGTTGGAAGCGCCACTTCTGTGGCCTTGATTGTGACAAAGCTGTCGATACGCGTGCGGCGCTCACGCCCTTTGCCATACTTGTCGATGAGTCCTTGAAGATAGGAAATAGTGAACTCAGTCAGTTTGCGTAGGGACCGCTTGGTTGCTCGAATTTCCTTTTCCGTCGTTTTGATGACTTCGCTGGCCTTGAACGAATTGTACTTCGAGATGCGCTTGATTCGAATTTCCGTTAAACGGGCAACGTCGTCGTCGGTCACCTCTCGTTTAAGCAGCTTTTTGAAAGGCTCTAAGCCGAGGTGAATCTCTTCGATAACGGACTCCCAGGTCTCACATTCTTCAATACGTCGGTAGATTCGCTCCTCTATAAAAATACGCTCGAGAGAATCGAAATGCCATTTCTCCTCGAGTTCTCTTAGCTTGATCTCGAGTTCCTTTTTAAGGAGTCCTCTAATTCTATCAGTTGACTGCCTAAGGATTTCACTGACACCAATGAATACGGGCTGGTCATTCGCGATGGAACATGAGTTTGGCGAAACTGAAACTTGGCAGTCAGAGAACACGTAAAGTGCGTCAATCGTTGCGGTCGCATCGGCACCAGTGGGAAGGGTAATGACAATCTCGGCGTTTTCAGAGGTGTTGTCTTCGATTTTCTTGATTTTCACCTTCCCTTTGCTGTTGGCTAAGAGGATCGAGTCGATGAGCGATGATGTTGTGACTCCGGAGGGAATCTCGGTGATTGCGATCTGGTATTTGCTCCGAATATCAAAGACTGCCCTAACCAGAATTCTGCCTCCACGAACTCCGTCATTGTAATTCGACGCATCCATAACTCCGCCGGTAGCGAAATCCGGGTACAGCTCGAACTCCTCTTTCTGGAGATAGGCGATTGAAGCTTCGAGAATTTCGATAAAATTATGCGGCAGGATTTTGCAGGCTAGACCGACAGCAATGCCTTCGCATCCTTCGGCGAGAAGGAGGGGAAATTTGACGGGCAAGTTTACGGGCTCCTTATTGCGCCCATCGTAGGATGCTTGCCAAACGGTCGTCTTGGGATTGAAGACAACTTCTCTCGCGAAGGGCGAGAGGCGTGCTTCGATGTACCGGGCAGCGGCCGCTCCATCGCCCGTTAGCGTGTTACCCCAATTCCCTTGTGTATCAATTAAGAGATTCCGCTGGCCCATCCCCACCATAGCAGAATAGATGCTTGAGTCCCCATGTGGGTGGTACCGCATGGAGTGCCCGATGACGTTTGCCACTTTGTTGTACCGGCCGTCATCTAGCTCTTTAAGTGCATGGAGAATTCGACGCTGAACAGGTTTGAGCCCGTCTTCGATAGCAGGAACTGCACGGTCAAGAATGACGTAAGAAGCGTACTCAAGGAACCAGTTCTGGTAAGACTGGGCGAGAGGAGCTTTTCCATTACCAGCCTCGCCTAGATTCTCTTTATCAGGCACGTTTTCACCTTCGCTTTCTTCGAAATCGAAGGACTCTTGCTGGTTGCCTTTGTTCTTTTTTCGAGGGCTCATTTTCTGGAATGCCGGATAGTTTAAGAGCTACCTTCAATTAGGTCTTTCTCGACCTGAAGGTTTTCTATTATGAATCCCTGTCTCTCAGGAGTGTTCTTACCCATGTAAAAAGAGAGGAGTTCGTCAATGTTGTGGAGCTGACTCATGGTGACGGGATCCAGTTTGATCTTCGGGCCGATGAATGTCGCGAATTCTTCTGGGGATGCTTCTCCAAGACCTTTGAATCGAGTAATCTCGACCCCTTTCCCCAGCTTTTCCACGGCACGGTTTTTTTGTGCATCAGTATAGCAATATTCCGTCTTCTTTTTAGTTCGTACTCGGAACAGGGGGGTCTGGAGAATATATAGGTGCCCTTGTCGGACGAGGTCGGGAAAAAACTGTAGAAAAAAGGTGAGAAGCAGGAGACGGATATGCATACCATCAACGTCGGCATCCGTAGCGATTACAACCTTGTTGTAACGCAGGGTATCGAGACCATCTTCAATATCCAGAGCACTTTGGAGGCAATTGAACTCGTCATTCTGGTAGACGATTTTTTTACTTAGTCCGAAGGCGTTGAGCGGTTTTCCTTTAAGACTGAATACTGCCTGAGTATTGACGTCCCGCGTCTTTGTGATTGATCCCCCCGCAGAGTCGCCCTCAACAATAAAGAGGGTCGAATCATTTGCCTGTTTGTGCTTGGTGCTAAAGTGGGCCCGACAGTCCCGAAGCTTCTTGTTGTGAAGATTGACCTTCTTGGCCTTTTCTCGGGCGAGCTTTCGAATCCCGGAAAGTTCTTTCCGCTCCTTTTCGCTGGCTACGATCTTTTCTTGAATCGCTTTAGCCGTTTCTGGAAATTGGTGTAGATAGAGATCCAGTTCCTTTTTAATGAAATTGTTGACGAAATTGCGAATCGTTGGGCTCTTAGGACCCATATTCTGGGAGCCTAACTTGGTCTTCGTCTGGCTCTCGAACACGGGTTCCTGCACACGTAACGATATCGAGGATACGATCGATGTCCGGATGTCTGAAGCATCGTAGTCCTTTTTGAAGAACTCTCGGATGGTTTTGACGATTGCTTCACGGAAAGCGGCTTGGTGGGTGCCTCCCATCGTAGTATGCTGCCCGTTGACGAAAGAAAAGTAATCTTCGCCGTAGTGGGTGCCATGCGTCATGGCTACCTCGATATCCTCTCCCTTGAGATGGATAATCGGATAAAGGATGTCGCCGGTGAGATTATTCTCGAGAAGATCCTTGAGTCCGTTCTCGGATCGAAAAGTCCCTCCATTGAGGGAAAGGGTCAGGCCGGTATTCAGATAGGCGTAGTTCCAGAGCATTGTCTCGACGAAATCGAGATGATATTCGAATGATTTGAATATCGCTTTGTCCGGGGTGAACTCGACGTAGGTGCCATCTTTCTCGGCGGTCTTGACTTGGCGACTTTCGGATTCCAATTCGCCTTGGGAAAAGATCGCCTGTTTCATTTTCGAGTCACGATAGGACTCGGCGAGGAAATAGCTGGACAAGGCATTGACCGCTTTGGTGCCGACGCCGTTAAGTCCTACGCTCTTTTGGAAAGTTTCACTATCGTATTTAGCACCTGTATTGATCTTGGAAACACAGTCTACGACTTTGCCGAGGGGGATTCCACGTCCAAAGTCCCTGATCGCCACTACCTCATCGCCAACCGTTATGTCGATTCGCTTTCCGTGCCCACTCGAATGCTCGTCGATCGAGTTGTCGATAATTTCCTTCAGCAGAACATAAATCCCATCGTCAGCGGATGCTCCATTTCCCAGTTTCCCGATGTACATTCCCGGCCTGAGCCGGATATGCTCACGCGGGCTTAAGGATTTAATGCTCGATTCGGTATAATTCGATTCTGCCATTTCTCGGCTCGATAGCAATAAGACCGAGCGTCGAAATCAAGCGGTAATGTTGCAGCTAAGCCTAGGAAAAAGGGTATACACCGAGGAATAGCGGGATAGAGTTTTCTCTTTACAATATTTTATCTGATAGTTGGGTTGCGATCACCTCAAATGAAAACGGTTTTCCTTACCCCTCGACTATGAGTTCCTCAGCTCCAATAACTGAAAAAGCGAAAAATGATCGGGCCTTGCGCTTTTATCGTGATGCCCTCGGCCTAGAGCGGCTCCATTACGGAATGTGGTTGCCAGATGACGAGCTGACGATGGAAGCACTCAAGGCAGCTCAGAAGCGTTATGAAGATTTTCTGATCGATAGTATTCCTGAAGGAACCCGCCGGGTACTTGATGTGGGTTGTGGTACGGGGGAACTTTGCCTGCATTTGAAAGCTCAAGGGTATGAGGTCGAAGGGCTTTCACCCGACATCAATCAGAAAAAGGTCTTTGCCGAAAAAGTGGAAGCTCTTTTCCATTTCACAAAATTCGAAGATTCGCAATTGGAAGGTGGATACGATCTCATTATTATGAGTGAGTCTTGCCAGTATATTCCCTTGGACAAGGTATTTGAAGTGGCTCAAAAGGCCTTGAACCCAAAGGGCCATTTAATGGTGTGCGACTATTTTGTTCTCGATCAGAATGCGGGTGAATTGTCCAAGAGCGGGCACGACTATAATGAGTTTCTGAAAGAGGCAGAAGAAAGTGCCTTTGAAATTGTCAGTCGCAGGGATATCACACCGGACATTCGCAAGACCCTTGAAATTGCCGATGATTGGGCAGAAAAGATTTTGCTGGGTGCGGACATTTTAACCGAGAAGTTTCGCGAACGGAACCCTCTCCTTTGGAAGATTGTTAAGTGGTTTGGTCTCAGTAAGTACGAGAAAGCGCTGTCGCAAAAAGTATTGATTGACGCGGACAAATTTTGTGCGGTCAAAAAATACGAGTTCTTCCTGTTCCAACTTCAACCGTAAGGTCTCGCCAATCGGTCGTGGCGGCTGTTTGCCGCATCCCGATTTTTAAGGTACTAATCGCGTCGCGGAGGAATCATTCCGTTCGCGCTAGCTCTTTGGCTCCGATGTCACGTCGCAAGTACTTGGACTTGTAGTCAACTCTATCGGATAGGTCGTAGGCTTTGTCGCGAGCTTCGGGAAGATTGGCTCCTAGAGCGGTGACTCCAAGAACTCGGCCTCCGTTTGTAACTATATTCCCAGCTTCGTCGGCCTTTGTTCCCGCATGGAATATGAATTGGTTGTCTCCCATCGAATCTGGGAAAGAAATTGGGTCGCCTTTCCGATAGCTATTGGGGTAGCCCTCTGCGGCAAGGACGACAACCATGGCGTATTCGTCTTTTACTTTCACATTGATCTCTCCCAGCTTACCCTTTACGGCCGCCAGCATAATTTTGACTGGGTCGGTCTCCAGGCGAGTGATCAACACTTGAGTTTCAGGATCTCCAAACCGGGTGTTATACTCCAGCACCTTGGGGCCAGTAGGGGTCATCATTAGACCAATGAAAAGGGTTCCGCGAAAGTCTATCCCTTCAGCCGCAATCCCATCGACACTGGGCTTGACGATCTCGGTTTCGATACGTTGCATCATCGCATTGTCTATCAAGTCGGCTGGAGAGTAAGCGCCCATTCCCCCGGTATTGGGGCCGACGTCACCCTCGTAAACTTGCTTGTGGTCTTGGCTCGTAGGTAGAATAACGTAGTCTTTTCCGGATACAATTACGTGGATTGATGTTTCCTCACCAATAAGACACTCTTCGATAAGAACTGACTTACCGCTTTCCCCAAAAGCGCCGCCGTCAATCATGTCGACTACAGCCTTTTTGGCAGTTTCGAAATCCTCGGCGATGACTACACCTTTACC